>JGI24022J15233_10006310_pt1 | contig 12816 bp, 8 predicted proteins | sample Ectturendosymbi2_FD_15233 | JGI IMG/M metagenome (IMG submission 15233)
CTTTTCTCCTGATGCTCTGCAGTAAAAACCGCGTGGTTAAAATGTGCTTGCGCTTTTAAAATGACAAGTGCAAAACGTCCGTACTTCTATCGCGTTCCACCACCGCAACTCCAGTGAACGCGACTGCGGAAAATTAAGCAAAAAAAGTGGCAGGTCTGTTTGTGAAAAAAATAGTGTTGGACGAGAGTCACGATTGTGACAAGAATTGCCGACACAAACTGAAGGTAACATTGGGGTTGGAGAGGGCAAATTGAAGCATGGGTCACTATATGCCTTCGTGCTTCCCATAGATACTCCGTTCAAGACTTTTTTAACGCTTCTAGTGACGACTTTTTTCGTTCGCTTAGTTTCCGTAACCAGCAAACGTTCCCTTCTGTGTTTTGCTTGCAGCTATTAGCTGCCGGCAACCGAGGCGCCTCCGTTTCATACGACCATAAAGTGCGTGAATCACTCAGGTTCAGAACTTCGGGATCCTAATTTTTGCCTACAAGGTGAAAACTACATAGCTGAGTGAGTCTGGTACTTCCTAAAGAGACACCGCTTTTGCAATCTCCTTCCGGACACCTTTTTAAAATTCTGTCAAGTGCCATGCGCTGACGCGGGGAAGCTGAAAGGGAGAATTGCCCCCCGTGGCTACAGGCCTGGACCTGCAGGGTTTTTGAAACATAGACTAATTAAATTTGTCATGATTCAAATCAATTTTGAGACGAGGTAGGCGTACAATCATAAAACCAAAAACTGACTTACTGATTCTTTTTGACAACAACCAAACTGCCAACCTTTTGTCTCATATCGTTTCTGAGCTTTAGATAGTATCCATGCTCATGCATTTGGGCTTTTTCAACAAGTCCTCTCTCATCCTTGCGACGTCTTCGTTTATGCATGTTTAGAGTTGACTCTCAATTAAGGCTGCGACTTGCTTTGCATCAGTTACAATACCGAGCTTTTTGTTTGTTTTAATATAAATACATTAAATTGCGTTGCATTTTCCTGTTCTGTTTAAAAAAAGTTATTTTTCTGTTGGACGTGACAGTCAACCAGTGGCGGGTATACACTGATTGTTTGTGGTGGTTTAGTCGAATTTGAAAGAGGTAGTTATAATTTGAAGAAAGAGCAAAAATGTCGGATTTTTAGGGGCACCAAACCAAAAGTCCTTTCGCGGGCAATTACATCAAATCGCCCACTGCATGCTATATCCCCCACTGCAAACAACGTCCTACTCTTAAATATGGCGATTTGTTACTCAGACACTGGGGTTGTTGGCCCACGCGCATGCGCATACGAAGCCGGGTCAGTCTCCGTTCACTCGGACATTGCTTTCGATGAAGTCAGTGACGACCATCAGAGCGGCATTATGTTCTGGCAAGCCTTGGATGAGGTAGCGAGAACCGTGGTTACTGGCATGAAAAGACGTTTGCGTGGTTTTCCAGCATTTGCGCAACCGATTGCTGTAGTGTATGTGTCTATTTTTTACTTTATTCAAATGTACTTGATGTTTCGAATTAAATATGTTCTAAATACGTGATGTGTTTATAAACGTGAAGTCGATACGGTATTTATGGAATACGGTTTACTGACAAGTTTGTCTGCTTTGTGTACCCTAGCGACGATTTCCCTATCCAGTAAAATTACCGGATCCTTGATGTCAATTAATGGGACCAGAGAAAAAGCGTCGTTATAGGCGAATTCTACTGTAATAACATGGATAGGTGTGGAACGCCTCGAAGTGATTACAAACAGCTGCCTGATCGCTCCAAGACTTCAGTTTATTTGGACTTTACTTTTATTTTGAATAGGTCTGTAGCTGCCTGTAGTTTTCTCTTACCAGAACTTTGAGGTAATTTGTTAACTTCTGTTGCTCGCCATGACGTTATTGAGCTTAGAAATGCCCAGTTTGTCAAGTTTCAGTTGGATGCTCGGATTGAAGTTCTCAAAAGGCATTCTAACGAACTGTGTTTAGAGCTACCTGTTTCGACGAAAGCTTTATGGAAAAGATTACCAGCACCTGTTTTGGAACGACTTACGCTTGAAGAATCTTCAGTTAAAATATGAAACAAATCATTCCAGCCAGAAACGTCAAAGTATCCTGTTTTCCATTAAGTAACGATTCCCTTGTTTGCCTCATATTCAGGTTTGGCNTTCGGTCGTGACCCACTGCGTAGCAATCTTCAAAAGTCTTTCTTTCGTTACGTCTTCCTCGTTCACTCAGTCGCCGATGGAGTTGCAGCAGGAGCTGTCCAAATCGTCCACTGATCTTCCCAGCCCGGAAATGTCTTTCCACGTTCTCCCCTTACTCATGCAACTTGTCACGAGTCTGATCAACTCCATCGAAAGGTGAACTGAAGTTCTTGTTTGAAACCAATCGTTCATGTTATTGCGTCACGTTAAGCTGCTATTCTGGCACAAAAGTGAGGTTGAGGTACATTCAAACGTCATGAGGTTGATCAATCATAAATCCAAAGCGCCGCACGCGGCATTCTTNCTGAGCGCCGCGACAGTTTCGATGTTTTTAGTTTTACCGCGATTTCGATGTTCAAAATTTAAAAGGGGGTGTTAACCCGTTAAAGGACCGCTGGAGTTCAAAATGTTTGACTTTTGAGGCAATTTTTGGCCATAACTCGCCGACAGTTTGGCATACCTTTGCATTTGAAGTTTTTCCTGAAAGTGTGACGTCACCATGACGTCCTATTTACGTCATTTGGACTCCATTGCAAAGTTACAGCTGCGGTCTGCAAATTTAACCTGTTTTCTGTTTATCAGAAAGTACTCGAAATTCCGCATGTTATGACGTCCAGGGCTGTGGAGCCAGAACTGAAATTTCGGGCTCCAGCTCCACGCATCTAAATTTATAGGCTCCGGCTCCAAGAACGATTTGGTCCAATAAAAACTAAGAAACACTGTATTATTTAAGCTTGCCCCACAAACTATGACTGTTGAACAGAACCCAAATTTCAGGCCCCGGTTCTAGCCATCCAAAATTACTTGGGCTCCGACTCCACAGCCCTGATTGATGTCCTCATTGACTCTCCAGCGCGATCAGTCGGTGAGTTATGGCCGAGAACTGCCTCGAGAGCGACTGTAGTGGCTAATCATGGATTTTGTTCTCTCAACGCAGCGGTCAGTCGGGTTCACAGTTATGAGTGTGACCCCGACTGACTGTTACGCTGGGGTTCCACAAAATTGAATAGTTTAAGTTTGTCTTTTCACCGTCACAGTTGTGAAATGTTTAAGAAAAACAACTCACGTCATTATTTTTCAAAAACCCAAATTGTTTTTTATATAAATTTGAATGCAAAAAGTAATCTTATTGCAAATAGTGGGTTACTGCATTCCATAGCATATGAAGTAAATAATAATGATAATTAAAGATAGAATCCTCTAAACTTCGTGAGTACAGTTAATCTTAAATTCCTTGTTTAGAGATTGACGTTCGGCGTGCTCAATTTTCATATAGTATTTATATTCAGCGATTATATGATTGTATCAACTTTTGTTGAAGATAATCTACCACTCGGAAAAATGAAAATTCCCTGATTTGCAGAAACTGATATGTTGTGTATAACATATCAAAATAGCTTTATCCGTGGAAAATAATAGGTGTGTGAATTGCTGACAGCATGCTGAGACAAAGCGTTGCAAATTTGCAATACTGTGCAGTAGTTGTTGCCTGAGCCTTCCAGATATTGTATTCTTCTCGTGTGTGCTTATGTGGGCTGTAAAAGTATCGTCGGTTTTCAAGCAGTATAACAATATCGTAAGATTATGTTTCTGCAGGATATCATGCCATTTTCAAACTGCCTCTCCCCTTCCTTCTTCCGATTGTGTAGACCTCCTGCAGACAATCTGGACGACGGCGCAAGCGTTCACCCTGCATTGCAATGTAGAGAGGTGACAAATATGACGTGCGAAAAGAAATGTGTGTTTTGATTATACCAACAGGAGGGCTGTCAATTAGTAGCACAGTGGATTGAGCACACGCCACTGTAACTGTTAGGTTGGATTGGGGTCATACCGAAGACTTGAAAAACGGTACCAGGGGCCTGGTCAGCTTTGTGCTCGGTGTTAATGGACAGATGGAAGGGCAAGGTTCACACGCGGCGCTGCCATTGGCCTGACGCCAATGCAGCACTCTTTATATGAAAGTAGCCGTGTGGCTCTCGGCGCAAGCAAGCGGAGGTGGTCATTCGTGGCGCTCTGAAGCGAGTACGGATACTTTTTAACTACGTCTCGAATCCTTGACATGGAACCTCGCATAAGTGCCGTTCTCTCGTGCACTTCGTACATTGCGAGCTTTCGCAGTGAACACAGACACGCGTGCTATGACATTTGCCTTGTTGCAGAACCAGCCGTTGTGCTTACAGTGTGGAAGAATTTATCAAATACCATTTTCTAGCAAAGTTTGGTTGCTAAGATGCATGTTTGCCGTCATACTTGTGGCGTTCACGAGAAAACTGTAATAAATGATTATTTTAAATTTAGGTACTTTGTTATGCAAAAAGATTAAGATTTGATTTTCCTCGATTTTATTCTCAAGTGATCGTTGGACTTAAACAATAGAAACAATACTAAGCAGTACGTTACTACAAAAATGTTAGAAGTTAAGTTGTTCAAAAGTGTTAGATACCATTAGAGAAGTATAACCAACTGTGGAAAATTATGTTGACATGAAGTACAGTGCAGCTAACATAGGCGAAAAAACACGGCGATAGTAATACCGACACTTACGAGAGCAAAATATAGACTTTGGTAACATTTTATCGGCTATCCACGTTTAACCGCGAAATGTTTGCCTGTGGCAGATTACCACCCAGCGTGGTGCAACAGTGCCTTGACAACGACAGTGGACGTACGAATCTATCCGTCGGTTGTATCAAACTCCGATCTGTCCTTGCTCTTCTCAACGAATGTTACGAGTTCGCGACCACGTGAGATTGCTTTTTGCAAGATTTGCGTGTTGCGTCAATTCAGTGCATTACACTCAGGTATTTATAACTGTGCTTCGTGCTTGTCCCAGGGGTGTATTGCAATTCGAACCGTTGGGATCTCAAGCTAAGTATTTCCTGGATGAAATTGCGGTCTGACTCGGAACTTAAGCCAAACTCAAAACCTGCTGTAGATCGAACTGTAGTTTGCAAGACTACTCGTTGTATGAGTGGTTTGTTGACTGGTGCTAATTTTTGCGAATTCACTCTTCCCAAGATCAATCACTGTAAATTTCTATATAGTGTTTGCTTTGCCCGTAAGTTAGAGCGGGAACAAATCACCGAAATTGACAAGATAATTGATGAAACCTCACCAGAACTGGAAATGCTTGTAGGCCACAAATAATTTCGATATACCCCTGACGTTTAAACGCGACCCGCTCAGTGCTCGGATAAGCTGGTTGAACTTGAACCGTTGTGATGGTAACCACGGAGGTTCGCATTGGTGATGTGTTCTTTACTTCCCTTCGCTGGTAGACATGTTGTTGACAAAACTTTTTTGTTCGTTGTTTTCTCCGTTTTTGGCTGTTGCACTTTTATATTATTCAATTCGGAAAACGAGTGGCTATGTAATCAGTGGTCTTCAACTTTTTTGTACCGCGACCTCATCTAAATTGGGATCCTACGCTACTGCCGGAAACTACAAAGGAACACACGCTATCATCAACTTTGCTATCTCCCCCGACCACGTACTTCCAAGCTTGGTGATGTCATGCTCAACCATGCAAAACAAAGCTATGAATACCATACTAATAATGTTCCGTGACTGTCGCGTGGTATACGCGTATTATCAAACTACGCTAAAAAAAAGTTCATAAAAACGATTTTCCCTGTAAGACTGGTTTCCATTTGGCGTGACCCAACCTCTTGGCCATGTCTAATCACGACCCTCCCAACAAAGGCCCACGACCCCAGGTTGAAAACCACTGATCTAAATAATCATAACTACAGTGCTAGTTGTCCGATTTGTAGTAAAATGTTTCAATGGTGTTCGCTTTTTCCGAGCACTGAGTTCTGTTACTGCTGAAATTTTAATGGCGTCATCCTTGAAGATTGCATATAGACTTCTTACGCTGAGAATTTGTTTCGAATTTATCATTACCGGATGTGTCGTTAGGAAACTGCCTTTTGCATTACATGCCGCTAAGGCTGATGACCATACTTTTACGTTAACGGAAAACTGTCAGCGTCGTCTTTTTTGCGTGAAGTTTGGTGGGTATGCGTCCTGTAGTAAGTTTTGTATGTCATTTTCGTTGACGTCCTGTTTATGTTCGCATTCCGGTTATCAAGTTTATCATCAACGTTGCTTCTGTTTTTGTTACATATGACTTTGAAGTTTGCGTCCACACCGCACCTAACCCGAATTTCCCAGTTTCAGGAAAAGCTAAAAACACGTTTACGTGTGATGTGCCTTTATGCGTTCTCAGCGCGTTCGCTTCCTTACATAGTTGTTTAACATTTTTTCGTGGTGTCAAGATGTTTTTCAAGCACGTAAAGATTTGTCTGCCTTGCTCTCTGAACAATAGCGAAGTTTTCAAGTGACTTCATCGCAACGAACGCAGCCGTCCATGTGTCAGGCCGGAAATTGGTCCAAAAACTTCCACTGTTTTCCAAATAAAGAGATCTGGGTGAAATTTTTATTTTACAAAACTTTTGCATTCCGTGTCCGTGACTTTATTCCCCAAGCCAAGCATTTAGATCGTTGCGCTCGCCATCCTGAGTATTTATTCGCAGTATCTTCGCTACAGAGGTGAGAGAACAATGTTCCAAACTTGCCTGGAAGTCTTGATTTACATTTTAAAGCTTAATTTGACCATATTCTTGTGATATCAGCTCGTTGGCCTTAAGTTACGCAGTTTTCCCGGAAATATGTAAAATCTGCCAAATATGACGTGAGTGGCGACGTTTGTGACGTACAAGTAGACAATGGGCTCATCAGAACGAAAATTTAGGTTTGGATATCATCTTGACTGTTTTGTTCTAAAAAATATTTCTAAGGTGCGTCGCTGATCTTTTCTTGTGCTTTGTGAGTCTTCAATAGGTGTTGCTCGTTAAACCTGGCTTGTGTGGTTATGCACTGAGAGGCGCACAGTCTTCAGTGTNGGTTGCGAAACGCGGTCCCTTTCATGACGACTATGTGGGAGGCTCTTTTTCGCAAGGAACGTCTTGTTTTCGACGTAATGCCTTGTAAAAGTTTTTTTTATCATCCTGNTTAACGTATGTTTAAATGCGAAACTTAAAGCGTGAGATTCGNGATTGGCTGCTGGGCTGGATGATATAAACTGGCTCAGTACGACTAGCAACTGTGGAGAAGTAGATTTACGCATTCTTAACTTTTTTTTATTGCCACCTAATGTCCACGTTAAAGTTGGTTGGTCATGTCAGCGGTACATCATTGAGGTCTACTGAAATGTCGATGGCACCCACAGACGTATGTCCTGCATGATCAGTTTCTTCCCAGTTGCTAAACGCAGGTAAGTCTACAAATCGATTCGTAGCACAAAATGAACAGTCTGGAACTCTCATTTCCACCAAATGTTATTCACCTGTCAAAGGTAAAGCTTCCGTGAAAACATACTATACTCGTAGTGTGCGCATATGCCGTCTGTACCAGGCGTCACCTATGCTCAACAGCAGCCTATCGCGTATTACAACTAAGGTACTAACTGTGGTCTAACCTGCATCGCACAGCAGCCAAGCGCCAATTACAAGAAATGCACTTGCATTTCACGTTTAAACTTCTCGTGTGTTCCTAACACAGTCAGCACAACCGGACTTCGCAGCCTGAGACCGAAGACAATGTACTTCATGCGCGTAAACAAGTCGGTGTTGACAAACATTGTCAGCCAAAAGGTTGGTTGCGCAAATGACACTTATTGAAGACTCACAATGCACAAGAATGTGTAAAAGAAAATGAAACAAATTAACAAAATTTCTTTCGAACAAATGTTAAAACGTGCTTGGACTTGAGTAAAATTTGCGTCTTGATAAACCGATTTTATCAATGTGTACGTCATAAACGTCGGCTCCTCCACGTCATTAAATGTGACTGATTTTGCTTGATTAAGGGGAACGGTTGGAGTCGCAAGAATGTGGGCAAGATAAACTTTAATGAAACATTTATGATGTACCGCCATTTCAGAGACACTAACGCGCTAAATTCGCCAAGTTTCTCTGCATATGCGTAGGAGGCCAAAAATCTGGGGGCAACACAGCGATTTGCCGGAAAAAGTATCTTCATGCCCAAACATAGAGTTGTTGAAAAATGACAAGTTAACTTCTCCAAGCCATATAAAGACACATCTAATGCAATTTCAATCCCGTTAATGCCACAGCAACAAAAATATTTAAATAGCAAATCTTAAAATCGTACAATTTTTCGTGCTCTTTCTTCCAAAACCATATAAAACTCGATGTTTTGACGCAAAAATGTTCTTCAGATTGAAATTATTTTTTTTCTAAAAGCAAAAAGTTTGGAGGGGATTCACCCCTCCCCTCCTTGTTTCCCGCCACCTACGCCTATGTTGCACTGGACTTGAAATTCTGTTTTCACTGTGCTAAATCGTGCGTATATACTAAAGTCGAGTGGTCTAGGGCTCAACTTTGTGTGCATTTCAGTTCTATACCCCATTTCAAGCGTAGCTTTTACGTTGGTCATCGCGCATAGCGAAGGCAAGTTTACTTTATTTCATCCTTATGGTTAGTTCGCATTCAATCAGGCACCTACAGTTGCTGCGCCCTTCCGTGAGCTTGCTCTCGGGATAAGAGGGCTATGTGCCTCTAATTAAATATGCAGCTACGTGATATATGGTGTGACTAAAAGTCCGTAGTCGTGATACAAAGATTTTTTAACTTGCTATTTGTTGGATCTGTGGCAAAATCTGTTTGGACGTTTAGGGGGTCTGGGCGCAGCGCTATCAGCGGTTAAACCTTTACATGTTGGATGGTTGTTTGAATAGGTAATAGTGCATTGCCCTGACCAACCATGTATCCGTGCTATGCGATTTTAGTGTGGCTTCGATATTGCGATGGATTTCAAATACGAGTCTATGTTCCTTTTTTCGCATGCTTTTTGACCTTTTGTATTCTGTTAGAAATGCATTTCCTTATTTCACTCTTGCATGTGTTCCTTTTCGTTTTGTTTCTTTCTTTTAACTGACGTGTGTCTTTTCATTGTCGCTCGTTCCATCCACTGGACCCTTGTTTGTTATGCATTGGTTTGAGCTGTGGCAGCAGTATCCTGGCTTGCAGAAGCGGAAGCAATATTTGTGACATGGTTCACTTCGAGTGTTGGGTGTAGGTACTGGCGGCGTTCACTCTTATGTTGATCTAGGGCAAATAACGCTGGCATTGCAAGCTTTTCTTGTTTTTTTTCAAAATAAAAGCATGATGCTTATGCAGACAATCTTGATGATGTGAAAGTGTTGACGAACTGTATGAATTTTTCACGTATACTGTTATACGTGAGCAACTTGGTAATTTCTGTAAAGCATACGATTCTCACCGGCATAAAATCTCGGTGTGAAGGGCGGCCACTGTTCTTGATCGCTGGTTGAACCGGCGACAAATTAAAGTTGGCAAAAGGACGGCATGCAGTTTGGTACACAGACCAGGCTTGGGACAGCAAGGGGGCGAAGAGTTTTCTTAGAGGGACCCAAAATTTTTAAACTATGTCCAACACATTTTTCCAGGGAGATCGAAAATTTTCTAGGGGTCTTCGCGCCCCCATGGTTACAGGCCTGATACAGACTGTTGGTAGGACAGCTTGTCATAAGAACGGAAAAGCTATGAATTTGTTCCGGAGAAAGGGAATCTTAGAAGAACAAATCCTGGTTATCAGATAGTCGTGTCTCTGGCGAAAATCCGCTTTTTCTTTGTGATGTCGGTGAGGAAGCAGTTCGAAATTGGACAGTACCAGACCACTGAATTACTTTCTTATTCGGTTTCTGTAACGCTTTTAACTCGCTGTGGAATGACAATTGCCTTCATTGGCTGTGACTCGTCCATCGGTGATGACAACGCAACTGCAGTTACAGTTTTCCACGGATGTTGTTTCAACTCAATTCCTGTAATCCATCAGACGACTCAAAATTTGTGTTGTTGCTTTCGCGCACAGCCAAAAAAGTTTGCACCGTGAAAGTCACGACAAGTTTTCGCATGTTTGGCCAAATGCTGTCTGCGTGACATGTAAAATTTAAATGCAGTGAACTTAAGTACTGTTCACCCAAGCAAATGCTAAACTGCTCCGGTTCGCAAAACGTTGTCCCAACAACGCAAAGTATGACGTCGGCAGGCAACGCTCGCATATAGATGTGGCAAGTTGTAAGTGACAAATTCAAACAATCTGTGACGACAGTGTTGCTGACTTTGACAGAAGCTGTGTACACAGCAGAGCATCAGTAAAGAAAGTTGTTTCAACTTGGTCGCACTGCACCATAGGTGTAGGGGCAGGCAAATTTTTGGTGGTGCGAAGGAATTAAACTTGCCCGAAAAATTTTTGTGCCAAACATTTCCATGAAGACCAAAAAACGACATGATGACCAAAAAAAGGATAAAAGAAGTCAAATTCAGACGTATTTCCTTCAGTCTGATTTGAACGTGTCAAAATATCTGTGCCCGGATTTTCGACAAATCAAAACTTTTGACGGTACGCTTGCACCCGCAGCTCCTACACCACAGCACTGAAACGCGAAGTCACACACAGACCGTGCAGTAAACTATGTCCACATTCAGCCCGTGCTTTTTTCCAACGATCTCGATGACGCGCTCGGCTTCTTATTCGAGAGTCTGCGCAATCAAATGCCTAGTGATGTAGTTACGGCGTTGCCAACAAGACAACACTGGTTGTTCAGATCCGTCCAAGGCGCGCATCCTCAAGACCTGCTTTGTCAGATTCCACCGTTACGCTATCGCGTGGCGACAAATATTTACTTCAACGTGAATTAATGCCAGCCTCCGTCACCAGTTTATGGTTCTTACTCTCATTGTTATTTGCTTCACCAAAGCGATTCAAAGGATCTGATTCACGAGTTTGTCGATATCAGNACTCTCCGGTAAACAACTGCATTTAGGAAGCTAGCAATCTGTTAACGCTGAGCTAGTGGTGAAGACTTCATGTCGCAATTTTGTTTCTAATGTTTGGCGATATTTTTAATGGAAAACACTTTTCAGATGCTTCGCAATTAAAAAAATCAATCTCTGCAAAAGCACGAAGCGAAGGTTGGTGTAGAAGACTGCCATCTCTTCGGATGAAAAACTGGTTTTACGGTATCTGGAAAAAAGGTGATTTAAAGAGCAAGGTAAAAAATGATTGAAAAAAATTTGCAGCGACGAGAAACGCAGTTGGTAGTATTAGAGAAAGATGAAAGCTGTCTCCTGAAGTCAAAAACAGACGGTTAAATCTAAGTGAACTTTGAGCACCGGCAATAGCACAAATCTCGACGTGCGTGGACTTTGAGGAATTGCAAATCTAATGCGACAATGTACATGTACCCGATTACTTCTTTATTTTACAGTTTGTGGAATAATTGTACCAGAAATAAGTACCGGTATTTAACTGTTCATCACAGAGCCGTCCACCAGCTTAATTGCAGCAGGGATGTTCTTGTGCCTCTGAAAACCACTGCGAAGGCCAGTCACTGATTGCTATTTAAGTACGACACTTTGTACTGCCCGGCAGATAAGTTTGGAGTGTCCTATTTTCAACCAGTTACCCGTGGTCTAATCTTTAGTAAATCCTACATGTGAAGATGGTCTGGTTACGCCTTTGCTACTTTGTGAAACTCGGTAACGCATAACTTGCTGCAGATTGAATCTCAGCGTGCGTGTTTGCTCATTGCGTGTTCTTTAAAATGTTGATTAAAACGTAGTTTCGTTAATGTGACTTGCATCCTCAACTTTACTGAGCCTATTTTTCTATAGATTACCGCGTGATGTCTTCAAAATTCAAAGGATGCTCAGAAATGTTGTTAGTTTTCTAGCTTAACCGCGTAGGAACGATAGTTATCTAACTATTTACTTTTGAAACCCAACCCCCGCAACTGAACTAACTTCAATGTGTGCTGATCGTTAGTATTCAGTTGAAATATATTAGAAGTTGAATTACTTGCGAGATGGTGTTACACCTAAACACTCTCAAGCGCGAAACCAGGACTGTCAACTCGAAACCACCTGCAGGAAACAAGGTTTTCTCAGTACAGGCAGCAATGTTTCCCTGGGCGTTTCGTTCGTTATCCGTCTATTACCCAAAGTTTGTGTCTATTCCAAGCAACCTCGGGAATAAACTTTCCAAGCAAATGACATGTTAATCTGCGCAGAAGTGGGGCGAAACAGGACCTTGGATCAGAAAAGCAATGCTACATTTGACAAGGTGTTGCATTTAGCGCTGGTAAAGCATTACAGTAATTATTTGAAAGACACCCGAGATTTGTGCATATAAAGAAAAGCGAAATAGTTTGCAGCTTGATACATGTTCAAGGATATTTTTGAAGACTGATATTTTAATCATGACCGGCCCTAAACACTCAAAATGCTGCAAATGTTTGCTGTCATTGTATGAAGTCAAGCTATCTGCAGCAATAGCGGTTTGAGGCCTCTTAGGTAGCTTATGGATGAAACTTAGCAGTTGGTGTGAAACAAACATCTTGGGCAGCTGCCCCACATGGGTAAACGTGTCTGTATTTACCACTGAGTCATGGCACGGTTTGCCAGAAGTTGTACGAGTTGATTTGACTCAACGATATTGTCTGTTCAGAGCAATTTGTTATGGTCAGGGTCATGCCGAAGCGTTTTCGAGACCAGGTCTGGTGACTGCAACCATGGGCAACGGAAGGGG
>JGI24022J15233_10006321_pt1 | contig 12810 bp, 8 predicted proteins | sample Ectturendosymbi2_FD_15233 | JGI IMG/M metagenome (IMG submission 15233)
TCAGGCCATTTTACATGTGGGTGCACCTTATATAAAAAAATGAGGCATTTTTGTGACATTGGGTTACACCCCTTGTTGGATTATAATGATTTGACCCTTCAAGAAAAGTCCACTTTTGTTCGCATTACTTTTTTATATCCTCCTGATATAATGTACTGCTATGCAAAGCAATGCTAGTTTGCTACCAGTGAGTTATAACTTTCATGTTTTGCTGCTGCTAGTAAACATGTTTCCTAGTGAATTTTGCCAGTAATTTAGTGAAGCTTGCTAGTAAGCCTAATGGTTACTAATAAAAAAATCCCACTTTACAATGGCGTGCTGTGCATTTCACACATAATTCTGCTATGGTATCTTGTGTTAATCATATTCCATGCTAACAGCATGATTATACAGCTGATNAAGCAATGGATATTATATTATATCTTGAAGCGAGCAAATTCATGTACAAATATACTAGCTCTCAGTTACCTGCTACATTNAACAATTATTTTAAAGGAAGTGACTACAGATATGCTTGGCCTGACACAATTCAAATGAAAAGGTCAGTTTGTCATTCAAACGGCGTGGATCTCGTAGCCTAGGGTTTATGCGTTACAGCTGCTATGCCAATGGTTTTCGGTTCGACTCTCACCTTGCCAGCTGTCATTTTTTTCTTTACTTTTTTTCAGGCTTATGTGTTACCTTTCGGGGTTAAGTTAGGGTTAGCTTAGGGTTAGCTTAGGGTTAGTGTTAGGGTTAGTGTTAGGTTAGGTTAGGGCTATAGTTAGGGTTAAGGTTAGGTTTAGGGTTTATCTTTTACGTTTAGTTCGTTTTTACCAAGCTTACTGCACTCTTATCATGCGTTACTGTTATGTTACAGGTGGCGTATCAATAAGTTTTTAAATTTTAAGATCCACAGGCTTGTCTATAGCCACTGCCTATTTTAAACTCATTATAGATGTTCATCCATATGATACAAGACAAATCAAAATTCGACAATTTTATTTACCAAAAGCATGTTCAAACTCAGGTACTAAAATGATAAAATATAGTGCAATGGAAATCTGGTAAAAAATTCATTTAGAAATGAAACGTGTTTGGCACTTTTTTTGGCAGAGTATAAGAAATATGTATTGCTCAGCTAATAGGACCATACTTTGTGAGAATACATAAACCAAGTAGATTGATTTAATTACCTATGCTGTTACAGTGGAAAGTATCAAATCATGATGTATCTCTGTTATATATTACATCATATAGCTTTTATTGCCTTCACAGAAATTGGTTGCATCAAACCAGTGTATAGTGGGATGCCAATAGTCTATAGATACAAAGCAAGCGCATTTCTTTTCTCATGCATGCATTGACAATGAAATCCTTTCTGTGAAGCATGATCATGCCACTGGTTCTCAACCTGCTTACATCTTGCAACACCATTGCAGTGCTGCAATGATCTGCAGCTTTTGATGCATTTCCTCTAGATTTCACGGATATGTTTGAATACGTGAAAATAGTAAATGTTTAATTTGACAACTTTGAACCATTTTCTTCTGGTGGCTTATCCTTGCCTGCAACGCATTTTACTTTAATTTACTGTATAACCGCATTGCACATATTACATTTTATACGCAGAGAAAAAGGCTTTTACTAACTATGATACACTGTTCCTTTTACACTATAAACAGCTTCATCCTTGACAGGTCTGCAGCCTAAATAACCCTTGGTCCTTCACAGCCTCCAACTCCCTCATACATTTTATACATTGATGTAATTGGAAGTAATCGCAGTTCTACATTATAATAATCCTGATGGCGTCATTCATGTGTGTGTCTTAACATTGGCGTCCGGCTGCTTTCGGGGATTTTCAGAAAAAGAAATGCCTAAACGCACGTGGCTTTGCATGGGAATATCTCCGCTCCTGTATGGGTTAAGGCTCTGATTGAACTGTCAAAAGATGCGGCAAGTCTTCTAGTCTGCACTCGAAAAAAATTTTTTGCTTTGGGATGTGGGTTTTTGTCAGTGACGTCATAAGTGGAAGACTTTTTGGCCATATTGGCCAACTTCACCTGGCCGTGGGTGCCAACCGTTAGTTGGTAGTATTTCGCTAAAGTTTTTATTGGTTTCTAGGCTACAATCCAAGTCTTTTGATAGTTTGGATGACCTGCTGGGGTTTCAGGTTCAAAAGTTATGTAAGTTAGTAAAAATATTTGACTAATTAGTTAATTAGATAATTAATTAATATGTTTATTTAACATCATAACTTTTGAACCAGAAACACTAGAAAGTCGATCAAAGGCTCAAAAGACTCAGACTCAAGCTTAGTTTCCAATGAAAACTTCAGCGAAATACTTTGGCCTAGTGGTTAGGCCCTAGGCCAGGAAACATGAGCCAAAATGCCCCAAACACTACTTCACTTACGATGTCACTCACAAAAAATCCACAGCCCGTAACCAAAAATTTTTTTTTCGAGTGCAGACTAAAAGACTATCTGATCTGTTGGAGCCCTTAGGCAGCTCTGTAGCGCAATCGGCAGAGGAGCTATGTTGTTGGTAAGGCAACTGAAAACTGCTGGTTTAAGGCTGAAATCTAGGTACAAGCATATCGTAGGCCAGCTCTCAAAGTGTTAATGAAAATTAATGATTTTCACCTATTGGGGCAAAATCTGCCTGGACTATTTTGCCTTTTAAGGCAAAATATCTGCTGAGACTATTTTGCATTTTGTGGAACAGGATTTGTTGAAGTGGTCATGTCATTTGACAAGCAAAATATGCAAAGTTACATGCTTGGATTAGGGTGTAAGCCGAAAACCTTAAACCTGAAATGCCAAACCTAAAATGATAAACTTAAACCTAAAATCTGAAACCTAAAACTCGAAACCTTAAAATCAAACCCTCAAACAGTCCCGTTGACACAGTGTTGCTTTCTTGGGCTTATCCCCCTAAAAAAAGCTCCAAGCATTGCCAAACTAAAGTATGAAACCCTACTATAGGGGCCACCAACCTTTTTGAAACTGCGAGCTAGTTCTTGTGCACCGATTAGTGCACAGGGCTACTAGTTGATACACATTTCTGAAATAAAAATTTTGCTCAATTTCCCTTCAACTATTTAAGTTGATATTTGTTAATGTGAACACATTGATCATGCTAATGTCATTTTTAGAACAGGCTTCTGGGCGATGCACATGGTCCCTGTGGGTGACCTGGTGCCCGCGGGCACCATGTTGGTGACCCCTGCACTACTGAATAAATCAGTGGAGTTTTGTAAATTTAGAATGTCAAGACCCTTGCAAAGCTCCCCCTATTGAAGACTTGCTGGCGACAGTTCTGCTCTCAACCTAAAACTCCTAACCTACAAGCCTAAAATCCTCAACCTGAAACTTTAACACTCCTAAAACTCTAATCACAAAGCCTCACTTATGAGGCGATTGTGATTTGGTAGGCCACAAAAACACACCTATAGCAAAATGTTGAATAACACGTTCCTTCCAAGAAGCCACTCAGTACCGAAATCGCTGACTGCCATGCTCGTGCAAGAAGTTATTACCATACACAGAAAGTTTCTTAGTGTACCTGCTGGTCACCCCTGGCAGAGTGCTCATACATGGGAAAAGCAAATTTGCCTAAAAATGCAGCATAGGCAAAGCAATGTCAAGCAGATGACAAGTGATTTCACTTGCCACTCTAATGTTGATGGTTTCTTCATCATTAGCAGGCAGTGTGTAGTGGCTCGGTGAAATCCAACTGCTAAAAATATTGTCAGTGGCCCGCCCAAAAACAGGATCATTAGTGGCCCATGCCATCTTTGGTACATGATACCAAGTTTCAACAAATGACACACTTTGAAACATGCATAAATTTCCTTTTGTGTGTCGTACTCGTAACACAATTCCTTGTTTTTTGTTTTATCAAAATCATTGTTTTTATTGGCGCATTACAACCCAGACACACACGCTCCAGGCAAACAAAGAAATAAGTGTTGAGGTTTACTGTAAACAAACAAACAGTGAAAAGACTATTGTACTGATTACAATACCAGATTTTCAACAAAGTTGTTGACAAACAGTTCAATCATTTTTTGAGCAGGTCGTAGCAACAAGGGAGCTATAGTTGCTGTGCTGTAATACGCCACAGTAATGCTGCAGAAGTAAAAACTTATATCATGGCATGTGGTACAAATAAAGGTTTCTAATGTTTCAGATTTTTTTGTGGCTCCTCTGGTTCATAGGTTATAGTCAAAAGATAAATTGAAAAAAACACAGCAAGGCACCTTACGCTATGTAGCTAACTGTGGCCAGATATGACACAGCTTTATGATAACCGATACACACCCTAAGGTATGAGACGCGACATCATAGCGCTGCAACGAATCTATTGAAGAGTAATGCTAACCCTTAACCCTAGTCCAAATTTTTTGAAGTTTTTAAGAAATTAGGCTTGCATGAAAAATGCTGTCAAAAATAATGTGAAAACATGCAACATTATAATTATGATAGAACATTAAAAGTATATTCTGTACTATTAAAACCAATATACCATGGGAAACTGATGCTACCAAGGTGAGATCCGAACTGACAATCCATTGCACAACAGGCACAGCCACTTCCCACTCGACCATGTTAACTGTGGCAGAAAAGTCTTGAACTCAGTCTTATATCTGGCACATAATCAGATTAGTTTTTTTATTCCTTCAAAAGCGAAAACCAGATACAGTTATTTTGACACTACCTGAAAAAAAGTTTCAAGATTTTTCTTTGTTTTCATTAATGACCAGGTTTTTGTCTTCTACTCAACACAGCTATGATCAAAAAATCAATAGTGTTTTCATATAAATTCACCTATATGTTTGAAAAGTTGTGTCACAGAAAGCAGAAACAACATAGAAGAAATACAGAAAATGGGAGACATTTCAATAATATCAGATGCAAACAACAAATTAGAAAGCAAGCAATATACACCAATACACACAAGTCAAAAAATAACAAATGAAGTGGGACCATGGTGAAAAAAATGAATAAATTAATCTCATGATGTTTCAATTGAACAACGTATATCACAAAAGCAATGGTAAATTAATTACATACGTAACAATCATTCACATAACACAAATGATGGTGAGCAAGCAATGGGTGAAGAGTTGAGGCATGTACATATGAGCAGGTGAATCATGCACATAGGTGAAAGAAGTAAGCAACAATATACAAAAGTTATGAGGCGGAGAGCAAAGCAGAGATATGACACAAAGTAGTGAAACAAGCATTCAATGAAAACCGCAAATTCACAGTACCCAAGACTTTGACAGTGATTGTAGAGCAGTAGGTCACAACCCCAAAGTGGATGAGTGGCTATGAGGTTGTGAACAGCAGCTTCAATACCATGTTGAAGGTNTGAATTCCTGAAACTGCACATATCAACCTGATGTGCTACATCAACAAAACCAAAACATGGGCTGATTTTAGTAAAGACGTACTTTCACCTGTATAATTCTTATCGGGATTTTTCTAAACATTTTTGATCAACCTTTTTGTACAAATACGCCACCATTAGAAAAACTAAGCGCTACTTATTGATGCTGAGATCACGACAGTCTCTAAACACCTGTCATGATGTGAAAACTTATCAGCCTAAATTCCAACAAAGCACAACCAATGTTCTTATCATTACAGTTGCATACAGTAGAACTTGGTTAACACTTTTGTTACCAGGTGGTTTTCCTGCCACGATATCCACTGTTACCTTATGTTTGGCAGAAATTCTTATGCTTGTGCAGAAGGTAGATACTGCTAGGGGTTTACTGGCTATAGGCTAAAACAGTAAGCCTGGCAAATGTTTTGTTAGTGATGTGCATTTACGAATACAGAATCCAAAAACATTTGTGTCCTAAACTATCTGAATCGAAAATGCTGATTTAATCCAGGGAAAAGTAATCAGTTTAGATCTTCCACACATCAGTGGTATACTTGCTTCCACCAGATTGAAAGTAAATGCACTGAAACAGACATTTTTCAGTCCTTACATGGGCATTTTTATCTCGTACTGAGTGGAAACAGCTCTACTGCACATGCGCAGACATTCTTTCAGTCTGTTCACGTGCAGTTTTTTGCACCATGTTGGGAAAGAGCACTAAATACACATGCACAGACCTTTTATCAGTCCACTACCTGTGTTTTTCTCTTGCACTGCCTGGAAACTTAGCACTGAGATTTTGCAGTTTGCCACATAAGCCTAAGTTTTTTTTTTGAGACACCAACATGCGCAGTAATTTATGCAATTACTTAACCTACCACATCTATTTGTAAGTCAAGTTCATTGTTTCCTGCATATTTTAAAATCAGTTGTAGTCGTTTGTTAACGTGTCAGCTCCAGGGACAAAATGCATGGAGAAAAAAAAACTGAATGAGCAGTTGCCTTTGCTTTCACAAATGGCTTGCAAAAATCTTTGTATAATTAGCTTCTTCTAAAATATCTCCACCCAGAGCAGAAATAACTGCCAACAAGTTGCAATCGTGGTTAACATGTGGACATTTGGATACCCTAATGCAGGGTCTCAAACTACAGCCCATGGGCCAAATGCGGCCCGCGAAGCCATTTCATCTGCCCTTCAAAGCCATTTTGTCAATGATGAAAAATAAAGTTTGCGAAAAATTTTTTTTATTTGGTGGAATATAACATATCCCAAAACAATCGCATTATGTAAGATGTCTAGCCCTCAACATATTTTGCATTAGCTTATGTGGCCCTTGGACAAAAAAGTTTGGTGACCCCTGTCCTACTGTATTGCACTACATCAGCGGCGAATCGCTTCACTGTCATCACAGGCCCCCTTGCGCCATAGGTACTCAGAAGTAACGCTGATCAAATAACAGATGCTGCCACTGCAGGTCTTTTCTCTGATGTTGGTGGTTTGGAACAGGCATCAGCATTTCCCTTCTGACATTGTACACAATTATTATGAAACAATCATATTGCTCCCTTGCTGAAAATGCACCTACGTAATAACATGAAACAAGCTACATTGATATGTGTGTCAGACACAAGTGTTTCAGAGTCTGCTACTCTACCAGTGCTAGATGCTATCGAAGCTGTCAGTTGTACACAGCCAGGCACACACAGAGCTAATTTGTAATACAGTAAAACTCGGTTAATGTGGATTCGATTTGACTGACAATTTATCCAGTTTAGGTGAAGATCCGGATTAACCAAAGATGGTTGTTTCTAGCCTGACGTCACCTACGTACTGAGATATCGGTGAAAATTACTTAAAGTGAACATATTTACAACCCAACAGTAGACTTTTGCAGAAACAAAAATAATTTATTGAAGCATTTAAAATGGTACATCAGGCTAGTAACTGCCATATCCAGTTGGTTATGAACAATCTTAATATCATAATTTTTGATTACTTGGCTGGGAAGAAATCTGGGATTTTGGACTGATGCAGAGATTTCTGCGACTGGTCTATAAGCAGTCACTCTGTTTGGAAGGTAATGCCCTTCAGACATCTTACTGAGTATAATACACTCAGGGATAATGCTCTGCACACACACACTCAACACTGATCAACAGACTAAAACTGTGGTGTGGTGGCATGCCTTGAGCGTTATGTTCAACATGATAAGCAATATCCGTATATGATGCAATAATCGTCTCTGCGATTAGTTGAATGTTGCACGCAGTTGCGGCCATTGTTATGATAATTCTAAACGCTCGGTGATCATGAGCACGCTTGTGTTGCGTCTAAAAGTTGCAGAATCTTATCTAGAGACAAAAATCCAGATTACGAAATGTGAAATGAGCAGATTTTATCTGGTATTGGCGAAGATCCGGATTAAAAAATCTGGATAAACCGAATATTTTTATAACAAAAACATTAGAAATCATTCGTAGCACCAGTTTTGTCCGGTTTAGGCAAAAATCCGGATTAAGCAAGGTTTACTGTATTTCCCTTTATGGCGAGAGGACACAGTCTTAAAAATCGTGGTTTCACAGTTTAAGCCTAAGTTTTATCTGCTATTTGCGCTTGCTAGCTTATGATAGGATTAAATAAGGTTAGGCTATTTTCATGGCACGCCATGTAAGGCTGGTTTGTTTCTACTGAAGCTATATTTGTACAAAATTCTCAAAATTGAAAGGTGCGACAGCTAGCCTAAAAAAATGTTGCATTGTCTGAACAAAAAAACAGTCAAGCATTGTATTTCAAAAACAGCTTTATTGCAATAAACAGTCGATAACGATGTTTGTCATGCAAAAAGTCTTGTACACTTTCTCATCATTCATTTTTACATCACAATGTAAGATCAGAACAAGTTTAGTCAAGCATTCTCCATGATAAAATATACAGAAGTGTATTCTTAACAATCTGTAGAGGTAGTGCTCCACAGATGCACCTGTACAGCTGATTGTCAGCATCATTTTTACAAGTCCATGCATGTACGGATAAACAGTTACTTGCTGTATGGCAGATGTTTGCTGAGTGTTTGACAAGCTACTATGTATCTTTTCCACATTTGCAGGAACAAGTGACTGAGATGTAATAAATGAGCTATATCCAGTGATGACCTGAAAATATTTTTTTGAATGTTGCGACTAAAGCTCGGCCAATAAGGCTTATTTGGGAGGATGCTTATTTTTTTCATTGCCAATAATCAATACCAACATTTTCGCATTACTCAAACCCTTGTTGACAGATATTACTTCGCTTCAATGAAGAAACATACAACATCAATTTCTATGCAAACCTCGGTCACCAAAGCAGTCAACCATTATAGTACATACCCTAATTTGTTTGCAGACAGTCATTTGCTTACCAGCCGTGCAAACCTGTGAGCAAATGTTACATCATGGAGCTGTTTATCTGGACGATAGCACATTCCTCTGTATAATATGAACTACTTGATGTTGTTGGAGGACTGCATGGCGTTAGGAACAAGACAGTGAATTTGTGTTAATCAATCATAGACGAAGTAGCAATAATGTTCATGGATACTCTTATGCCAGGGGTGGGCAATTAATTTGACACGGGGGCCACTTTGAGAAAGCTGCGTTTAGCGGAGGGCCGTACCTTCTAATTTGATCATAAGATAAATGAAACCATAAGGTACAGAAAAGGTTCGTTTTTAATCTTCCTTGTGCAAAAAAATTTATCCAGCGCAAGCATTTCAACGAGACAAACATAACATAATAGGCTTTTCAACAAGTTTTTGAAATTAGCATTAGGAATGAGGTTGTTGGTTGAGATCCTCATCAAATGCCTCCAAGTTTATGTCAAACAGAGAAGATATATTTATTACCGATATGGCTTTTCTGAGGCCGATACCGATATTTCCAAAATGTTTAAATCTTGTTTTCTGCTTCATTATCAATATTGATGTATTTTATGACTTATATTTTATTCATAAACTTCAAAATCAGGATTTATAAGCTATAATTTTTGAAATTGCAGCAATTTCAATATTTGATTTGCCTAACTCATTAGCATTGTGTACACTGTTTACAATGAATAAACACAGTGCAACGAATAAAAAAGTAATGATAAAATAACAAAGCAATAGGAACAGAGCACTGAATGTAAGAGAACTGCTTACGGTGTTTAAACTCGAAAAAGCAAAAACAGTGCTTGAAAGTTGAAAGATGCTGAACAATGAAAAGGAAGGAAGTACAAAATGGAGCATCAAGTTAAGGAGGAGTTAGTACAACACTGTATTCAATTAACCATTGCCAAAAATGAAAATGTTTCCAAAACAGCAGTAACTTTTTTGGTTTTGATAGTATGTTTGTTAACAGTTACTGTACTGCATAAATCTTGTGAAATTTTGTTTTTGTATATATTTCACAAATCAACTGTTCAAACTCTTCTGCAACTCAGTGGGTTTTCAATTTGAAAAATCAATCCAAGTCGTAAAGGACCAAATTTGGAATTTTGATTTAATGTAACATTATATAACTGCATGTCCTTAAAAAAGAAAAACTGGTTCCATTAGTTACTGCAACTAAGTACTGGCATTGGCATGAAATACCACAACTGAATTATAAATTCTCAGTAGTGCCATATCAACAGTTTAAGATTGTCATGCAGAAACTACAATTTTTCTGCATTTTCACCAAGTAGCCTGCAGTAGGTTAGCCAGTCATCTACAACCACCCCAAGCAAAAGCAGCCTTAGGCTATAACCGATTACCACCCGTTCGACAGAAGTAAATTTCGTAAGAACAAACTGCCATGATGATAGCTAAGGGGCACATGTGCTCATTACGCATCCGATGATTGTGCAAAATGTCTCTATAGTTCTGATCCAATCACAAACACTGCGCTTTTAAGATATCGTCCAGGCCGATATATATATCAGTTGATCTCTAATATGTATATTTTTGATGATTTTCATGCAAGAAAAAGTTTGTTAGATATGTATGTGCATCAAAAAGCAGAATATATTTTTGTAGCAAAATTCTTTAAGCATGAAAATTTGTCAAGACGATAAAGATTGGTAAAATTTTGTTAATATACTGAGATTGCAGTCTTTTTAGCGTGTGATCGGACTGCATGTCATTCAGTTAAAGCTGCAAATCGTCAGATACTGTATCAATTTCAGCAGAGAAAGGATAAAATATCAAAATCAGTTCTAGGCTCAAGTTTCTTGAAGTCTTGAAATCTTCTTGCCAGCTCTTCCTCCAAGCTCTGCAAATGTTCCTTGATCTTCAAAGAAACATTTGCCGGTACTCTCTGCCTTCCTAAAAGGAATGTGACAAAACTTAGCCTCACCTGCTTGCATTGCAAACAGGTCTACTTTTGTTTGAAAGAATCTCACATGACTCAACATTTCATTTGCAAGCAATCCTTTTTCCCTGAAATGTCGTATTAAATATATTTAATTTTATATATATATCAGATGCGAACACCATATTACATCCCCACTCCTCACATCCAATTATGATCGCAATATCACATGAAATCACTTTGAAATCCCTTTAATGTTCAGAAAAAAGGGGGATTTTATTCTGTAATTTCCTAATTCATTTACTGTAGGACTTTTCCAAGACTCAACCCCTGAACGTTGTTGTGGTATATTACATTTGTAGGCTACACTTTGCGTTCATGTTGTCAAGATGGGATTTGAACTGTCGATGATTGAGTGCTCTTGCTCTAAGTATATCTACAGTTCCATGCTCAACTACAAAATCTATAACATCTTTGATTCCGGCGCAGCCTTACAAAGGCTTTCCTGATACAAAATACAATGAAAGGACATAACATTACTGTCAGGGTGTTCTGCTTTTACCGTGTTCTTTAGAAGTTTAATCATGCCCACATTTTACAGTGAATACTTTTACTCCATCTGTTGTGATGCTTGCCATTTCATTTCATGACAAGGCACAATGCCTGACACTTTCAAATAAGTCCTGGCCAGTGTTTGTACTTTTCATCGATTCCAAACTGAGAAGTTCTTCCATGATGATGAAATTGTAATCAAGTCCACGAAGAAAGACAAGCATCTGCGATGTGTCTTGACTATCAGTGCTCTCAACAATTGTCAACGAAAACAAAATCTTTGCTGGCTGTGTTCAGCTGTTTTGTTACCTCATCACTGATTAAGTGTATGCGCCACTCCGTGACCATTTTTTAATAGTGAAATGGTGAATCTACTTTTTGCTTCAGGGCACAGTACGCTTGCACAATCCACCAAGCACTGTTCAACATACTCGCCATCAGAAATGGTTTGTTGTTTCTATCAAGATTGTATGCTAAAACTTGCCTCTGCAACAATGTTTTGAAGTGCTGACTATTTTGCAAATGTGGCCTGTTGTTTCTGTAGGTTCTTCAGATACTCTCTCCACCATTATTCCTTCGCTCTTCCTGTGACATTTCATAACCAAACTTGCCATATTTTGTTTGATGGCGTCCTTTCACGAATAGAACAGAGTCTCTATTCAAGTTAGCCTCACACTCCTAACTTTTACTGTTATAAGTAGGAGATTTCAGATTTGAAGGTTTTTCCTGAATGCTTTCACAAGCCACTGAAAACGTTGTGGTGGGCCAGATGTGGTCCGCGGGCTGCTAATTGCCCACCCTTGCTCTACGCAGATCAATAGCGTAGCGGCTTGTATGAGCAAATGTTGCTGCTGAAAATCAGCAACATTGCCATAACAGCTGATATATATTGGCATACCAATGCATCGGTCAATTTTTGGTTCCGATGATGAGACCGATACCACTATCAAAATAGCCAAGTTTGATTGGGCCTTAACACTTTCAGAACCAGGGTACAATATATTCATACTTTAAAATCGGCTTAAAACCAGCAGTTGTCAGTTGCCTTACTAACAACATAGCTCCTCCGCCAATTGTGCTAAAGAGCTGTTCAAGGGCTCAAACGGATTGGCCAGTCTTCTAGTCTCCACTCGAAAAAAAATTTTTTGGTTAGGGGTTGCAGATTTTTTGTGAGTGACATAAGTGAAGTAATTTTTGGGCCATTTTGGTTCATGTTACCTGGCCTAGGGCCCAACCGCTAGGCCAAAGTATTTCGCTGAAGTTTTCCTTAGAAACTAGGCTCGAGTCCAGGTTTTTTAACCTTGGATCGATTTTCTAGCATTTCTGGTTCAAAAGTTATGATCTAAAATAAACAAATTGATCAATCATCTCATTAACTAACTAGTCATATTTTTCTTACTTTAGATCAGGGGTCTCCAAACTTTTTTGTTCGAGGGCCACATAAGCTGTTACTCAACAGTCCGAGGGCCACGTAAGCTGTTACTGAACAGTCCGAGGGCCGGACATCTTACAAAATGTGATTGTTTCAGGAAATGTTTCTGCCAAATCAACAAATTTTCCTTTGTTATAT
>JGI24022J15233_10006322_pt1 | contig 12809 bp, 7 predicted proteins | sample Ectturendosymbi2_FD_15233 | JGI IMG/M metagenome (IMG submission 15233)
CGGGACTCTTTCTGCTTGCTGTCGCCAGTTACAAAGAGGTGCTGTGCGTACATACCGTTCGTGGCGCATCGCGCATTCAGTGCCGCGCCCACCGAGTGGTTGCAAGTTGCAACTCGTGTCAACCGCGGACGGTTTTTGCAATATTTACCGCGTACCAGCCGCGCCGCGTGACTTTTAACAATCTTAAGCGGCGCCACCGCCGCGTGGACGTTCATCTAATGATGAATCTTTGCAAAACAAAGGGACGTTGCGGAAGTTATTGCCTCAGATCACAACAGATGTTTTTCTTGTTTAGCCTACAGCTTTTACCTGCGTTTTAGTGATGCTTCTGGGCGAAGATCCGTAGGCAGAATAATTGCTGTTATTTTTCCTGCAGCTGGCGTGCTGCAGTCACTGCTCTGATGCACTGGCATGCGAATTGCTAATCCAGAACTGTGGATAGCTAACTGGTAGGCATCTAACTGGGAAAATGCTTTCAGGACTGCAAGTTTTAGGTTCAGGGCTGCAAGCCAAATGTTTGTTAGCTACCAATTCTTCTATATAATGTGAACATTGTGTTAGTATACTATATACCAGGGTGGCCAAGCCTGCTCTGTGTATGAGCCACATATCGTAAAACCCAAGTTATAAAGAAATGCAAGCGCAACATAAAAGTATAAAAACACGAATTGCTTGCAATCTACGCTACTGTGACGTCACAATTCTTTTTGGAAAAACTTGCAAAAGTAATACTGCACAGCACGCTAGCTACCACAGTACCATTTTGCAATATTTCTACACTTTGCACTAGAAATGAAAATTTAAAAAAGATATATAATTTTTCGGAAAGCTCAAGAAGCCGCATTCAAAGGTTTAAAGAGCCGCATGTGGCTCTCGAGCGGCAGATTGGCCACCCCTGTTATATACAATGCTGCTTTGACTGTATGGCAAAACTGCTCTGAATATATGTCATCTCTCCATTAACACTAAATGCGAAATTCCAGGTAAATGAGGTTTAAATTAACACACCGTGACCTTGCCATGCTGACTAGATTTGTGATAGTTGGTGAAACATATAACAGTGATGTAGCCGAGACCGTAACCGTCGAGACTGAGACCTGGTTAAAATTTCGAGACCGAGACTTCAAATATCCCGAGACCGGGACCGAGACTCGAGACTTGAAATTCGAGACCAAGACCGAGACACGACACTTCAAAATTTGTGTATTTTGCCAAAATTTTTTCAAAAAATGTTGTCATCGCTTCTAAGTTGATTTTTGTAATTTTTGGCATTTTTCCGACCTGTTTTCGTTGTTTCTTACCTGAAAATACAACAAACAAAAAATCTTTGAATAATAGAAATTTTACCATACCATTTCTTTGCAATATTCAAAGTTTCGAGACCTGTAGCCTTCAAGTCCTAGACCGAGATGAGAGCTGAAACCTTTGGGACCGAGACCGAGACTCGCAAAAATGGGTCTAAAGACGAGTCTCGAGACCGAGACCAAGTCTCGAGACTCCATCACTGACATGTAGTGCATCACGTAACCAGTGCTCAGTTGCAACAGGTACAGAACACACACAAAGTTTATAAAACTTTATAAAACTATGACACAATGTCAGCAGGGGATGTATGTTGGTGTAAACAGTGCTTCAAAGGGATTTTTGCTTGTGTGCCAGTTAGTGCAACTGCAAAAACGAATACCTTATTTTGATGAATTGTGACAAAAACTTGCTACGGCTTTGCATACAGTAGAAAAGAGTGGTGTGACAATTTGAAAGGATTAAAAACATTTTGCAGATTTATAGGCAGTGTCTGTTTTGCTTCATGGGGCAAATACTGTATATATATAATGGTTGTGCTGGGGCTATAAATTTGCCTTTAGCTGAAGACGATTGGTTGATGTGGCCACGTGCCAAATAGGATCCCTTTATGCAAAGAGAAAACGAGTTAGGATTTAGGAATACGGTATAAGGATTTAGAGGTTCAAGTCAGGCATTACGAATAACGTTTATGGTTAAGGTTTAGTCTACATTTCATGCAACGCGGACAAGAATGTGCTAACAATTTGCCAGTAGTAAAGACATGACAAAACTCGTCCATTGAACTCTGACGTCACAGTCAACTAAGCAGGCCATATGTTTTCGAACTTGCCATAAAATGCGACCACTTCAACTGATCAAGTTCGGCTAAAGGCAAAATAGCTCCAGCAGTGCTGTTATCTAATGAGGCAAAATAAACAATATGCGGCAAAACAGACACTGCCTAATTTATTGGCAAATCTTACACCCAGAGAAAAATGTAATGAGGAGCACAGTGCTTTAGGTGAGGGGATACAACTGGCGATTGCTGGTGCGGGGTAAAACTTCGGGGACTGCGGTGCAGCGGACAGAAGCTGGGGACTGCGGACAGCGGACAGAAGCTGCTGATGAGGCGCGGACAGCGGACACAATTTTTCTGTCCCCGCCATCTCTAGTTGCAACAATGCTGTGTAGACAATGCAGGGCCGCAACCAGCGGATATTTTTGGGGGTGGGTCAAAATCGTTGTAACTCGTTGCTGTACTATTTTAAACACGGTTTTGAAATTGTAAGGTGGGACGATTGCCCGGGCCTGAGGCAGTGCATGTTGTATTGCTTAGTGAAAACCATTAGCACCACAGAATCAACAGTTGTGTCAGCAGTATTTTACAAAGAGTATGCAAATTTGGTACAGAGTGGAAAGTTTAAGTTTTTGTAACAAGGCACAACTTGTGGGTATCTAATGGTATCCATGAAAATAATAACACTGAGTAAACTGAAATCGAAGAAGTTAAAATAAAAAAACACTTCAAATTTATGCCGAAAGAGTTACAACGGGAATGCAGCTGTATAAAGATGAGAAGTGATTAGGGACGTAGCAAATCCATAAACATCATTGCTGCAAACATTTTGCGAATTAGCTGGTCGACAAATCTACTCAATGGTTCTGACGGAGAGTTTGCCGGAGAGGGAAACAGAGAAACATTAGAACGGACTTTCTCCCCTTGGGGGCCACGGAGCGGCTCTCCGGGGTCACGAGCAGAGGCCTCTGCCAGATAACTCGTCCGTGATATTGCAAATCCCAAAACAAAGCCAGGTATTTTTATTGATGCGCAGGGGACCACAGGTGTTGAGAGTCTTTGGAAGGGGGCCACAAACTATGAAAGATTAAGAACCACTGCATTAGAAAAAGAAATAGAATATTTCCGACGCTGAACAGCGTTAAGCCTCTAAAACAACATATGAAACTAAACACGAACAACTGCACGCAAGAAAGAAAGCAGAAATAGAATGGCTCCCCAATCTGTTCTTAGAAAACCAGGCAGTTATAAACAAGTTTTTTATAGACAAGCAGGGCTTGAACGTCTGTGAAGAGTCCAGACCTGTTTTGTAGTTAGTACATTTTCATTAAACACAAGCTACGAATATATCTCACCAAAAACCCCAAACCGGGACCACTAAATATCAGAAAGCAAGACTCAAATACAACCAGCTAGTAAAAAGCTTAAGGTTTCTTGTATTTCAAGGAATCATTCGACTGTTCTCTGCTCCATCCTTTTGCGCTCGCACATATCTGTAATTACGCTCCACAATGGGGGTAAGCAAGGAATCTGTTGGCAAATTTTAATAGTAAATCAACTTCACGTAAAATTACGCATCTTCAGTCCTCGCGGTATTCCAAATAAACCCTTTAATTTTTGGAAAATTTGTTCACAATTTAAAAGACAAAATCGCTTTCCTCGGAGAACTTTAAAAGCACCTATTCTGCTGAATGCTTTCACACTCGTCATGTACCATGAGTGCNGTGTAAGCTACTTCGTATAACTGCCTTATTGGTCCCTAGATTGTTTATGGATGCGTCNTGCAGTNTGCATGCTTTAGGCGGCTGTTGCCTTGGTCGGCGAGTGTTGACTCGAGGTTAACATGGCAATAAATTTATCTAAACTCCTGAAAGTCGAAACCCGTTTCAGTTTTTAACGCCAACCCTAAATCGTGCACATTATTTTTCATTTCAGAAGCATTTATTAAACTTTTTTTAATGTATAGAAAATTTTAATATCTTTTGCCCTTTTTTAAACAGGAAATAGTTTAGTTTAACAGTTCAGAGTTTGGTTTATAGTTTAGTTAGTTTTTTTTTAGTTTTAAACTAGATATGGGAAAAACTGGCTCCGTGAAATTAACAAGTTTGTCCACCATTAAAGATTATTTGAAATTAGCTATTTTTCAGGATTGTTTCACCAACAGCTTTTTACATTGCAGCTCAGCAGCATTAAGTTGAAAAATTGTACCATCCCTGCAAGATGTGAAGCTTCATTTGTTTCTTGTCTTTGCAACATCAAGGTTGCTTGGCTTTGGCAATGCAAGGTATGGCATGCATGCCTATGTTTGATGTTAGAAGAATTCTCTGGGTATCCAAAAGATTAAAATTTGCAAAATGTAAACAAAATTTGTAGGTTGTGAGTTTGTGATGTGCTTGTGTTTTTAAATTTGTACAAACAAAAATCGCATCGAAAGGTTTCTACTTAAGGTACTGCATATTTTTAAAGATTGCTATTTTCCCTGTTTTCTGATGTACTGTATGTTTATTGCTGAAAAAGGGCTACAACGTTTTTTAATTGTTAACGCGTCAACAAAAAATGGTTGTCACTACTTACCATTTTTGTTGACACGTTAATAATTAAGAATTCCTGTTACAGCAAAAGTAACAGACATTTCCTGTTACAGCAAAAGTATACGCTGTAAATATTTGCCGGCATAAATCATACACTTGAAATAAGAGCAGTATCTGACACTGGTTTGATGGTATTTCAATTTGAAATGCTTTCTTTATTTCAGGTGGAAGGAAGTGCAGTAATAAACGATATCATTCCATTACATTGCGCCATTTGTCCCACCGAACAGCAAACACCAAGCTCAGAAAGTAAGATGAATCAAAACAATTCAGGTAAAAAGATTGCAATGATTTTTTTGAATCTCATATGGAAAGATTTTTTGTGTCAGTTTAAAAGATGAGAGGACTTGAGATCGAATTAATTTTACTACAAAGAATTTGTTAACAGCTGCTGTATACTCTGTGATGTTTTTTTGTCGTAAGTTAGGCAAGTATCACAACAAAGTTTGAATAACATTTTAATCAAATAAATGCGTCTAGCAAAACTAAAACATCTAGGAAAAAAGTTGGAGATATTACAAGCAGATTTTAGCATCCAGTCAAAAAAAAAACTTTTGCCTCTTTCGCTTTAGTTACAAATTACCATTTTTTCTTTCTCGGCAAATAGCTCACCGAACTAACCTAGATCTTGCGTTGGCGTATTTGACAGAGTACTAAGCTAAAGTGATTGAAAAAATGTAAGCAGACATTTCCCAAGGAGTCGCAAACACTTTTCCACATTTTGTTTAATGTATGCGAATAATGAACACTGAAAATAAATGTCAGAAGCTCAAACCATGCTGAAAACATCTTCTTCATCTGCGGATCCCATCTGAGCCAAAACTGCCCAAATGGATAAGTTGGAGAATACCTCTGAGGCATTCGGAAAAAAACTAGGTAGCGTCACGGTTGACAACCAACATAAACCATTTTCCGTTGTTTTAAAATCTAGTGGAATAGTTCAGGGCTGCGGAACCGGAGCTCAAATTAAAAAATCAGAAAGAGCTCTATCTGAAGCCGGAGCTCAGTTTAAAATTTAGGACCGGAGCCGGAGCTATGGCCATTACAGAGGAAGCTCTGGGTCCCTTCCTGGATACCAACGGTTTTGCCAAATAGACTCATTTGCCTAAAACAGTGCTCTTTACAGCACACTAAACGCAACTGTAACGAGTTACGACACCAGACTGCAACAATGGATCTGCAAGCCTTCCTCGGTTTAATCATGGCGAAGGCTGTGAGATCCGTGGTGTTACTTGTTGAACGATGGTTCTCAAACACTGTTCTTAGACCCGCATGCAGCTACCAAGCATCCTTTGTGCGACTATTAGCAGTCTTTCAGTAACGCTTCTAATACTTTGTGCAAGAAACTTCGTTACTGCAATGAAACAAAACGTGTCAACGGACTTGTGTTAAAATTCTTCAGTGCAGCTCTCTAACAAAATCACTGGTCTGGATTTGGCTTTATTTCAGCGAAATGATTGAGAACCACTGCTGTAGAAGTAAAAAACATTAACTACCACAACATCTTCCTTTCTAATCAGAACGATTGAACCGGGTCTGTGCAGCAGTGTAGCGATCCAAAAACAACTGCGCTATAATGAGTAGGTGCATAATATAATGTCCATAGCTTTTGTAGCTGTGTAATCATGGGATTTAAAAGAAGTATGATTAAGATATGATACTATTGCAGTTTGAAGCGTGAAATGCACGCCACGCCATTGTAAAGCAGGAACTTTTATTAGAAACCATTAGGCTTATTAGCAAGGTTTACTAGATTACTGGCAAAAGTAACTAGGAAACATTACGTTTACAAGCAATAACATAACATCAAAATGATAACTAACTGGTAGCGAACCAGCATTGCTTAACATAGCAGTACATTATGAGGAGGGTATGAAAAAGTAATGGACTTTTGTTGAAGTTTTAATCTGTGGAAAAAATTATATGCTTTCAGCACTGTAACCAGTCCTATTTTCTCCTAAGCTTTGCAGGTTAAATTGTGCTTTACTCTGCGATTCATCACTGCTTATTATGAGAGCAAAAGATAAGAAATCAAAAGTTTTCAGTTGTTTCAAAAAAGTCAATGTTGAATTTCTTGCTAGAAGTCATGCTATTTCTTTGAACAAAGAGCTGTTAAACACATCTTCGCATTTGTGTTAATGCAAATGTGTGCATGTTAGAAAGAACACATTCGCGATCTTTGCATGGTTTCCCGGGGCAGCGCTGTTAGCTGGAACCGCTAAGACTACAACAGACAAAGCATGCAACGAGCGGAGTGAAAAATACTGGGTCAGTTGGGACTGGTCTGGGTTTAAATCCTCGGACACAAATGTAGTTTCCCAAACAGCAGTTTTCTTGATTCTGGTCGTAAGAAATTACAAAACGTTCCTCAGGCACTGACGGCAAAACCAGCGACTGCCTTTCCAGAAATCGTTTATATTGCCGTTATCTTGAGTTATGTTTCTGCTAGTAACTGTTCTCTGAATCGTCTGAACCTGTGGTAGTTGTTTTTTCGCTGATTTCTTCATGGTAAGAGCGCTGCTTGTGAAAAACTACAAGATTAAATTACTCAAAAACGTTTGGTACATTCTCTTAGTTTTGTGTAGCCTACTTCATATTTTTCTTTTTCCATTCAACTTGAGACACACCAAGACCATTGAAAATATTATTGTGTGAAAACGAACAGAAGCGGAGCTGGAACCGGAGCCATGAAAGAAGAGAGCTCCGGAGCAGGAACCACAGTCATGAAAACCAACAGCTCCGGAGCTGGAGCCGGAGCCACGTTCATGAACAGAAGAGCTCCGGAGCCGGAGTTGTGTCATTTTTACGATGGCTCCGCAGCCCTGGAATAATCGAGTCAGTTAAAATGAAAAAGCGTAAACAGATGAAATAAAGTGCATTAGGTGGGCAGCTGTTCTAAACGTATGAATTTTATGAAACGCAAATCAAAACAGTATTTCAGAAAACACCCTAGGATTTTGCCATGACTAACTTTTACAAATCGGTTTTGAAGTCAAACAAATCTAAGCAGTCCAACAAACCTAGCACTAGGCTAAAGTTTAAGAAATTGACTCAATGCGCTGAAAATAAACAGCTTCTGGGTAAAGTATGTTACTGGAAATTTCAAAATAGCCTACTTGTACAGGACGTGTTTCTTCCCACAAGAAAACACTGGAACAAAAAGATAAAAACACGTTACTAGTACCTGAAGACGCAGGCTAATTCTCTCAGCCTTCTACCACTGCCCTCAGTTGCAAGAACAATAAAACGAGCCGTATGGCCGAATAGGCAAATTTAAGGTGCAGAATAAACCATACTGTAGTTGACAAAAACCAGAAAGTTTTGTGTGAAAGGGGGCTACAAATTAAACGAACCAATAACTTCATGGCACAGATGATAAATTCAATAAGTTAGGCTAAATGAAGATAATCGTCGTTTATAAGTATCCTATTCACATTGCACAGCGTATACAAATCTACACCTTACCTTTTCTTGTCATTTTGCAGCTGATTCGAATTCACCTGAACAGTTGAGCGAAGTACCCGGCTTGCTGCAACACTATAAAGGTTGTCTAGCAGACAGAAAACTAGACGAAGCAAAAAACACAATTAAAAAATTGAATTTTTTGATTGCAAGTGAGTTCAACACACCTGGAAATGAGTTGAACAGTTTTGCTGAAGATCTGCTGCAATCTGATCGCTGCGAAGAAGCGATAGCTGTGTTTTTCGTGGCAATTTCTCTGTTTAAGGAGAAAGAATATTTATGGGGGATGAGTGAGTGTCTTGGTGGGTATGGAAGAGGAATACATGAAGCGAATAGTAGAATGATTAATTATGACATCACGATGAAAGAGGTTGTAAAATATCACGTGATCCCAATTATGCATGACTTCAAAAACCAAATGCTGGAAATGACAGCAGTGAATGAGGAAGATAATGATGGCGCGATATCTTGGGCTCTCGGATGCATCGCTTGGAGCGAAGGATTAGTCTATGATGACGAAACTGCGAATGAAACGTATAAGGAAAGAGGTGCTTGGAATGAAATGCATGACGTAGAAACGCAAATGAGAAACACGTGGGGCTGGAAGGGGTAGGTAGAGGGAAAAAGAGTTGGCATATTTCCAAAGACAAATGATGTGATGTAACAAACAGTGGCGGTTCTACATTTTTGCTACAGACATGCAGAATCTTCCAGCTCAGTCGTAAATTTGGTTAAGCAAGCGATTCTAAAGCTGGCAGTTAAAAAAGGTTTCCAAAATTTATCTATAGGGAAGCTGTTGATAGTCTAACAATTTTCTTTATTATGTCAAAAAAGTTGATATGTAGTAGCCTAGCGTGGTAGACTGTGAGCTGCTATGTTATCCTTTTGCGCCGGTATGCTTGAGCTGCAATGTTAACTTTCTGAGAAACCACGCTGTATTCTTGAGCAGATATCCCTGTTGTGGGTACAGTGCACATGTAGACTGAGAGTTTTTTGAATGAGGGTTAGTGCTTTAAACTGATTGGATTCAGAGCGTGCTTTTTGCTTTGTTCATTGTGTTGTGTTGTTGCTTTATTGCAACGTCTACATCAGTGGTCGGCAACCTTTCCCTAGTCGCGGGCCAAAAACAAACTCTGCTAAGTCTGACGGGCTGCACTAATTTTTCACCAATAATCCCGTTCCCTTCGCTGTTTAAGATGTTGTTACAGGTATAGAATTTGAATCAGATTAACTCCTAATCTTCACAGTTCATAACGAAAGCACAAAATGCGACATAAAGTACAATCATAGTACAGTGGGGTTTCTCATAAGTATGCAATACAAAATGTTGCGAGGAGGTCAGATTTATAAAATATAATACCACTGGGAGGACCATACAATTACTACAAATTGTAAAGGGGTTCCGGGCCGGATGATTTGCTTGGCGGCAAGGGCGAACGCAAGGGGGAGGGGGTTTGGCGTTAACCTCTCCCCTTTAACTTTAAAATAAAAAAAAATATTGTAATGCAAGTGTATAGGGCTTGATTTTCACAAAAATAAGTGGAGTGTGTGTAGAAGATAATGCCTAGTATGTCAACAAGCTTTGCTTGAAAACAAGAATATGACATACGTCAAATCGTGACGTCACAAACAGCGCACACCAAACACAAATGACCACCATATGCCACTGAATAAAATCCCCCCTTGAAAATTTTCTGCGTACGCCACTGCTTGGCGGGACGAATACGGCCCGCGGGCCGTAGGTTGCCGACCTTTGGTCTGCATTTGCAATTTTTTTGATTTTTACAACATTTCCTTGTATTCTGTTTTTTTGCATGAACTTGTGGAAACGGTGTCCCAATGACAGCTCCGCCCGTCGCTTCCTGACCCTATATTCTGTATGTGGTGTGCTAGACAAACTCAGCCACTCGTGCATGACACGAGTTTTTATTAAGTGATTTTTCCCAGCAATGTCCGATCGTGATTCGATACAACATGCTTGTTTGTGAACAGCTTACCAGTTGACTTTACTAGCCTGCTAGCATTCATTACAGCGACTGATCGTTCTTTCCGGTTGCTCTTGTGAATACTCAACGCTGTTGTTCGACTGTATTCTATAACGAACCGTGTTACGTTACGCTGCTCTGATTTCACGTTCACGTGTTTTGGTAAACTTGTAGTATAACNAAATATAATCATGTAAAGCAATCCAGTTAGTGTGTTGCTGAGCGCTATTAACAGACAAAGTAGTGAGAGCCTTAATACCCTTTGCTTATATATTCAATTTGAAAACGCCAGGTCACAAATTTGGTAAACCAACCCGTGCCAACCAGAGTTAGATCAATTACAATTGCAATTGTGCTTGAATGTAGGCATAATTGATTTTATATTTTCATGTAATTGTAATTGAGGTTTTTTGTTTTTGTGTAATTGTATTTATAATAATTAAAATTTATAAAAAATTTTGACCAATTTACAGTTAGCCTACATGTGCTTTCAACAATTTCACAGAGTTCGAAAAAACGCTCGCTCCCCCTGGATCCGTCCATGGCCAAATTCATATTTGTTGTGTCAGAGTCACAAACCTGAGTGAAAGTCGAGTCAGAGTCATGTAAAATTGCTTCAAGTCGAGTAAGTGTCGAGTCACAGGCAGGGACGGATTTAGGCAGCGTGGGGCCCTAGGCCATCTTAGTTTTTTGGGCCCCATACAGGTGTGACTTATTTGACCGTATCTCTGAAAAGCGTGAAAGTGTACCACTCGTATGTGTAGTGCCCCCTCAAAAGTCTATCTTTTGTTGTGCCGACTTTGGTTCTGTGATTGCCTTACATCAGGGGTCCCCAAATTACGGCCAGCGATGCCATTTCATCCAGCCCGCGAAGAGATTTTGTCAATAATGAAAAAATAATGTATTCACAAAAAATTTCTTCATTTGGCAAAATCTAACATATCACGAAAAAATCACATTACGCAAGATGCCCGACCCTCGGAGTGTTGTGCACTGTGTGGCAGTCGGAAAAAATGTTTGGAGACCCCTGATACACAGCTTCAACAAGCAATGTCTGTTTGCGGAAAATCTAGTTAAAAACAACCAAACATAGGATCCAATACTGACAATATTGCTTTTCATCGGACTTTTGTAGTGTCTGAGGTCTTGCGTTGTTGCGAGCTCCTTGTCAGCGAAAAATTGAATATCAGTTCTTTCATTCATTTTTTGTAACCACTTTCATACAGACGGCCTGAATCTCTCTCACGCCCGGATGCACAATATTGTTGTGTTGTTGCTGTACTGATAAGAGTCTAGAGTAGACATTTGCATTTCCGCTCGTTTCAAAGTAAACTGTAAAGTTATGCCTCTGCGCAGTTTGGAAATTTTTAGTCAAAATATTGAGTCGTCATAGGAAAAAGTTGTGCGGGGCCCGAGGCCATGGTTTATTTAACCTAAGAGTAAATCCGTCACTGGCCACAGAAACTATCGAGTCATACGTTTGCAAGCTCGAGTCAAATGAAATTTAAAATTTTTCTTTGTTTGTTACAAACTGGCGCCAAAAAGCAACAAAATGTTTTTATTTTACTTCTCTCCTTCACTCTCAGTGATTTCTACAAATCTAGCCCAGCCTTGCTGCAACAAACACACTTCCTTCTCTTTCACATGCCCAAAAACTGACCAGATGAACATGGACGTGGCTTTGGATTTAAATCTGGCCAAATTTTAGTACGTTAAATGGATTTGGATTTTAAACATTCTGCCAGTGATAGTAAAACTCAAATAAATGACTCGACTGAACTCGAGTCACGATTTTTGGTGACTCGGATTCGACTCGAGTCACGTTGAGAACGTTTGTGACTCGAATCGAGTCACGTTGAGAACGTTTGTGACTCGAATCGAGTCACGTTTTTCACAGAATGACTCTGCAGGACTTGAGTCACATTCAATCACTTGGGACTTCAGTCAGAGTAATTTTTACAAAATCTCTGAGTCTCTAATGGACAAACCTAGTTTGTCTGCACACAAATAAATAAGCTGCTTTGATTCAGTGATAATCACGATTGGCGCAAATGTTCAGTTTGGACTGTCTAGTCGTGTCATAGACGGATCTAGGGGGGGCTAAGGGGGCTGAAGCCCCGCCTAAATTTTTTCAGATACGGTTTTTGATCGATGATTACCGACACAGAAACGTCCATTGGGATAATATTTTTGTATAGCCTTTAAATAAACTATATCTTGCACAGGGATAGAGAAGAAAATATTAAATGCAAGGCTTATTTTGCCGAAATTGGGCAGTCCGAATGTGCATATTTCACTGTAAACGAAATTTCTAATAAACAACTTTTTAAATAAAAAATATGGTCACAATATTATATAAATACGTAAGTGTTTATATAAAGTACTACCACGGCCTACTTAAGATATCTTAAGTAAGCGTGGTACTACATTACATATACGTTATATAAAGCGCACATACATAGGCGTACCCAGAGGGGCCAAGAAACCATAACCCCTCCAAATTTTTAAAATTTTTAGTCATTTTGTGCTTCAAGAGACAGTATCTCAAACAAAATTACTGTTGCTCAACTAATATCCAACATTTTGACCCACCTAAAATTTTGGGCTGGCCATGCCACTGCGCACGTAAGTATTTCAACTCTTGTTGCATTTGGGTAAGATTGGGCTTCTTGTGGACAAAAGACGAATAAG
>JGI24022J15233_10006323_pt1 | contig 12807 bp, 6 predicted proteins | sample Ectturendosymbi2_FD_15233 | JGI IMG/M metagenome (IMG submission 15233)
TCACAATGTAGATAATGTTATTTTTTCAATATTTGGCAAAGTTACTAGCATCCCTGAAAAATTGGGGTTGTTCACTAATGTAGTTTGGCAGTATTAAGGCTTTAAACATGGCCAAAATGAACAATTTGGGCCCCCACGGCTATTCCCCCCCAGCTGAAAAGCTTTATAACCATGCCATTTCTTGACAGATTTCATTAAAATTTTGCAGATGTTCATCATATGGGGTAATGACAATTTGAGTAAAATTTCAGGAAAATTGGAGAGGGTGCCCTGACCACTTCTTGAGAATTGACATGGAATGGCCCATCTGACTTTGAATTTCTTGGTCACTGCAGAGATAATTTCAAATTAATGTGGCACAAGCAGATAAAATGATTTTTCCTTCCAACAAGTGATTTATAAGTCATTTATAAAACTTTTATATTACATATCATAAGTTCTTCCCAAAAGAAATGTAAAAACTATGATGTAAATGTTTTGGATGCTAATTTGGACCAGCATCAGATCAGTGCAATCTCAGAAGAGCTAATTTTATGCAATGTTTTATTAATTTCATGTTTACATGAGCATCACCACTCTGATTTGTGAATTACAGGCACCGCGTGATAGAAATACACAACCAGATCCTTGCCCACATCTTGTAACAGAAAGCAACCAATATAAGTTGCTGGAGATGGTTGATTCTGAGGGTAATAAGATTCTTTGCTGTGGATGCTGGGCTAACCACAGTATGGTTGAGGTCTGCCGGTGAGTTGCAATGTTTCAGTTAAGAGCTCCATTGTTTGAATAAAACTGGTGTGGCTGAACAGACAAGAAATGTTGATCTTCAATGTTCATGAAACAGTTACTTCATCCTATGTAATAATAACTGCATAATAAGCAAAAGTTGTGAATTTTCTATTGGATTCAAAGTTACTGATTTAAGACATAGATGGAGGAGTAATACAGTTAACCTCAGGCAATGAGTAATCAGTGGTAAGCTGATGTAAAACTTCTAGATATCATAAATTTTATGAAATGTGCCTTTCTGCAGGATTGATGAAAGCACTGGAAAACCCCTTTATGATACCACTATGTGTGAAGAGTGCCCTACTGGTTTTTTCTTACCTGAAAATGTTCATAATGAGCAATCGTGTGAGCCTCTTCCAACAAGGGAAATTCAGAAAAATCAAATCACTGACAAAACAGGAACATCTCCTATTTTATCTTCTCTTGCGCTTGTTAGCCAAAAGTAAGATATTTTTTATATTTGCAAATAACATCAAATTGCGAAATTTCGAAGCTTTCTGGAAGATATGCATCCACAATACTTTTGAAGTTGTTCAATACTTTGTTGAAAGATACGTTTTTACTGCTCTGTCTTCTTTCCTGATTGCTACACTGGTATATTTTCTGGGTCAGTGTGTGATCATGTGGCTAAGAAGCTAAAAATGTAAGCAATCAGCAGCTGTATCGGTCAATAAAACCTAGCTTCTATCAGAAAACTTTGTGTCTAAATTAAACAAAACGTCGAGTTTTTTGTTGAGTTGGAAATTATGATGGAACTTGTGGACTTGTAGTTCACAGGTGATTAAATTTGTCTCAAGACTTGCTTCACTGAATGGAATTTCCAAGTTGAGTAGCCAAGTGGTGCTTCTTGTTGTGATTGGCGTAGAAGTGAACAATACTTCAAAACAAAAAGTTTTTCTCAAATAGTTTTCCTTGTCTGTATGCAAAGTGTATGAAACACCTACTGAAAAATCGCTTTTATTCACTATGAAAGAAGTCCTGTTCAACAACATATTAATGTGGATGTGGCTGTACCTTTGGTCCGTTAAAATAATTGAGAATGGGAAGTAGCAGTAAATTGTTGAAAATATCCGTAAGAACTTGTGTTTATCTTCTGTTGATTAAATAAGGAGACAAGCGAAGGTTTAATCACAATGCATGTTTGGTTGTTTCCCCAAGACCACAATCGCAAAAATAAATATAAAGTAAAATTGTAAGGAGTGTTTTATCCGCAAACTTGATAGAATGCCTTATAACACCCAAAAACAGCTTGTAACAAGACTTAGTTTCTCGTGGATAACCGGTAGCTGATGTAGCAATTGCTCTAACCACTGGCCATGTGCGACGATAGATAACCCACCCACCTGTAACCATGAGCGCAATTTTGTTGTAAAATGTGAGGGGGACACTTTGGTGTGAAACCAATATACTCCATTATTGAGGGCACGGCATATTATATGCTCACTATCTGAAAAAGTGGGGGGAAGAGTCCCCCACCTAATTGCGCCCAAGCCTGTAAGTAACCCAAAACATGCCAAATTTGCGACCGGTTTGAACAAACGCTAAATCATCAATCGTCGACTGACAACCACAAGAGGTTAGGTGACTTTTTCCTGCTTCACGAAAGATTTTTGCTTCTAAAGAAAAACCCAAAAGTTAGAAATTTGTTATGAAGGCGGTTGTAACGTACATGTGAGGCAACCAAAAAATAAATTGTGAAACAGTTGAATTCTTTTCGTGTATGCATTGAAGTAAACGTAGTAGCGTTTTCCATAAGGCACTTTAAATGATGTTACTTATGGAATGAATGCCGTGTGCATTGTTATAACTTTCCCGTGTTGTATTGGTTGAGTATCAAATCACGAATGACGGTCTGACGTTTGCAAAAAGAACGTGTATTTTCTCATCGGTGATGTCATGGATCTATTCGTGTGGGTGAACTCAATCGTTTTGTCAGTTACATGATTGGTGAAAGCACTTGATCGTGTTTTAGAAAAAACTTGGAAAATTCTGAAGAGACTGCCAAATCTTCGCTTCGTAACAATCCACTGTAAACTTTAAAATGACTGACAACTGTAAACTTTTCAATACAGAATAAAAACTTCTCCTTTGCCGAGAGTAACCACCTCTTCAGATGTAAGACTGTTGCCCTGCGATGTGCCTTCTTGTCAGTCGAAATCAAGCTTCGAAACTGCGTCTGTGGATTCTGTGCAATCGAAATTAAATGTGACAATATCAACATCTGTTTCTGAAACAAACTTCATCAGTCAGACTCCTGGTTTATGGTTGTGTAAGTTTTACTTGTGCGACATTATGAACATTTAACTATCACAGTATCTGCCAGCTATATGATAAGTCATCTCCAATGCTTTTATGTCATGAGTGTGTCGTACTTAATTAACAATCCATCTATAAAACTGAAAGAAACGCGTATGATCGTGGTACCCTATTCTGCTGTTGTCTGCCAAACACAGATGATTTTTGCCTATATTTCGCAGTACTGGCGATTGTCATTAGCTTCTTGGTGGTTATCGTTCTTGTGGGGATCGAAATCTGCAACCGGAAAATCCGTCAAAAGCCGGTGAGAAACTCGAGACTTATGTAGCGCGATGCCAGCCTCCAGGCTTACTTGTTTTCAATTATGTACAGTTGTCTTCATTTCGGCCTAAATGGCGATATGTTTAATCGATGTGCCATACGGGTGTAACGCACAGCAATTGCTGAAATTTTCAGATAAGCGGTTTTCGATCGTTTTACACATGCTAGTTCGACAAACCACCTGACGTCGTGCACACTGCAGCATTTTGATTCTTGGATACTTTAGTTCTTGGCAAGTTGAACATCTGCGCTTGAAGCTGTTAACTAGTAGGAAATAAATTCCATTTGCCAGCGCATACTCTTGCAACAGACTGGAATTCAGATAACGAATTTCTTGTTTGTTGGACAAACTGATTTTATGTCAGAGCAGATTCGCTCGAAACTTTTATTTTTTAGTTGATTTATTTGGACTACGTCAGTGTATTGTATAAAACAGCTAAATAATCTTTAATTTGTCCGTAGCGTCCGGGTGCGCAAACGCAAGAACTGCGTTTTTCTATTCTTCAAAACAGCTCGGAGCATTCAACGTAAACAAATTTCTTTCTGTTCATTAAATCATCTGCCTTTCACCCGGAATTGTTTTTTTAATTTGTTGTTTCCCTTCCCAGCTGCAATTACCCATCTCTCTTAATCTTTATATAAATTAACGTCTACCGACAATAAGGGAAAGTGACGATTAAGAAACTTATTGAACGCCCTATTCAATAAGAGAAAATTTGAGATGATCTAAATGCTCGGCTTATCGTTGTTCAGATAATGTGGATGCACTTTTTCAACTGGAAATTAATTATATCGCCAACGAATAAGTTTGGTTGGTGTTTCAGCTTGCAATACAGGGTACTGCAATTATTTGTGTTTGAGATATATATATATCGGATGAAGTACAATCTCTAGGCCAGGCCTGCACAACTCAAAACTCGAAGGGCCAAATTATCAACATATATTTGCCGCGGGCTGTAAAAGTCCATTTCTTTTCGATGTAGAGATTTCGTTGTAGTATGGAAGAAATTCTGGAACGACAGTTACTTATTCGAGGTCGAGCTTTTGCAACATTTTCTACAATCGAGAAGCTCTCGCGGGCCACAGAAAAGCTTTCACGGGCCGCATGTTGTGTAGGCCTGCTCTAGGCGTATGGTATTCAACAGGTTTAATGTTTAGGAGAACAAGATTTATTCATAAAAGATTGATAAATTCAAATGTATTTTAGTTTTATAAACCATTTCATAAATTTTCAATATGCGCAACGCCCTGTAGCAAGGCACACCTCAAGCCCTTTTGGGGCCATTCACAATTGCTTCCTGATCTTTTGGCTCTACACAAATTACTTTTCTCTTTACTTTTATGCTATCTGTACTGCAGCTGGTGCTTTTTATGGAATTATTTATCTTATTACAAAATGTACGCTGTGTAGTCTGATTCGATTGTGTTCGAGCATACTCTACCACACACAATGTCGTTCTGATGAAGTGAATGTAGTTTGTATACCGGTAACGATAAATCCATGAAACATAAACTTTTGAATAGTTTCTACATGTGCTGTTGAAATGAGATCATTTGAAACTAATACTTAATAGATGGCATAATGATAGCAAGCAACCTTTTGGAACACTCTGTAGGCTTATTAACAATGAGTGATTTTGCACGGTTTACCAAACCAGTTCAAAGAAATCGTAAGTAGGATGCAGCTAATGAGTGGTGAGCAAACTTGAAGCAAATCGCTTTCACGCTGTGTGGCTGTGTTGGTGAAAAAGAAAGCCATGGCGACACCTGGCAGTAGGGATGCAACTGCTCAATTTCAAGCTTTGTAACATGCATTAAGTTATTTTGCGTGATTTGCCGTTTTGCCGCTACGGCATATATGTCTTATTCTGTGTTGGAAATTAATTTTGTCAAGCTTTCATTTTAAATTTGTCTATAAATTTGAGCGCGTAGAAGATAGTTCTGTGACGTCAACGAACTTACGTGTTATCAAATTTGAAGCTTTTCCTTTGTACACAACGTCGTTTTTGTTTGGATGAAGCGAAAAGTGACACACCGATACCTAAAACTTATCACGCAACTGAAAACGACACATCCGTTTCAGATCCACTTCTTTCAAATCTCGGGAAGGAACAAAGGTACATCATTAATTTTTATTCCCTGTTTCCGTAACACTTAGAAAAACAGTCACAGACTTCTTATTTTTTAAGAATATTGTGGAAAATTAACCAAATATGCAAAAACTAGAAAACATTCTGGTGTCTGGATCGATCAAAAAAAATTAAGTGATTTCTTAAATTTTTTGTTTACTGTTTCCCTACGAAATGCTCCTGCTTTTTTATCCCACGAGTAAATCACTTTTTGTTTCAGAAGGGTTAATTCTGTGCTCCCTTTAACTTTCCGAAGACTAAAGCAGCGCACCCTTTGACCTTGCCGCTTGTAGCACCAATTTCTTCCGAAGATAGCCATATACCAAAGGAAATTCATATCATGCGACTTAATGTTTTGTGAAATACTTACAAGGCAACCCAACATAGCAATACAAACGCAACAGTGCGAAAAAATATTGACTTTTGTACTATTAGACCAAATAACCTGCATAAACTGCACTGTGTGTTTGTAAAATATGTTTAGAAACACTGTTCCTGTTACACGAACTGACACTTATGCTCCTTCATCTGAAAACCCGTCGTCGGAGAATCGTCCGCAGGTTCGTAACTAATGTTATATTTTTTCTGTGGCGCTCAAAGGTAAACCTTGGTGAATGGGAAGAATTCACAAAAATGCTTTGTGCATTCATGATAGTACCACTCGAAAATCTGCCAACTTTCAACTTTCGAGAGATGCTCGGCTTTTTTTGTCCGTGAGTTTTGACGCAGCGCTGCAGTTCCAGACGTCTGGCGTTAGTTGCTGGTACTGTGCCGTTCACACAGTTTTCAGCTTTTCAATCGTGGTGATGGCGCCCTCTCCCACTTCGGCCCCACCGGCATGAGTTGTTTTAACAAGATGGCCGCATTGTAGTATGCTTGTTTACTTAAACGACTTACCAATCCGTCAAAAGTTTGGCAAGGCATTCATCTGAACACAAAATTGTGACGATGCTAGTCTGAGAAAGAAGTCATGTTGGTGTTTATCTCAAATTCAGTATAATAATTTTTTGCGTCCGTAAAAAGTTTTTAGAGATTGTAAAATAGAAACATTAGTTAGTGCAACTATGTTGGATTTTGCTGAAAAACTCTAGGCAGAAGTAAATCGAAGTGCTGTTGCCCGCTCAATAATTCTTCCGCATTCTGAGCGTCGCCCTTGTACTGCCAGTTGTATTTTTCGGGCTGAAACCATCCCCATTGCTGCGTTGACCTCCGATTGTTTTCGTTGTGTGCAGTGAAGCTTGTCGGGTGTGTTGCCATGCCTAACCGTGCCTTATTGGTCATACTTGTTTCTTGCTTTTTCTAAATTGATTATGCTAGTTGCTTTGCAACAGTTAATTTGTGGTCTCGGTTCCACGAAAAAATATTGTGAAACTTTTCGCTTTAGTTCATTTTGATTTGCATTTACTATAAAAAAATAACAACTTCACCCAAGTATGCATTTTTTATCGGTTGTAGTTGCTTTTGCGTGGTCTGCGAAAAGGCGTCCATTTTAGAACGTTAAACAACGCCTGCTGTTTAAATGAAGCATCAGCTGGAGATGATACAAGCGGCGTAAGAGGACTTTGCATTTTGTTGTCTTGAAAGCATTGTGCGTTGGCAAGGTGATCTGTTTTACTTTTTCAAATGCAAGTTGCTGATCAAAAAATAACCGCTGCTTCAGAACGGTACCGTACATGCGACACGCGAAGATGAAGTTGTTCGTCGTTACGAGGAAGCTGCGACATCGGCCGACGGAAAAATTGTTCAGTTGCCCGGAGTGATGTCGGAAGTGAAGGACGAACCTACAGCGCCACCTGCCTTTGGCACCAGTCAGAACCCAGATACTGAATTTCATCACAACTCAAATACAATTCGAGACCAAGAATCTCGAACGCCTTCCAGCGGCAGTGTTGCAGGATCAAAATTTTTTGAATCAGCGACAAGTGACGCTCAACGTTGTCTTCAAGACTCAACTGTTCCTAATTCAAAAAACAATTTCGAACTTGGAAACATTGAAACAAATTCTCTTGCCAATGCAGCACCACCATCAAATAATGCCTTCCGTTCATCAGGTCCAAATTTTTCTCCTTGCCGGGAAGATGCAAACGCCTCGCAGGTCAAAGCATTCGAACCAGCGGAACCAAACCTTTCCAAGGCGATTTCGAGTGGTGCGAGTGATTTTAAGCAACGTGCCGCCAAACAATGCAAATACCAAGGTATCCAAAGTGTTTCGTGTTCCAAGTGCGCGTACCTCAAAACGTGATTTTGAAAGCACAAGGAAACCGATGGTAATGTTATAACCTATTACGGTACTGAGTCCTTTGTAGCAAAGCGCTTTTGACATTCAGCTGAACATCTTGATATGAATACCACAGTTTCTTCTAATAGCATTTTTATGTCAATGTGGCGTAGCCGTGATAATAGATAAAAAAGGTTTCACCACCAGTTACTGATTTTATGCAAAACATCATTCATGCGAACAGAGCGCATCGGTTTGATAGCCCAACGCAAGTCACCAACAGTTTTTTTAATTGCAGTTAAAGATGTGAAACACTTCATCTCGCAACACGTTCCCGACTCTACAACAATCGTTTTGAGGAAAGAGAGCATCAATCAGTTCGCGAGGCGGCATGAACTTGGTGAAAATAAGATACAGCGTTTACAAAAAGCAGGTTTGTGGATAGTCTTTTAAATTTTTTTTTATCAGCTTATCAAAGTGTCTTAGCTCATCCACATTTTGAAGACGTATTTTTGTAGTCAGAGTTATAAAAATACAACCGGTTGTTTTCCCTTTTCAGAGAACATCAACTTAAAATTATTTGATTGGAAGATGCACAGGGTCGTAAAGTAACCTCTCCGGTCACTGCACTTCACCCGCTAACCACTAAGCCAACTTTTTAAATTAGTAGAATTTATCGTTACCTCTCTCTTCTAATGGTAGTTAGTTCTTATTCATCCGGTTCATATTGTTGCGATCAGAAATTCCGAGCGGCATATGCGCAAAGCTTCGCACTGGGGCAGCAAGCAGCAATAGAGTTCACATGCCATGATCACTCTATTATTGCTTGTTCGCACTACATATGTGTATGGTGTTGTTCTTCACGCACATCCCGTTCGTGGTGAATCACACAACGCAACACCACTGGAGAGGTTGCAACAATAGCAAAGGTTGGAAGCAACATCAATGTCGTAGCGGGGCTCGGGGCTGACTATGAAAGTTCCGCTCTTTCCACCCCTCGAATTCGCTTACATTAATTTAAAATGAAAAAAATCATGTTTCGTGCTAATTCAAAATACAAGGAATAAATAAAACAATTTCAACATTAGAATCAAACTAAAACCGAAATTGGTCTTGCTTTTCATTCTCGATCATGGGTCTTGATTTTTCTGCTTCGCCACCTTTCTCGTCATTTCTGTTCCCGTTTTTCTGCCTTCTTCACAAATACACTTCTGGACCCGGCATATTTCGTTAAATTTTCTTCAGTATAACCTTCTACGAAACCCACATTGCATATTGGCAGGCATTGATTCACTCTACTTGCAATTCAAGCCAATAATCTGGACTCTAATTACCCACGTGAACACACCGACCTTACTATCTTGATTCAAGAAAGTCAGTTTCCGACACTATTACGTCATACAGAAAAAATCAATTCTATTGAAATTGAGTAGCGTTACCTTTGCAGAGCTCTTCACTTCACCCCTCAAAATTTAATGTTGGTAAGTCCACCTAACGACTTCATTGCAACTTGTGGCACGTGTTTATTGAAAATGTTGCAGTGAACATAAAAACAGCATGAGCTTGCCAAGAAACGGTCGTCGCCGTTGCCGATACGTGTCAGGTGATGTGATGAAAAATTTTAGTACAACTGTCATTGTAACTAGCCACAGTTTGTGTTTCTTTACTTGCTTTCAAGTGCCAACATTTCGCCTGTAAGATCTGTCTTACATTTACAGGACTGATGATGCGTTAAAAAAACGCGAAACTAGTTTCCCTGTTAATAAACTGTGATCGATTTACTTGCCGCCATATTTGTGGCTTATAACTATGAAAAATAGATGCGCTTGCAAGTTTTAATCATCGCAGAAAAATAAAAGCAGAAAGCAGGCAGTTTCCTCAGAAGCTTGCAGCCAGGCTAAAGTTTGTGATGTGATGATGTGTCCTTTGTGTGTTACTAAGGATCGCACGATAGGTGAAAAAGATGAAGCCAGCTATGACTATTTATTGTGATTTTCATGCAAGGCTTTTTTTCATCAGATTTTGAGTGTGGGGAGGGCAATATAAACATCAACTAACGGACCAATAATATTTGCTATCCTGCTGTCGAAAGTCATCTCTGACCTTTGGGACTCTTGCCTGGGGTAGGGAGAACGGACTGTGGGGCAATTGCCCACCAAGTATGTATGTTAAAAAGACTTGATTTCCAGACCAACACAGAGGTACTTTAGCACACTGGATTTGACCCAGACTTTTGAGTAAACATTTTATCAATTTGTCCGCTCCGCAGTCACACTTCCTATTTTTTACGCTACCAGTCTAGGGGTTCTAAACACAAAAACTTTAAATGTTTTTAATCAACAACTTGCCGCCCCCCAAAAGGCGCCACCCCAAGCCCTCTCTCCCGTTGCTACGCCGCGATTCAACACACTAAGCATCAGGCATAGATGTAGTTGTGTCTCATTTTGAAACTGTGTGATAAGAGTTCTTGTCATGCTCATTACCCATGTTCAAAACAAACTACATGTATTTGGCAATATCTCTGTTTGCGGTAGCATCTTATTATCATGTATGTTATCCGGAGTAAGGCATATTCGTAAGTAACGTCATCTTTATAGCCAGAAAGTGTGAAATGCTATAAATGAAACGTTCGGGAGACAAAATTACTTCAAATTTGTTGCATTTTTCAGGAAAACTTGGTCTTTACGCTGATTTGCTTTTTGCCTGAGCAACTTGCAGGTCCAAAACACCAGTTCACGACAGACCATTCGGAAACATTAATTGCGACAACAATACGATGAGTTCAAAACTGCCAATAATTTGCGGCTGTGATTGTGATTCATGAGGGCCAAAGTTTGAGAACACCACCGCCTAACGTAGTAAACGCGTAATACATCTGGTGCTTTCTGTGATGCAGAATACGACGTAGAGCAAACTACAGCAGTGCAATAGCTCTGTGAGACTCAATCTATCACAACAGTACAAAATGTAAAGTCGAAAATGACCATACACAACGAAGCAATATTTGAGTTCCTAGATTTGCCACTTGCAAGCAATAGCTGTGCTATAGAACAGTGCTTGTAAAGCCGGTGTGAAGTACATCTCTGGGTGTATCCGGCTTTGCCAGAGCTTTGCCACCGTGATGGGGTCTACCACGTGCTTGGTTCTAAAAATTATTTCCACAGCTACACACAATAATATTCTTTGCTCTCGCTAACTTTTGTGTAAGCAAACATAACAATCATGTCATTTTCTCGGTTATTGTTTCTTAGCAACGAAAAAGCAACCTAACATACCAAGCAGTCAGCTGCTGGACTTCGTTAGGACAGAAGTGAAAAAAATTTAACCAACTAAAATGATTTTTCAGCATCACCCCTCAACATTTCCGAATAACGAAATATCAGTCAAAAAAGACGATTTCCATTTTTGTTCGAATGCTAACGGTATGCCTTCGCGAACAAAGGTTTTCTACCCTTGTTGAGATTAAAAGGGAAACCCAGATTGGGATGTTGATATCTTAATGGGAAGGGCGCGTGAAACAAGGATGAAAACCTTGTTTTCACAACTGCCTGACGAAATCCAGCAGTAGCCATCGCAGTGAAGGAAGCATATTTCTGTGTTCATTTCTATTGTCAGGGCGACCATACCGTCCTTATTTCTAAGAAATGTCCTTATTTGTGACTTGCGTCCTTATTTTTTCTTATTTTCCGTAGCATAACAATTTTAATAAGAAATATCTGATAGACACAGAGTCCATTCCTATCTCATTGTAAACGTTTTGTAATCAAAGTTTTGTGACGACATAAAAGTAGTTTAGTCTTGCAGCACAGAGACGTAACGCACTATCAGGGCGTTGTTAACACTGTAAGCCCATGGTTCTCAAAGTATGCGTCGTGAAGCCCTGATGCATCGTTTTAATTTTCCAACGGCGTCTCACAAACCTAAACTCGATGCAGTTTTACTCACTGAGCTAATACCAAGGGCAGTTTTATAACTTCACTAAAGAGTAGTTATTGTTCAAGTACAGTCGTGCTGACAGTAGATAGCATACTTCCCATCTCATGATCACATTACTTTAGTTATTCTTTAAAATATTAAACACACTGCACAATTTTAATTTTACATCGTTTCATGGAAATGAAAGCTACAGCTGTGATTCACGTATGGAAATAATCAACTTGCTGATTGCTTCGCTCCAGAACAAACATTTATTCAAATTTTCTTGCTTGTGTGATACCTTCGGTAAATTGAATGAACTATTTCTATGCAAGGGCCGGATGAAAATATGCTTGACGTATCAAACAAAATTGCTGCGTTCCACTGTTGTTGAAGGAAGATATATCATACGTGTTGTGAAGTTCTCAGTGCTTCACTTTCTTGTCTAATTAGCTTGAAAAAATATGTATGATGCTGCTTTTAACTTTACAAAAATATTTTTGCAACATCCAACTAAGCGTGAGTTAAATTTTTATCAGTACTCTCTGGGGCATTCATCAAGCTGTAAATGGATTCGAGATCCTTTTGTCCCAGCGGTCCCCAAAGTCCGGCCCGTGAAGGGTTCCAATCCGGCCCGCGAGCTTTCCTAGGAATATTTAGCATTGTAAAGCTTTCGTGTAAATAAATTAATGTGTGATGTGATTACACAAAACGCAAAAATCCTTTGCTGTAATTGAGAAGTTTATTTCGTTATCGGATTTAGAAACGAAAATAAACTAACCAAATGCTCAACTAAAAATTTCAATCAAATGCTCAACTAAAATTTTTTTGAAGTTTAACCAATTTGCAATGTATGAAATAAAAGTGATTTACTTGGGACCTAGGCCATTCATTTGTAATGTTACACCTTGCGAACAACACAGACAGTTAAACGTAAAAACAGACAACTGTTACGTCGTAGCTGCTTTTTCCGTTGGAAGTTTGTGCGCACTAAAGTTCTGCTCGGGTTAAATATTTTTGCCCGCTCTCGCCCCACACAACATAAACCCGTCCCGCACCCGCAGGAATTTAAGAAATCGAGTAACGCTCCCGCAACCGCAAACTTCTAACCTGTATCCCCTCCGCGCACTGTATCGACCCACACCCATCCCACCCGCCCTGTTTTAGCCCCACACCAGC
>JGI24022J15233_10006324_pt1 | contig 12806 bp, 6 predicted proteins | sample Ectturendosymbi2_FD_15233 | JGI IMG/M metagenome (IMG submission 15233)
AATCGAGTTTATACAAAGCTTTGAAAATGATTGTCGGTGAACGAACCAAGGCTGTAGATCAGTGTTTTTCAACCGGGGTTCCACGAGTGGCTGCCAAGGGTTTCGACGAAGCACAGGAATAAAACATAGATGCGACATTTTTACCCATTTGGTTTATTACAGAAAATAGGATAGACACTTGGATAATTGCATAGGGTTCCATGAGCAACGCAAACATTTGCGGAAGGTTCCGCTTCAGCAATCAGGTTGAAAAACACTGCTGTAGATGTTCGGTAAAAGCTTCGGCAAGCATTGTGTGTAATCGACCAATTAGATTACTTGAAAATGTCATGCGCTGTACACAGTGCTGGACAAAAAAATAGAAGTGTGTAATGCGCAGAAAGGAATCGAGACAGATACATCTACTGCAAACAAAAGAATCAGTGTCAGGACCGCTGTTACAACTGTTGAGTGTACATTTTAGGTTCCCTTTATAGGAGGCTGTTTTACGTAAGTCCGAGTTAACTGAATTTCAAATTGCTGTACGTTTTAAATGATCCAGTTGCATGCAGCAATAAAGCGCTTTGGGTGTAAGGAATAGATTTAACCATACACAGAACAAAAGCGTTTGATTTTACAAGAGTAATGTGACAAAGCAAAGGGAAAACTGTTTTTTAATTGTTGGGTGTAAACATACAAAAATCGTATAGTGAAGACGACATCATAGGAAGGCAGTAATCCACAGATATAATGTACAAAACACAAATATTCCTGTTTCAGTATTGTCTGTCGTTGCCGCACAGAAATGTAAGGTCATTCCTATATCATTATTCCTGCCTGTGGAAATATTTTTTGTTTTATAAATAGAAATTATTTGTGACAATGTTATAACATTTTGATTTTGATCCGCACTTTTGGCCCAATATGTGAAAAAGATCTCTGCAATTTGTAGTCTTTTTGTAGAAAGGGCATATCCAGTGGTCACTGGTGTAGGAGGCGAGGGTGCAGGTGGTGCAATCGGACCCCCAAAATTTTGATTTGGTGAAAATCCGGACAAAATCCCATACAATCTGGGCAAAATCTTTGAGAACCTTCTAAAACTCCCTGAAAATTTGAGCAAAATGGCGCCCAACATGCGTTGATTTGAAAATAATGGCGCCCGAATTGACATAAAGAGCTGTTTTTGGAGATCACTTGTTTTGAAGTATTTTTTGGACGAGATGGAAGAATCCGGGCACAATTCCTTCACACCCCCAAAACTTTGCCTGCTCCTACACCTATGCCGGCGGTGGATATTAGGTGAGGCAAAGGAGACGATGGCCTCGGGCCCCCTTTTCAGAGATGCCGTGGGGGCCCCCTCTGCGAGTTTCGCACTTAATTTTTGCATTGTTTTGTTGAAAAGGCTTATGAACCACTCTAGACCCATCTTTATAAGCTCCGGAGAAAGTTGTATGTTTTTCAAAATAAATCAAAAATTATGTGCAAAGGGGTCCCTCAACAACTTTAATGTGTAGTTTTGGGCGCCTTTCTGACAGTTTGCCTCGGGCCCCTAAATTCTAATATCTACCCTGAGCATATCCAAGTGAAACAAATTGTCTGGTTACGATAATTAAATCAATACTTGTTATTTTGGTGAAAGAAACATTGAAAGCTTTTGAAAATAATTTATTTTTAGCTTAAACAGTAACTTCAACATTTCCAATCTGCATACTGTACTGTAGCCTACGTACAGTTGAAACTTCTTTGTGTTGGTAGAAACTCGCATTACAACTTTTGAATTTGTTGGAAGTAACTATTCTGAGCGCCTTACTACGGGTGCTGTCTGAAAGGAAATTGTATTTTTGGAGGTTGATGCCTAACTAGTAATAACATAGTGAAGATGAGAACACGCTGGGTAGTTCGTAAAAAAATAGTGGAAAACAATACCTCAAGCAACTAATAATTTTCGATATTTTAGTTAGTTGTTTGGGTACCAAGGGTAGGGGAAGTCGGCACCTACGAACCACTTTTTATGACACGGTGCAATATTTAATATTTTTTGTTCAAACTTTTGCAGTTAGTATCTTAGGGCTGTGACATGCTTTGTGGGAAATTACGGAGCAAAATAACTGGAACCTTAAAAGTTACATTAATTATTTCATTCGTCGCTCAAGTGGATCAGTGGGCCCCAAGAGTTGGGACCCATGAACCTGCTTTAGGGACCAATGAACCAATGCGTAAAACAGTACAAGACTGTTGGTTCGTTGCTGCAAGATTTGTATGTGCCATTCGTTTCATAAAAAAGTCGAAATAATGAAAATCCTAGCAGCTAACTGAAACACATTGATGGGTTTATTATCACAGGCCATTGTACTAATTTATGAAAAGTGGATCTCCGGTTAAAATTTTTTGCAGGTGAACCAAAACGAAACGTTGTTTTGAAGATCAGTCACGAAAGTTGAGCAATAATAGGCTAGAAGCTTTCTGGTTCGTAAACACCATGCCTCAGTATTGTCACAAATGAAAAATTTTGAATTTCCGCACAGGTCACGCTAGCTACAGTCCAGATGATGGTTTACAACAAAAATGTGATGAAAACGATTTTCCAAGCGTTTTTAACGAATTTAATGCTGAACTTTAATTCAATTCCGAGCGCTAAGTTCACTGTAAAGTATTTTGAGTTCAACAAAAAGTGCTAGAAAGAATATTTTGAGTATCAAAGGCTTTAGTTTAACCTAGAAATATAGAACAATATGTCAGACCGCACGATTCCTATTATCCAACAGGTAATTGTACAATTCTGTAATTGTTATTTCTCCTGACAGTCCGCTTATCTGTCCATACTGTCATGTGATAAAATTATTCGTTTGTGTGTAGCTATATAGCTTGTAGCAAGCAAGTTTTTCAAAAAGTTTATTACCTGGCAACAATATAATTATTGGTATTTAATTTGAGCAGTTCTCGTAAGATCCAGATTTATGTATAGGCATCATTTGTACAAGTCTCGAGCATTGAATAAATTCTACTCTTCAAGCAAACGGATCTCAGACGCAAGGAGAGGAAACACCATTTGCTCACTTCAGCCCCAGTTCGTTTGATATGCTGACCTCAAAAGTAGCGGTGGGTAAAAATTTTCGCTGGCATTCGCAGATTGACCGAACTTCCAGAAAACATCTGCGGTTTGACGAAGCTTCGCATGCTGGCTCTGGATGACAATCGCCTGACAGAGATTCCGAGACACTTCGGCAACATGAGGAAGCTACTAGTGCTCGGCCTATCTGGAAACCAAGTACGTGCGTTCGTTGCCTCTAAGCATACCTTCAATACGATTTCTCATTCGTTGAATTCAGTTTCACAAAAATTGCCGCAGCTGAACTGCTGTGCGTGATTGTGTGCTCCCAAAATACGCATCATATTGCGTGCTTCTCTTAAAGTTCTCTTGGCCCGCCTCAATATCAGGAGTCTGACACCATTGCTTTACACTTACAGCAAAAATGTGTGGGCTATTTTAGCTTTTGTCAATGTCTGTGATAGAATACAATAAAGGTTGTTCCGTGGCTTAAACCTCCCTGGGAAAGCTATCGCTTAGAATTTGTTGAAAAGCACAAATCTCCTTACCTTGAAAAATCTAAGATTGAGATTTTTTACTGCCACGTAGGTCAGGCGAAGAGTGCAAAGGGCACGAAATATATGCAAGGATACGCTTAGCGTTCCAATTATTTGCTTGGTGTTTCTCTGCAGTTTAACGGCTTTCCCCTGCCGGTCTGCTCTTTGCCAGCATTGGAACGACTGTACCTGGGTCAGGATGGCGGAAAACCATTAACGAAGTTACCAGAACAGGTTTGTCGATGCAAGATTGACTCACTCACAGCCCGTGAAAATTTTGCTTGCAATCATATAAAAACTTTGCCACCGTTTCTCATGAAAAACTTTAAGGGAGTGGTGAAAATACCTTACGTAAAATTATAATAAGTGTAAGCGCATTTAGAAAAAAACAAGATACCTGTGATGTATGTTTTGCTATAATGTCATCACGGCTTCCTTCTTTACAATACACAGTACACAACCCAAAAAGATAAAGTTACATGCTTTTAAAATAACTTCTGTTACACTGATAGAAAACGGCTTCTCACACTGTTACTGATCAAGCGTTGGATAGCAAAGTTTTTCCGGCAAAGATACCCTAGTTGTGCCAAAGTCATACCTGACAGTGTGAAATGCGTGGTGGCATTTCTGCTCATTTTTTTCTGCAATCGGTTAATGAGTGAGGCTTGTATTGCTATAGCTGCACGTATAAGCTAGATTACAACGACTGTGTATGATGTACTGTAAGCCGTATTGTGTGGTGAGCTGTTTGTTTTTATTAAATGGTCTGTCCATCCCTATCGAGGTGATGAGACGGTTTGCAGAGATGAAGAGAAACATGCTTTCCTTTCGCATTCTTAACAACCGTGTCAGCTAATTCTTTGTTGTGTCTTTTTGGGCCCAGGGGCCAGCAACCTTTTTCGCACTACGGACCTGTTTATGCCTGACATACATTGTGCGGATCGACCCTCAATAAAATAACGAATGTTTGGTGCATGCAAATTTATTACAACTCATCTGCTCTGTGAATAATTTTCTTAGACTTATCTCGAAGTCTAAGAAAAGTGATAAAACTCAAGCGTCGAAGGAATTTTATGTGTGCTTGCAGAAAACTTGATGAAAATCTTGTTTTTGTGGGTATTTTTGGCCGCAAAAGTGTACTACTTATTGAAAAAGGAATTTATATCTTTGCACCAGCCTAACTGTGAAAACAGTCTTGGAATCGGGAATCCTACCCCTAGGTCAACTGTGGGATTTTCCATAGAGAAACAAAAACGGCGAGTTTATCAGAAAATTTTGCAGTGTTTGGTTCAATTTGGCCTTGGTTCTGCACGACCCAGTAACAAAGCCCTCACGGAAAGGCACCAGGTCGCGGCCCGGTGGTTGCTGATAAAGGAACTGGTGTGATGAGTTACAAAAGTCACATGTGATTTGTGTGGATTTTTCCAACTGTGTACTGAATTACAAAAGTCCGCACAGCTCAACTGTAAAACACAAGGCTGTGGTTTATTTTATCGATGTTTTGCGACAGATTCAACATCTTAAGAATCTTGAAGAATTGTATTTGGACAACAATCTCTTAATATCTCTTCCCCATACGATTCGACATTTGAAGAAGCTCCGGGTGCTTGACGTGTCTTGCAACAGGCTTTCCACTCTTCCGCCCACGATCAGCGAAGTGACGTGTAAGTCGGTGGAACTGCTATTATTCAACCAGTGAAGTCACGACGAATAGGAGAGAGCGATTCATGCATGCGACAGGCGCAACGTTTGTGACGACACAAAGGGTTAATGGAGCCTGTATATCGGCAGTGAAATATTGCATAAGCAAAATAAACGTTTTCCTTCTATAATTTTCTTAAAAATTTTGGCAATGGGCTTGATCTTCACGGTTGTTCATGTTTGGCAGATTTTCAAAATTTCATTGAAAATACGAAGTTAAGTTGGTTGGTAATATTTCGCTGCCTTTTCACCTTAACAACAGCTGCCCTTGAGCTAAATCAGTGGTTCTTAACCTTTTTTACATAAACTACCCTTTCATCGAACAAGATTACCAGATTTACCCCCTATACACTCAATGGTGCTCATTTATTGAAAATACGAAATTAACATCTCTTACATTTCGGAATGATTCATAAAAATTTATATCGGCTGCGATGCATGGTTTTGTAAATTTACCCCTTCGGAGATGAAATTTACCCCACGTTAAGAACCATTGGGTTAAACCTTTGCTGCTATTATTTGTAGCCAAGCGTTTTACAGTTTTCGCCAAGCTTGTACTTTGGAGGAAACAATCTTCGATGTTATGGTAAGAGATTCCCAACTAGACCTTACTATCCCGTGTGTCGTAAACCTCGTGATGTCACTGCATTCACATCACGTGTTTTCTGCCATGTTCAACGTCACTTGGTGTTTGATCTTGTAGAGCCCTCTGAGAAAGAGCTTGGGGTGAAGTTTGCCACTGTTTTGGAATATTGCATTATCACGTTCTTCAATTCGTTTCTTGAAGCTTGACAAAAAAACAAAATGCGTTTATTTCAAGCTTTCGAATAAAAAGCTGGGTTCAAACCTCGCAATTAAAAAGGAACTTTACAGAATTAGTAAAGTGTATAATAGAATTGCGGATATTTTGCTGCACTTGATGCTTCAACTTTTTCAAATGTCCTGGGTGGCTTGAAACTTTGCCAAATCGGTTCTAACATTGACGTGTTATTACGTGTTCTGGCAACACTTTCACCCGCAATGCAGGGTTGGTGAGGCTGCGTCTGCACCACAACACCTTGAGACACCTGCCAGACACGATTGACAAAATGGAAGCATTAAAAGAGCTGACACTTCACGGAAACTGCCTGGAGAATCCTCCACAAGATGTTTGCGAAAAAGGTCTTGAAGGATTGCAAACGTTCTTGGCTCAGGAAAGAAAAATCCGTCGAAGTGCAACTAAAGTGAGAGTTTTTATACACATGAAATGTATGTGCGGAACCTTGAATTTCAGTTTAGAAAAAACATAAACAAAAGCGGGTTTCACATTCTCTTTGTTTTCAGCTTCCATAAAAAATAAACAAATTCGGCATCTTTTCTGCATTGTGGTATTGTGGTATTGAGAAATTATCACAGACTATAGAAACGGGAATCCGTTTAAAGAAATTTGAGTGACTCAGTTGTAGTCCGCAAAATCTGCTGCTGGCCTTTCATGTTATGCTACGATTGTTTATTGTTTGTTTTGGCGATGGCATCCATTGCGTTATTATTTAATTCCAAAAGGGTAGATTTGAATATTTTTCTCCCGTGACAAAGATGCGCAATATTTTTAATCACTAAAGTGTTTGGCTGGAACCCTATGAATTTTCAATTTGCACCATTTTCGTTTTCAGATACAAGCTTGGTGGAGAGGAACAATGGTCCGTGCTGGCCTTGGACCGTTCAATACAGGAACGAAGTCAAAAAAAGGGAAGAAAGGAAAGAAGGGGAAAAAGGGCTCAGCCAAAGGATCTGCTAAAGGGAAAAAAGGAAAAGGCAAATAAAACAAAACGCTTTTTTTCGCAGTAAACTAATACCCAGCTTGGTGAACTGCAAGTTCCCAAACAAACGTTTGAATTAATCTCCAGGTTGAATTTGTAGAACCATTTTGTCCCTTTGACTTTTATCTCGTTTACTACTACTTGATAGTTACAATTTTTGAAAACTGAATTACTTGCAAAGACTACCACGAACCATGCCGGCGCCATTCACCAGAAGTTTAATGTGATTTGTTGGTAATTAAACTATTGCTAACTGCAAAAACAACTTTCGTTTTCGTGGAAGGAAAAGCAAAAGCGAAACCACTTATTTTTTGGTAAAATCTGAAACATGGTCTGGGCCTGTGTCATTCAAAACACTAAATACTTTGTGCAATTAAGTTTCTCATGGGCGCTTTTTTAGATCAAGCTCTAATCCTCACTTGATCTGATTGAGTTTATTATTTCTGCAAGCCTCTTGTTTTTTTCTGCAAATCAAGCTTTTTCAGCAGAAACTCTCGATCTTAGTTCGGAAAGAAATCTTCTTTACAACCCACACAAGGTTGAAGAAAGGCTTTAAATCAAACTCAGCTGTAACTGTTCTTTTTTAAAAAACTTTTTCGACAATCATGATCAAATAAGGTAGCTCGTAACTGATAAAAGTGTGTTCTTAGCTCATAGAATATTTATCAAAATGTATCCGGCAAGAATAGACTATGTTGTCTCTTGCAATCTTTTTTCAGTGTGTTTTTGAGCTTATGTAAATGCCAACAATTGCAACTTGCACCTATCGTTTTTAAACACTCCCTAAGCTTTCAACTGTAGTTTACTGCTTTTAACACAATTTCATCGAAATTCACCTCAAGCTTTGTCCATTTGCCAATATAAAACTTTGACTGTGCGAAAAAGCTTACCCTGTCGCATGTATGCTGTAACAGTGCTAACTTTGTGTGCATCTGCCTTTTTCCCAATAATGTCGTGAGAACCTGATGTAGAGCAAACGGTAGTGTATTAGCAAATGTTTGCCTATCATGGGCGTCTTTGAGATTAAAGAGTTGTGCTTCTGCGTCTCTGTTTTTCAAAGGCTTGGTGTGGATTATTGCTTTGAGTAGTCTCAGCAGGCTGCACTGAATTTTGACCGGTACAAGTGAGTTTCGAGTCAGAATGTTGACGCTGTTACGCAAGTTGCTAAGCAGCGCGGGGTGACTCTTGAGGAATATTGATTTTGTAAAAAATCGCCAGGTATTGGCTTAAAACAGCTATGTCCAACCCAAATGGCTTACTGAGCCAAAACGTATGTCACTATCTTGATCAGGGCCGCACATTGAATGACATATTATTGATGAGGGCCGCACATTGAATGGCTTACTTTGATCTTAGCAAACCAAAGAGCTTAAACTGATATACTGAAATTGTTCGAATCCTGATTGCAACGGTAACAGAGTGATAAAGCGACACTGAGGACCACCTGTATCAAAACTGTCAAGTTCATGATAATCAAACAAGGACAGGTTGTCAGTATGTAGGATACTTTTACTACAGCGTAAACCTAAACTGGGCCGCACAAAAACCTCGACTGGGCCGTGGGTTGGACATAACTGGTTTAAAACAACCTATATTGTAATTTCGGTGCAACTAAACTTTGACTCACGACCAATATCTCAATGCCTTCTTTAGATAAAGTTTTTTCTTTGTTTAAGATGGACAGAAAATAACCAAAACCCCTCTAAAAACAAAATTGCAAATACTGTGGTTTGTCGCATAGCTGTAAAATCCAGAGGGAGCAGGGAACAAAACAGTTGAAACCTGAGAAAACTTAAAAAACAATTTGCCAAAACATTTTTGAAACATTGCAGAGTTTTCAAAAAATTTTACCAATTTTGAAAATTGGGGAAATTTTCTCGAAAGTAGATGGGATGGAACGTTTCCTTTAGACGTTAGGAAGAACTGGCGAAGAAGGTATGATAATGAAGCGATGTTTGAAAAAATTGCAAAAAGTTCGGAAAAATTTTGTGTTCTCAAGTAGATTTGCTCTCATGGGGCAATTGATTTTCGTAATAGACCTTAAAAAATAAAATATTAACAGATGCGTAACGGTGGTTACCTTTAGAGTACAGGGCAGCCTATAAAAATTGTGACAGGTCTGCAAAGGTCGATCACTGCATATCCCTTGCCTATCAATTGCTGCATTACGCCTCATCACACAAAATGTTGATGCCAGCTTATGCGGAAACCAGTTTTGGTGCTTGTTTTTAAACTTTTCGGCAAGTCGTAAATATTTCAGTAAACAGGTGGGAATCCTGGCCAAAAATTTTTTTCTATTTGTTTTCAAAAGGCTGTTTTACCTAATAGATTTTCGTGTCGATTTTCAAAGATATATTAGCATGTACACGCAGCGAAAAAGTGAGAAAAATGCCTCAAGAATAACTGAATTCTTAACGCACTTTTCTTCTTGGCGAATGGCGAAGTCGATTCACCACATGGGGTGCTGCCTGTTTGAGGCCATCTGAATCATTTGCTCCACCCCAAAAATAAGCATTTGACAAATGGTTATCTTTACATGCAAACGTGACAAACGTTCTTTCAAAATGAAAAAGCCTTTGAATCTGCACGTTTTGACGGCCCTGCGTAATGAAACCATGGCCCGTAGCCACCTGTGGAATGATTTTTTTATGTTTTGGCAACTCTACGTCAAACGTGTTCGCATCTTTTTGTTGCTCATACGAGCTAACATTGTTTACTTTAACGTTTCCGCTGCATGTTGGCATTTGAACTTTACGGTTTCGTTGTTTTGAAATCTTGAAACGCCCACCTCGATTGTGACTTGAGCGAAAGAACAATGGATATACCTTTGTTCATTACTTACAAAAGAAACTGTTCTCCAAGAATTTAAAAAACCTCCCAGAAAACTCTCTAATAATGATTCTTTAATGATTTAATGTATAACAATTTTAAGCAAACCCGCGTTCTCTGCGTTTATTGAAACATCGTTCATTTCTTACAAAACGCAAATAATGGTTCCTTTCACGTGCATATTGCACTAGATTAAAAATGGGCAATTAAACCGTTGGAGAAGCTTCAGGCGACTTTGCGTTTTGTGAACACTAAATAATTTGCTTTCGTCGCCAATAAAACAAATGTTGACTTTTGTTCTTTACGCTGTTGAAAATGCTATTTTTGTTGCTCAAAGAATAAAAGACAAACACCTGTTTGTGATTTTAGATAAATCAGGCAAGAAATCGAAAAGAAAGTAACAATACTATGATGGAGAAGCTTTGGAACAGAAGTGCTACAAAAGAGTGAAGAGAGCAGCTTTCGCAGAAAAAAAAAGAGAAGGAAAAGGTCAAGCGTGAGGTTCATCTAAAAGACTCAGTGCTTCACTAGGAATTTGAAGAGAGCGTTTTAAAGACGAAAGGACGGAAGGTAGCAGGGCAGGAAGGTATACTTTCAGCGTGGAGACAGCAGCGTGCGAGATGAGAAACCTGGATGTACTTTGTCCACTCGTCAAAGATTTTTGGTGTAAACGCGACGATTGTTATGCTGATCGCTGGTTTATTCTGTCCGTGCAGTAAGACATGCAACCTGATGAAATTATTTCAACATTCGCTTTTCAAGTTATTCGCTGAGACAGTCTAAGGCGTCAACAACTTTATCAAAATAAAATTGTTGCCAATTAAAGCACACCAAAGCAAATAAACACGTTTCAAACTATTCACTAAGTTTTTTGACTAGTCGTTTATCTGTGGCTTTTAACATTTTTGACATTTTTCAAAAAATATTTTTGTAAGTTACCTGCGCTTTAAGGCGGAATTCCACTGGTGAACAGCACCACCCGATGCAACACGCACACGAGCAGAGACTGTTTCCATTCGAGCACAGCTTGCTTTTTGCGGCAGCGTGTTCGTTCTTGCGTGAAGTGTCATGGCGACCATGTTCTGCGTTGCTACAAGGTTTGTGCTTTGGTCAAACACATTGTTATACTGTACTTGAAAACCGGCCGTTAGTGCATGTTATTTTAAAGGCTGGAGTGCATTTTTAAGGGCGGTCTTTAGCTCAGCTGATTGCTAGCGTCGGTTTTGACCTTTCGTACAAAATTATTTTTAGAGAAGAGTGTTACGATTGTACACTATTGCTGAATTCAATCACCACCGTGCTCTGCAGTATCATACAACATGTAGATTTGCAAAATAATTATTTAACCATAAACTAGTTGATTTTGAAAAATTTTGCAACAGATCATGAAAGTCTGTGCACACTTATAGGGTTGGGGATTTTTTCTGCCTGTTTTCTCAGGTGTTTTTTTTGAAAAAGTGCCTAATTCAGTTCCATTTGTAAAATTTTCCTTATTTGAGTTCTAATAAAGTCCAAATTTTGAGCTCTAATAAAGTCCAGAGATGACCCAGGTCATTGAATCAACTGGCGTTATAGCCTACTCCATTTGCATTTTTCATTGACTCCAGTCTTCGCAGACCTGAATGACTCAAATCACGTACAGTAAGTTTTTGTAAAAACTTGACGTGACTCGAATTACCAAAGATAGAGATTTGTAATGACATGTTAAACACTTAAATATACTGTGATCAGGGCCGGATTTAGCTGATGCGAGGCCCCTAGGCTAATCCACTTGTGAGGCCCCATCTCCCAATGTCACGAGGGAAAAATGGAAAAGCGCTAAGCCAAAAATGACGATATTGAAGCTCTGAAAGTATGTTCAATAAATCCTTACTCTAGTGCCCCACAATCACTGCGCTTGTTGCTACGTTCGAAGCAAAAACCTCCAATGACACGGAATTGTGGAAATCGTGCTTGGCTGGCGGGAACACGATTGTTAATTTAGACAGGCGAACCAACCAAAAACGTCACTGTTAAAAATTTGACTAAATACATGGCTTACGTTAAGTTTCACATCTCTTTTTTCTTATCTGTGCTCAACAGTAGCATCTGAAATCAGTAGCGCAGCTAAAGGAGGGCGCTTCGCCCCGGCGGCATTTTTATTAGGGCGGCACTAATTTGTGAATCTGTTAAAGCTTAAAAGCAATGATTTGCGTAAGCGTAACAGTCAGATTCTCACAGCTAGCAACTCGTCTCAACCATCAGATTCTGACAAATATCTTCACTGAATTCAGCAGGACAGACTGAATTCGCCTTTTTTATAGCGTGAGAAGGACGAGGTTGTAGATACGGCAAGCGAGGATTCTTGTTCTGTCACAATGTCTGACTGTTCGTGTTGTGTCACAATACCATAGTTTTGTCATGGTAGGCTACTTGATGGTTCTGGCGCAAATTGCACTGCATTAGATACGGGCACTGTGTAGGGTTGCCAGATGGCCGGTATTTCACCGGCCTGGCCGGTATTTTACTGCTAATTTAGCAGAGGCCGGTATTTTGAAAATAAATAATTTCCCGTAACTTCAAAAAAGAACTAACGCAGAATTTCTCAAACTACATTGACTCTAGTAGTGAATCTTGCCAGAACAGTTCTTTCAGTGAAGCTTATTTGCTGCTATTGACGCAATCCTTCGTGCGATTGTTACGTCACACACACACCGAAATGTAACTAGCCAGCAAAAATACGGGCAAAAGTGATTGTCTCTCTGTTTTCCCTGTGCCGCTTACGAATTAGGACACAGCTTAGATCTGGCACTGTTGACAAATCAAAATGGCCGGTGATTTTACAAAACGCATCTGGCAACCCCAGCACTGTGTTGATGCAGTATTGCAGTTAATGGCTGGGGGGCGCAAAATAGAGGTTCAAGATCAAGAAAC
>JGI24022J15233_10006325_pt1 | contig 12805 bp, 9 predicted proteins | sample Ectturendosymbi2_FD_15233 | JGI IMG/M metagenome (IMG submission 15233)
GTACAAGCTGAATCATTGCAAGGAGATGGGAGCAAAACTAGGCAGGAGATTCCTCAAACAGCCGGCTGAAAAGCTCAAGGCGGTTTTTGTTACATAACCTTTAAGTGTCACTTACTTTGCTCACCTATTTGCATGCCTGACCTGTTCATCTGTACATACCTCAACTCTTCACCCATTGGTTTCCCACCATTGTCTGTGTTATGTAAATGATTGTTATGCATACCAGTGGTTGTCAACCTTTTTTGTATTGGTACACACTTTAAGATTTGCTGAAAAACCTGTACACCCTTGCTATGCACAAATCTTCTGCTGTAAAAGTGTTAAACTTAAGTGATGTTTACGCTGTAAATGCCGCTTAGCCAATTTCAAATGGTCATCCTTGAAAAAAAGTGTGTGATAGTGTCTGTAATATCTAAACTGCAATACAGGAAGTTGGTTTTCTAGATCATCATCCATGATTGAGTTTCTCTTTTTTGATTTAATTTTGACAAGAGCAGAAAAACCTTGCTCATAAAGATAATTTGTTAACATGTGGACAAGAACCGAAATCTTTTTCATCGAGACTTCGGTATTCAGAAATTCTGAGAAGTGATTTCACCCAAAAATCAGGATGGTTTATAAAAGTTCTAAATTCTGCTTTTTGTACCAAGTCTGACCACAACTCACCATGTTCAAGTTGCTCAACTCAAGTTGAATTTCTCATATGTAAAGCGCTGCACAAACCATAGCGGAGAAATCAAATTAAAATAAACGTCTTTTGGAAGACAAAGTTGGAAATTTTGTAGTAGAGCAATGAGATGTTTGTGAATAATTGATTTTATTTTTGATTCCAGGTTTGTGTCTTGTCTCCCAAGTCACAGTTTGGAAAATATTGTGAGCATTCAAAATCTGAAAAACCGTCTTTGGTACTTTGGTGTGAACGCTTGAATCTTGAACTGGCAGCTGCATAAACATCACATCCCTTGCCTTGCAACAACAATTTGAAACTATTTACATTCTGAAATATTGCCGACAAGTAGGACGGTTCTGCAAGCCAAAAGCTGTTCTTGAAAATTGAGGTACATTGGGTGTCCTTGTTGAGCAAGGAAAACACGCAACTCTTGCCGCAGTTGAAACACCCCCTTTAAAACTTCCTCTAGGTAATCATCGTACCTCAGAATGATGTAGTAACCTCATTTCGCCTGCTTCCATATCTTTGCACATTTCTGAAAACATTTGGTCCTTTTTTGAAAATGAGCGGATGAAATTCACAATTTTTATGACATCTATGAAGATCAATCTCGAAACCTGACTGTGTAGTGTTTTCTTGCATCAATCTCTTAACCACAAGTGCTTCTCGATGAATCATGTAATGAGTTGAAATTATATTCAAGGATAACGTTTTTGCGTTTTCAGTCAACTCCTTAGTAGAACCTTGCATGACTGCTCCTCCATCAGTAGTAACTGCCTGTTACTTCGTTCAATCCAAGCCATGGTCCCTAATGAACTGAATCAATTTAGCGAAGATGGCTTGAGCAGTTGTGAAAACCCCAAGTTTCAGACAGTACAAGTAATGCTCGACAGCTGTTTTTGCTTCCTCATCGGCAACCCTACAATACACAATCAACTGCACCTCGTCTGAAATGTCTGTTGTTTCATCGAGATGAATACGAAACGAGTGAGCTTTCTTTAGCTTGTCAAGAAGTTGTTTCGACAAATCTTCTGAAATATGAAGATATTTACATTTAGTTGTATTGTCTGATAGTGGAATTTGTCTTACTTTGTCAACAGCTTTTTTTCTTCCAACCAGGATATCGGCAGTAATTTGTAATTTGAAGACAGGGAAGAATTGCTGATTCCAACTCGGCATAAGGACGCTTTTTTGCATAAGGATATGAAGCAATTTCTTGGAAGCAAGTACTAAATCGTTATTTCCTTCTTTTACCATACTATTCTCAAAAGATGAAAGTTGCCTCCAATGACTTTTAGTTTTTCAAGGTGTCTCAAAGAATACCATTGACTTATTTTGATGAGAATGGTGCTGTGGTTTCAAATTTTTTGAGATGTTGAGCCAAACCAAACTACTATCACCAAAAACAGTTGTAAAAAACAGGCAATGTGCTGAAGGATACGGGGTCAGCATTCTTTCTTTTTGTGATAAAACCCATACGTGATGTAGTCATCTTTCCATTTGGGCTTCTTTGAAATGCAAGCCTTTTTTCTTTTGAATAGCTTTTTTAAAACAGTTCATCGATGATTCTCGACGTTACGCCAGGAAAAGTGGGCTATGTTACACCCAGCATGCGATTTGCTGTCATCCTTATTCTCCCTGACATCTCTACTTTGACAGTTACTATGCTCTTTTTCACAACTATCTTTCACTACTAAGGTGTTCCTAAAAAATTAAAAAAAAATGCATATGTCCATTTTCTTTGAGGTAAATAACTTCGTGCAAAAAGTTTCTAAATATTAGATGATAAAAGCTTGAAATGTGAACTGAGAAATTGTGAAGTTAAAATGAACATACAGATAGCTCAGTTCACTGTTGGTATAATTTATCACATACCTTTAGCCAACTGCTTGAAAATTGATGTGGAAAAAGTACGTTACCTTGTCGTGGCTTACAACAAAAGAACACAGTAATTATTGCTGAGAAAAGAATGATTGTTACATTAGCTTACAGAAAAGTCAAGCTAGAGCAATGGTTCCCAACGTTTCCCTCCCTGCAGACCCCCGACTGCTGCATTGAGGGTAAAAATAAAATATGTGATCATGCGATAGTCACCTGACCAACATTACAAACAAACCGTCGAGAAAAGACAGACAATTCATGAATTCACACTCTCCGATAGATACAGTTTTAAAACCTGTGAAGAGTCAACACACTGAGTTGGAGCTAAGAACATATGTGAGACATTGTGCTTGTCCTTCAAGTGCACAAATCTGGTACACCCCTGGAAAATTCAGGTACACCCAGGGGTGTACGATACATCTGGTTGACAAGCACTGATGTATACAATTTAACGTTTGTGTTTCTTCATCTTTTGAGCAAGTTGTTACTGTCCACTGCTAGGCCCTACTAGATCTCAGGGCAGGTGTTGAGCATCCATTTGATTGTCTCATTGTCCGGAACCATCAGGCTGTGGTGAAGTCCATGTCGGGTCTGGATTGGACATTGGAGGACAACATGGTTGACAATTTTTTCTTCTGCACCACGCTCACAGGCCGTGTTTCTGTTGTGCAGTCAGACCTTGTTTATCTGAACTCCGAACAACTGGAATCCCCACTATCCAANGCAAAAGCTACTAGGAATGGATTTCTCCCAATGCATTTTACCCCTTTAATCTGCAAACCTCGCTGTCTGACTCCAACACTGGAATTTAGGAATGGATATATCAAATCAATAAAAAAATGCCCAACCAGATTATGCCAACTGTTATTTAGTTGTTTATTAAATCACAATGAAAGTGTGAAAGTCAACTTTCTACACACAATGGATGCAACTGTGGCAGAACTTGCAGGACACAGTTAGGTCTCTTGTACAGTTCTTTTTCACGTTTAATCTCATTCTGAATGCAAAGTTAGCAAACGTGTATCAATAGGATCTGCTAGTAAACAAAAAACTGAGTGTTTCATTTAGTCATGTTCCACATGCAGTCTACATATTTGCTTAAGTTGACAGTTTGTCTAAGTCTACAGTTTTTTTTCTGTTCCACTTCGAGGGTCCGCTTTGGTGAATTCTACTGTATGGCACATCACCTTTGTTTGCATCAGGGGTCGTGAACCTCGCAAGCCACATGTGGCTCTTGATGACGGCATCTGGCTCGCTTGATATTTTCTTAACACAATTGTTGCAGATGAAACTTTTTTTGTAATTTTCCTACAAACCCATCAGCAACACCATGCAACCCGAGAAGTCGCATTAACAGTAAGAAGCATGTTATCAAGAGAAAATTCAGACATTTACCATTGTTTAAAATCATTGATTTTGTTTAAAAATGCACATGTTAGTTAGTAAGTTAGTTGCATTAAGTGTTGAAAAATATTATATGGCTCTCAAGGAAATACAATTAAAAATATGTAGGCTTGATGGCTCCCTTAGCCAAAAAGGTTCCTGACCCCTGGTTTACATTGTTGGCGTTTGCTCTGGAAAGAAACTCGCTCTTTATATTTTCGATTCCGATTATCCAGATACCTCACTAAACTGACATTTTTTGACAAAACAAAGTAGTTTGGATAAACGAGGTCTGACTGTAAATGTTGTTCACCTTTTCTTATCTGGTTTTGGTGTCTCTTTTTTCCAATGAGCCACCCATTTCTTGACTCATGGTTGTTATTGCTGTGTGGATTTCATCTGTTTTACCCAGTTGGAAATGATCATGGCCTTTGCATTTTAATTTTTTTGTCTGTTAATTTACTAAATAGGAGTAGAGAACAAAGGAGGCACGTAACAAAGGTAGCAACATGGTTACCCATGGCCCATTATGAGGTATCACAGCATATAATATATATGCCACATGGCACACAGCATGCCAGAAAGAGGTTAAAGAGACAAGGGTGGAAGCCCATCAGACATTTAAGATATAGCAACAAATTACAAAAGGTTTAATAATGAAAAGTAATCTAAANGTATAGTAATCATTACATGAAAAACAGAAGATGTGAGTGAAGTAACTACGTCTAGAAACTGTTCATTCATATTGTCATACATCCACCTATCACACATCTACATGAGTCGTGACATTGGAATAAAATTCTCCATGCTACCTAGCCACTTCCTTTATTAATGGCATCATTGTTTGGCACTTACTTCATTTAGTGTTCAATCAACAAGACTTTTCTCATGTAGAAACTTCACTGCTTTTGTTCATATTGTGTTGAAAAATATTTTGATTGTGGTAAAAAATTAAGTTAAAAGTTATGGTAACTAGTAACAATTGGTTCTGGTTAAAAACTATTTGTTTACATTTTTTTGGTCAAAAATTATTCCTTTGAATTTTTTTACCATTCAGCATTGCCATGCGGAGGCATACTCAGGCAATAATCGTTAAATTGACATTGTTTTTTAAAGGGTCATGGTGAAAATGCTGTGACGGTCAATACTTTCGAATGTAAAATTTCAGTGATTATTATTGGTCTATCTATGTCATTATGAGATTTAGTAGAATATGAGTTTGTAGAGTGGTTATACACCTTTTTGTGATCATCACTTACAAATCCATCTTTATTCATTTATCTTAAAAGTTTCAGTTCAAATGCAACAGGCTTATTAAGTATATATGTGTTGAATCAGTCTTCATATAAGATTAAAATTCTTGTCAACCATGTGTGACAAGCAGTTAAGCGATAATTTTCCCACTGATTTTTAAAATGAAGTTTTTAGGAACCTACATTTTTCTCTAATTTCTTCAAGTTTGAAATATACTGTTAGGCACATGGTTCATTTTAATTGCTTATATGATGTTACATTTGAGTTTTAGCCTTATGGTCAGGGTTGTAAAGTCAGAAGTCACAACGTCCGACTCCAGGCAATTTCAATTATCCAACTTCGGATTGACTCTCACCTTCAGCTGTATTAGTTACTTGAAGTGATAATTCTTTTCAGATGAGTACATAAACCCTACTTGCACTTTCCAAGAATACAGAAACTTATTTTGAAAAATATGATCAAGCAGAGCTTAGTCTTAATTATTTTTACAGAAAAGAAAAATACTCTTCTAAAATAGCCACAATTCAAATTTTTAGAGAATGCTGATAATTGATTAAAGCAGATACCTTGTAATTGATATCAATAGCCTAAACAAGCAAAATCGAAAAATGTATGTATCCTACAGGTATGCATGTGCACATATTGCACAACGCAGTTGAAAAACATGCTCAGGTTTTCATGATACCATCTCAAATGATTTCATTGACACAATTTTTTTATGGTTTTACTACAATTGTTTGAAAGCAATAAGTGGATTTTGTTGTGCTAACATAATGCTGTACTATTAATCTGCTTAACCAAATGACATTGCGCTAGCTAGCATGATATGAATTGGTTAGGCACACGTGGTGGCAATAGTGTACAGTCATATTGTTAACTGCAATCATGTTATGATCTTTAGTTTGTGAAGTAGTGCAGAATTCAAGAGTTTACCATAAATTCCAAGACCAAGTGCTCATAAAACTACAATGATGGCCTTGCCTAAAGAATGTGTTGTGGGCAAGGGCGTAACAAGGTTAGATGGTGCTCGGGGCAAAAAGCAAGTTAGGTGCCCCCATGTTCGAACCTGAGGTCTTTCAGAAGCAAATGTGCTGTATTGAAAAAAGTACTTTTGGAATTGTTGGGACTTTTCGGCACCCCTCAGTAATAGATGCTCCCATAGTGATTCGGCACCTGGGGTATTGTGCCCTCCTTGTCTCCCTCATTATGTCCCTGGTTGCGGAAAACATGCCATAACATTTGCTTTAATAGAAACCAGTCAATAAAATATGAGAAATGTCTCTGTTGCTGTAGAATGGCATCATTACAATGCTGTTTCAGTTGAGGAAATGTGAATAGGCATTTTTGTGAACAGCATTTACTGTTTCTATTAATTCTGGATATTTGCATATTCTGGTTTAATTACGTAGAAATGCTTGGCAAATAGGAAAATAACCAGATTTGTTTACATTATTAGCAAAAACAATGAATTGTTGTATTTGAGTAAGAATACAAATAGCATATAATTGCATTAACATTGTCTCAATGCGACTGTTGTAGTGACCTTCATCATGATCTGCATTTCCTTGGATTCAAAGATGTGGCAAAAAATGTCTATTGACCTTTTTTACCAGACTAATAGCATTTAGCAGCAATTTATAAATCACTGTTTTCATGCACCGCTATGTTATGGTTAGAAAATATTGTTTTTTGAAATTTTTGTGAAATCCATTACTTTCAGGAAAGAAAACAAGTTTTTCTACAATAACAGCTTGTGTTTTGTAAGTGTTTTCTAGGCTGTGGCATATATAAATGCTTGCATCACTCATTGAGTACTCCTGGCTTAGGTTGTGCGAACTTACAGGCTGCGCATGAAATCATTTACTTTTGGTTTGTATTTGTAAATCAAAACTTTGCATTGCATATTGTTATATGTACTTGGGAAAATGTAGAAAAAATGATGGTATAAAAGTTAAAAAATCTATCATTTTAAACTAGACAATCTTTTCGATTGCTTCATGCTTGTCATGAATTATGTCAAAATTTTGAAGCAAGATTAAACAGAGGTTAACATCTGACACCTTACAAGTAATTATTTAGCATTAATTTTAAAGATGGATGAGCACTGCATGTTCAAAAAAGTGAAATGCAAGCATAATATTGAGAAGAATGGGTACCATACTAAACTAGAATTGTTTTTGACATTACCATAGATTTGATAATGTTTCCCTTTGGGGCTTAAGCTGTGTAGACTCTTCTATTGTTTACATGGTCAGCTTTTAGAGTGTTTCATTTCTGTGTTGATTATGGGCAGCCTAAATGCTTATGAAGTGATCAAAGCTATAGGTAAAGGAAGTTATGGCGAAGTTCATCTTATACAGCACAAGCAAGAAAAAAAACAGGTTGAGTATACTGCAATGTAAAGTACAGTTCTGGAATTAGTTTCTTGTAATCAACTTTTAGTACTAGCTAGTTAGTATGTACATTTGTGAACATATTTAAATATTGTTGTGCAGTATTTGCTAGTTGTTTCAGCCTATACAATTTAACCAAGCACTGGGTATTAATGAAGTGTTTGATAATATCAATATTAAAATATAATCAATGAAAGACCATTACTGTGACACCTCTGACTGCTGCTGATGTGAGCACTGTTTTAACATGGAACAAGATGTTTTGAAATCACCAAGTGCCTTAAAGTCATTTTTCAGTTTCAATCCAGTTAACATTTGGTCTATCTAAAAGCTGTTTGAAACTGATATTTTTTAAACTTCGCACTTTTTCCTACCACACCAGAAAAAACGTTGGTTAGTTTTAAAAGGTGAATAAGTGCAAGGAATAGATCTTGGTGCACAAATGTGCAGTTTTTCAAACTGGACTATTTTTTAAAATCCTTTGCAGTATGTCGTCAAGAAATTGATTTTACGAAAAGCATCACGTCGAGAACGAAAAGCTGCTGAATTAGAAGCAAAACTGCTGTCAAAGCTGAAGCACCCTAACATAATTTCTTATAAGGACTCATTTGAGAGTGATGATGGATTTCTGTATATTGTTATGGGGTAAATGTGCTTTAACTATTTTCTGTCACTGTTCTGTTTTTATCAGCTTCGCAGCTGTGATATCAATGTTGAGGAAATATGTTCAGGATTACAGTCTGCTTTTATCCATTTGCACTTAAGTATTTGTCATTGCACATGTAATGGCTTTGAAGGAGCAATATCTGTGGTCAACAGAAAATTGAACTTACTCTAGAATACACTGCGCTGTTTTATAAACCATTAACAAAAGCGCCAATTGAATTTCTTTGATACTACAACAATATTGAAAGCTCACCAGACACCTTTCAGGAGTGTTGTTTTTTTGCTGATTTAATCCATCTGTTCATTGCGCTGATAAGTTCTTGCAGAGTAAGATGGCATCTGAATCATGTATGTAAATGTGACATAATACCTGAAGTAAATTTTTTTGTGTCAGTCCTTAGAGTACATCATCTATGTGTTACACATGCATTTTCTGCAGATATGCAGAAGGAGGTGATTTATATACTGAGTTGCGACACTACAGAGAACGAAATGAATTTCTCACTGAAGTTCAAGTTGTGAGATGGTTTATTCAGATCTGCATGGCACTTCAGTACCTACATCAACAACATATTCTTCATAGAGATCTGAAAACTCAAAATATATTTCTGACTAAAACAAAAATGATCAAAGTAGGTCATGTAATGTAAAATTATTGTATTAGTGGTAAACTTGAGGTACAGTAAGTGTAAGTGTCTTGTCTTAATATTGGTTTCTGAAACAAAACAATGGACTCAGTCTACTTCCAGTTCAGAAAATAGTGCTGTGGATAAAAGCATCATGCATTGGTAAGAGCTTGGTAGATGAGTACCAAATTCAAATATTGTCTCCTTGCCCTATAACTACTGGTGGAAAGGCACAACAAATTGTTTTAAAAAAACTTTGCAATTCCATGTCATGGCCTGTTGAAAACATTCTTGGTGTTATCCCTCATAAGGGTTTGATTAAATTATCTGTTTCAGTTATTAACAGTCCTTGTCTAGCAACTCAGACTTCCAAGGCAAAATTTGACCTGTCTAGAGAAACCACCCTTGCCATAAAGTGTGCATGATCCTTTGGTGATCTGGTGGCCTAAGATCAACTAATGCACCCACTGAAAATTGTTGTGCTAGAATTACTGAACTTACTTAGTGTTTACTGGCAGATATTAACTGCTTTTTGTTTCTGGCAAGCAGAAGGTGTGTAATGATGTTCCATATTATTTAGTCCTTTAAATGAACACTTGTACATAAAATTGTTGTAGTGTGATATAAGAAGTTATCGCTGTTAATAAGTTCAAGTGCTCAGTCAGTGGTGCTCGATGCTGGTCAGCCTCCACTATCTTGTCATTTTAGAACATAGAGAAAAACCTGGCAATTCCTCGTTTTGTGAGAGATGTGAAATCATAAGCAAAGATCAAATCTGAAATTAGGTACCTATTTTTGAGGAATTCTTATTATCATGATTTAATCTTTAGTTGTAAAGATAAGTGACCACTCCACTGTTTGCACACCTTTGTGGACTTGGTAGAAAATTATTTCATTCTGGTTTTAGAGTGAACAACAAATGCATCAGTTCTTTTCATACCTGGTAAAAATGTTTCAGAATCTTTTTATGAGCTACAGAGAAATCACAAATGCTTGCCTTGCATATCACACCACACTGGAGGCTTGTGAACCAGAGAAGGTAGCTTGAACTGGTGTGCAATAGGTTGATTGGCAAAAAATATTTGTGATCAAGATTTATTTAACACTGATGTATATTTTCGCAGGTCGGTGATTTGGGGATTGCTAGAGTGCTGGAGGGTGCTAGTGACATGGCAACCACTCTCATTGGCACCCCGTACTACATGAGCCCTGAACTTTTTTCCAACAAACCGTACAATTATAAGTCTGATGTATGGGCTCTTGGGTGCTGTGTATATGAAATGGCAACTCTAAGACATGCTTTTAATGCAAAGGACATGAATTCCTTGGTGTACAAAATCCTAAAAAAGAAGGTATTGTTTTCTGTTGTTCTTTTTGCAGTGCTTCGTTTGTTATGGTCATTGGTGGTGAGATATATGTTTTGAATGAAATTATCTACAAACGATGTTGCATAGATTTAACAAAACTAATAAAAGTAAAAAAGTGTGTTAATTTTTCTAATTAGTTCCTCACCAGATTTTGTTGCTACAGATGCCAAAAATGCCTGACATGTACAGTGATGATTTGTGCGACTTGATCAAGAACATGCTGCATCAGAATGCTGATAAAAGACCTAGTGTTAATAAAATTCTCAGAAACGCTTTCATAAAAAAACACATTCAATTGTTTCTCGATGAAAGCAGCAAATCCAGGTAAGTTTCTTTCCATGAAAACAACTTGAAAGAAAAATTGCCAACATGCAGTTGGTGAGCAGTTGTAGTTAGGTGCCGAAATTAATCTCAATAGATGAAACCCTGTGTTACTAACATGTGTGGTTTTTCACGGTTTATGTGCAAAACTTTCTGGTATTTACTGTCAATTGATTTTTGGACGCCTTTGCACTAAGACGTTTAGCGATGTGAAAGTGGGATATCGAAAGCATGGAAGCTGTGACTCTACTCAAAACTGTTGACTTAGTTCAGCTGTTGAACCAACAGTTTAAATCAAGCCGCAATTACTACGGCTTGTAGATAGCAGCATTTTATGTCAAAAGATTTTCTTACTGACTGTGTTCTTGATGTATACATTTTTAGTATTTCTTAGGCTTTGTTTAAATTACCCAACCAGGTTTTTAACGCACATTTCTCAGGCTTTTTTTAAATCACCTTGCCCTAACCCTAGCAGGTTTTTAACGCACATTTAACAACCTATGGCTTATTCTGCACCTTACGAGTTCCTTGCATCTGAAGATCCGAACCTCGAATTCCCGAAATAACTTGATTATGGAAACGCGAAGGTAATCAGCGCGGATGCTGGTTGTCATCAATCAGACAAACTTCAAATCGCGATTCAATCGACCAGCCACGATTTCTGAAACAATGGATACAAGACTGAGACACACAACCCGTGCCGCTAAACTGAATAAGCGTGACTATTTCAACAAGTCGAACGAGAAACTGAACTACTTGCGCTATACCAAAACACGCAACTGCGGTTCTGATTACAACGTCAACATTAACGGACTGCAGCTGGGCACTAACCCTCTTGGCTGCAAGCAACAATAATGAATCAGTTATGGACCAAAACATAGCATTTCCTCATCTCAGATGTTCGGTCTTATCAGGGCCGGATGTAGACATGCGGAGGCCCCAGGGCAGCCTTTGTGTGGAGGCCCTCAGTACATCAAGGAAATATTATGCAAGATCAAGGAAATACTATCATCAGTTAGATGCAAATATGTAATCATAAGTAGTCGTACGTTAACCTTAGTTAAATGATTGTACAATTTGATGAATGTAAAATTCTAGAAAAAGTTAAAAAAGTATATTGTTTGTTCAATTTCAACAAGATTAAGATTCTATCAAAAGTATTATACTGTACATGAATAAGTAAACGAAACAATCCTCAACTGTTGATCCAAAAAGAATCTTTGTTTCCTAATAATGTTGTCATTAACTATTTTTATGATTATTCACATTAATTACGTTAAACTATCCTTAACCAAGGGGTTCACTGCTCATGACTGTGGAGGCCCCTATAGGCAGGTGCCCACTTTGCCTTCCCCTAAATATAGCCCAGGGTCTTACGTTTCTTTATTAGAATTACTTGCTATTTCGAATAGCTGAATTTACACTTCAAAATCCGACAAACCTGACTAGCGATTAATAGACACAACAGTAAAAGGATCTTCGCAAAAAGAACAAGCCAAACATTGCCTTGAGTCTGAGGATGTTAAGTCGTATAACCGTTCAACTGCTGTAATGCACACAAGGGGAGGATAAAACCCTTTGACAAGGGTTTAATTGGGTTTCGCACCTCAGTCAATTGTGCCTGACGGCGTTTATGACAATGTCAAGTCAATGCGCGCCTGTAACATACTAAAGTTTCAATATTTCATTAGAGACACTAAACGAACTTTTAATCGAAAAACAATTTTACCTAGGAATTCGCTTATAAAATTCGACACGTGACTGAGGTGTACATATTTTTGCCAAAGCGAAATAGGATGCACCGCTACAACAAGCACTGCTTTATTTTGTTGATTTTTTCAGGCGACCCACATCCGGAAAGGCGAAACGCACCAGGTCTGAGCAGAGTTCACGTAAAACTTCGGTATCTTCAAGCAGGTGCAGTTCTCGTGAATCGAACAGCTCCGTTTTCGAACATGGGCCACCACAGCAGCACGTAAGCGACAACCGCGCTGTCGAAACCGTTCGATGAAAGATAAAAAAAACGTAATATTTTATTCGATTTTCCAGGTGGCAGATAAAGAAAGCGACTTAATGGGCGGCCAAGCTGTTCCTCCCTCCGACCGAACGAGCTTCGTCGTCAATAAGCGCGACGACCGTCCTGCGAAGTCATCAAGTGACAGCGATGTCAGGGCTGCTGGCGAACCGATGAAAAGTCCGCGAGCAGTTAACAGCCCTGTCCCGAAGTTACGCGAAGAAAGGGTG
>JGI24022J15233_10006328_pt1 | contig 12803 bp, 6 predicted proteins | sample Ectturendosymbi2_FD_15233 | JGI IMG/M metagenome (IMG submission 15233)
GGTGGATCAGCCGGACCAACAGTACTGCAAATTGCAGGCGAAGCAAGAGGCTGGTCAAAAGTTGACACCGATGGTCCGCTGGAGAAAACAAGAATCTCAGGAAGACTAGAGACCGAAGTAAGTACGTTGGAAACAACTGGTTGCGGTTGTGTACTAGAGAGAAGGTCTTGCAGTGGTGCAGTGGTCATAGCGATGGAGTTAGGAGCGCTGGTAGAAAATGAAGAGTGTGGAAACGATCGGAGATAACATTTGCCCGAGCGTAAGCGACCTGTTGTGTCGTGAAGGGAAACGGGCCGTGACTTGCAACTGTTTAAAAAGGTAGTTTGCACTACGGATCATGACAGTCTGGTTTACGTCGTTAGCGAGAATAAACAGATGGGGATTAGAAACTCCAAAAGTGTCTGTAACCCTGTGGTTCTGTCTTCAATGCAGTTGCAAAACGTGTCTGTAACCCTGTGATTCCACCGGCTTCAATGCCTTGTACTACGTTCTGTTTTGTCCGTTTTTATCGACCTGCGTTCTGCAGGGTGTATGTGTTCATACTATGGGCTTCGTGTATGGAGATAAACGAATAAATAAAAAAAAATTAATCAAATATGTTTCCAAAACGTTGAAACTGATTATTGAGAAATATGTGAAAAATGTTTAAAACCTACACGCTTTCTGGTAAAATACAAGGCGAAAGATAAAAGAGCTTTAACGACTGATTTCCAGTGAAAAAAATAATGTTTTGGTAAAGAACAAAGATGCAACTATTTCCAGAAGTTTGCCTAATATTTGTTGAGTTTGGCTATTTTTAGAAGTGAGTTTGGCCACTATCTGGCAACCCTGCAGTCTGAGTCATTGCATTGCAGTGATTGCAGATTTGCAGTGCAAACTGCGGCGGTGTGCGAATTCGAAACTATAGGTGTCAAACTCGTAGGCATCTGACTAGCAGAATGCTTTTAGGGATGCAAGTTTGAGGTTTGCTAACCACCCATTTTTTCTGTATGAACACAGTTAATCAGTTCAGCATAGCCAGTGGCGGGATTCAAAAATTTTAAGAACAGGTTCTCTCATCACTGCAGGACTCACAACGTTGTTCTCTCATTATCACAGTCTCCAGAGGCAAACCTACCTTGCTGGTTGGTTTGGCCTGATATAAGGGCAAAGGTTGATCTTTGTGTTGCCAACTGGTACAGTCTTGAGTCTAGTTAGTAAGAGCAATTAATATTATTGATTTAGTTACTTTTTCAAATTTTTTCTTGTTTTTCACTACACTAGTAGTATTAAAACATAAAAGTTAGTAACAGGTCTGAGAGGCAGAGGTTTGCCAAAATACATTATTATAAGTAAAAGGTGTTCGTGGGGAAAAATCGAGAATGCCTGTCTTAAGCCAACAGCGGGTTATTCCAAGAAGTTGAAGAACAGATTCTTGCGAACCAGTAAGAACTGCTCAAATTCCATCACTGAGTTAACCTACTAGTACTGATACTCAACTCACTGCTTCAACTGTATGGCAGTACTGCTGTGAGTGCGTGACATCTTTCCACGGACAGTATAAATGCGTAATGCAATTTGAATAAGTTTTAATTGACACACCTTGCTAGATTTGTGATAGTAACTGAAACATGAATGCATCACATGACCCAATCTTAAATTCCTACAGGTATAGTACTTGTGTAACATTTAGGCCTATGAAACTTTGAAAAAGTGCCAGCAGGGGATTTTTGTCGGTCAAAGTAGTGTTGTAAAAGGATTTTTGCTTGTGTGTCAGTCAATTGAGTTGCCTAATATCTACGAAAACAAATATCAAATTTTCATTGATTTGTGACAGCAAGGTTGCTGCTGGGTTTGTGCACAGTAGCAAAGGGCATATAATATGGTGTCACAATTTAAAGGGTTAAACATAAGCATTTGTAAATTTTTGGGTAGTGTCTATTTTGTCCCATTAGGCAAAAGCTATGCTAGTGGTATTTTGTTTTCAGTTTAACACGATTGGTTGACGTGGTCATGTGACAAGTAGGAGATGCAAAGAGACAACAGATTGGGGTTTAGGATTACAGTTTATGATAAGGGTTTAAGGCTTAAAGTAAAATTTAATTTAAGGTAAATATTTAGGGTTGGGTTTGCGGATAAGGTTTACCATTAGGTTTAACCTATAGTTCAGACAATGCAGACAAGAAGCCACTAATAGCTTGCCAGCCTGAAACTAATGTAAAACTTGTTAATTGGATTGTGCCGTTACAAATGCCAACGTCAAGTATGTAGGTCATATCTTTTAAACTTGTAATGTAACCTCTTAAACCAATCAAGTTTGGCTAAAGGCAAAATAACTTGTGCAGTTATTTTTGCCTCATGGGGCAAAATAGACACTGTCAAGTTCATATGCAACCTTTATGCCCAGATTTGGCACTAAAGAAAGGTTTTACAGAGAGCATAGTTCTTCAGGTGAGGGGGTACAAAAGGTACTAATTGCTGTTATGGATTAAACTCAAGGAAGGTGGGGTGGTTGTAGTACAGTGCTGATACAGACAGAAGGGTACAAGTGAGGTGCGAACAAGGGACAATCTGCTGATGCAGTGCAGACGGTGAATACACATTTTCTGTCCATGTCATCTCTAATCTAGACTTTTAAGGATTTTATTGTTTGGGGATTTGGATTAGATTCGGACTGTGAATTGTTTAAAAATTTAGGATCAGGATCTGATTTGAACTGAGTTAATAGGAAAGAATTACAGCATTTTTATTGTGAGAAAACTGTTTTTATTAATTTTTATGGCTTTATTTGGACTTTGGACTTGTACTTCACATTAAAAAAATTTTTGCGACTATGGTTAGACTTGGACTGAGTTTTAAAAAGTTAGGACTAGATCTGGATTGCAAAAATTGATAGTCTGCTCATCTCTGGCTCAGAGGCACGTTTGCTCAGTGCTCTCCTGCACTAAAAATACACTTTATTCTGTGTCTGTTGCATGCCAATGTATGCTTGCCAATTGTGGAGCAAGTACACACAGCCTAGTGTGAAGCGCTTACAATAATGCTTGCTGAACTATGCGTTACATAGTACATTCCCATAAATGTAAGCATTAGCCCACGACAAGTTACCCATTGTGTCAAGACCTTTGACTTGTTTAAAAACAATCTGTATCACTTTTTACAACTCTGTGTATCTTCATATAATTTTTTTATCTGGCATGCCGACTAAACAGTCCTCTTAGTTGTGCCCCTGTATGTTTAGATAACCTTGAACATAGAACAACTTACATATTTTACGTTTTATTGTGATGGTAATATTTCAAAAGGAGGAGAGTTAGTTATGGATGGTCAAAGGAAAAACTGGAACCAACTGCAAATGCAATGTGATGCGACAAACAAAGCAGACCCACAGATGCCGATGCAAGGAAATATGTGAGACTGCAACTAGGGTTAAGTACACCCTGTTAAGATCATTAACCTAGCTTGCTGAATGTGTCCAAATTATATTACAATAATAAAACCGATTAGCATTTATGATATTGAGTGGATTGAGAGGAAAAATGTTTTATATTCCATACTCAAAACTACCTGTTGTCAACTTTTAAATCCAGTGTAATTCACAAGAAAGAACGTTTGATCGGGACCGCCAATTCATACATAAATAGCCTGGTAGATAAATCATTTTAGGGGTTTAGCCAAATGCTCAGATTTCCAAACGAAAATGTTAAACTTATTTATTTTTGTTTGATTGTGTAATTTTTCTAAGCCAAGTCAAATCATAATAATTCTTGTTCATAGCTTAGCAAATTGTACCAAACAGGAAATGTGTAGCTGAAATAACTGTGAAATAAAACTTGTGGAATAAAATGTCAGAGAACTGCAGTGGATTTCAGAAAAAATTAGATGGAATAAGGAAATGGTTTGCTTCACTACAGTCAGCACAAAAAGCAATTGATGAGTTTGAGATCAGTTCCATGACAAAATTCATAATATATTATCGTCGTGCCTCTGGTTAGTTGAAGACTCGATTGTAATATTTTGCTTAATGCCTATGTTGTGCAATAATTTTGATGTTGAAAACTAAAACATAAGGGACTCATGAAAATATTGCCAAAGTAAAAATCATGCTCATATTTTTGCAAGCAATGTGTATGAAGGATTGACTCATGATCTGTCTTTCCGTCACAGACTTAACAAATTTTGCTATAATCAAAGATTTTATGCTATATTAGTATAACTAGAATGGAAGAAATATATATTGATGCATTGTTATGTAAAGTTATATTTATGGTAGAGAATTTCAGGCATATCTTAGGAAAAATAGGAATATTAGCTTTTGTAATAGCTACTAGCAGTTCATTTTCAGCTGTTAGTGAATTAATTTGTTTCACTGCTATATCAACAGCAACAATGTAACATCTGTTTTTTTTTGTTGATGGTGGAAATATAAATTTTTGTTTCCACTATAACATTTGCAGGCAATCTTTTAGTGAGCTTTACTATTCCAAACCAAGCCTTATTGTTTGCAAATTAACATTTTTTGTGTTGTAGCCATTGCTATGGAATCATTGACATAATAAAAGCAATGAAATTATCTTTTACTGGAAATTAATTAACGTAGCACTGCTTTCTTTTCAAAACATTTTTCACTTGTTAAAGTGAAATTGTTCAGTTTTTGTTTTGCTGGATGTTTTGCAGTTGCCTTACTACCGGTATTAAAAATGCCAATGTTCTCTTTTCAAAGCACTTCATAATGATGTGTTAAACTAGTAATTTTGCTAAGTTTTTAAGTTGATTGGAATGAAATTAATGGCTGCTCTATTCAGTATAGATTTTTCTAGGTCTTGTAACCGAAAAACTTTGTACCCCTGCATTATTTTCTTTCTAATTTTGTAACATTTTTTTGAAGTGCGAGGAAGTGGGAAGCTTGTTTGCTGCAAGTTGTAGTGTGCTTATGATGCAGATTTTTTTTGGTAAAACTTCTTACAAACATGTTTCACAACTATGTACATTTTTAAAGATACAGATCAGCAGCAAACATTACTTTTTGTGAGACTTTTAATATCAATGATTAACCCAAGTGCATCAGTCCATTCAGAAACTTTTAATTAGTTACAACGCAAGATTTATGTTTGAAGGTGCACCCAAAGCTTATGTTTATCCTTTAATCTTTGCAAATGGCTATGACCTACTCAAAGTCAAAAGCTTATAAATGCATGCTGAGGCAGAATTGTTAAAATGATGTGTAATCTGATTTTTTTTATCCATGAAGTAATACCAGCAGTCACTGGCAATTTATACCTGAAATGATTGGTATTCCTGGTATATTAGTCAGTTTTAGGGTGTGCACCCAATTTAAAATCGAACAAATTTAAATGATCATAGACATGTTGATACATACTCAGACTAGTGGTGCTATTTTTTATGCATATGGTGACAGAACGTCTCTACATTTATGTAACATAAATGGTACAAGTAATCAAAGAAGAGTGTTAAGTAAAATGTAGTATGGTACAGCTACCTGGAAAGCTCAACTGATAGAATAATGACAGAAAAGATGGACTTCTTTTTTTATCTATTGTTCCTCACTCAAACTTTAGACAGAATTTCAAACTTGATTGCATGCGCTGTATATACAGTAGAGATCGACTGATATGGCTTTTTTGGGGCCGATACTGATATATTGGCCATTCATGGACCGATAGCCAATACCGATATTTCCAAAATTTGTAATCTTGTTTTCTGCTTCATTATCAAAAATATAATGCATTCTACGCCTTACCTTTTTTAAAAACTTCAAAAATCAAGTTTTATGAGCTAAAATTTTTCAATTTGACAGCGATTTCAATATTTTCCTATGATTTTTAATTAATCTGATTAATGATGATTCTTTAGTTTTGGCTGTGACGGTCGACGCGTGCTTTATGGTTCATCTTGTCTGCTTATTTATGAAAACACACCTGCTAGCACTTCTGCAAGTTTTGGTTTGTTGTGCTTTTTTATGCAAGTTGTCTGAATGCATGAGGAATATAACAGTGTTTTGTCAACACCTACTGAGGCCGACACCAATATATCAGTGAAATCCAAATAAAATGTTGGCCCTGGCCGATATATCAGTCTATCTCTAATATACAGTATATAAATTAAAATCTTAGCATGTAATCTATCAAATCAAGTTCTGTATGTTGAATCAAAAACAATAACTTTAAAGACAAGCTTTGACTTTTTGACTGTGTTTGAAGTTGGCTGTGTTATTTCCTAATTTGAAATTTTGCAGAAATTTGCTGTTGAATTTTTGTGCAGTTGCCAACTAATGTGCAACTTCTTACCTGGTGTATTTCATGATAGCACATTTCTGGCTTTTGTTCTAGACAAGTACAAGTGTATTTAAATTGAATAAAAGCTGAAAGACAATTGTTTGAAATTCAGGCACTGTGTCATTAAAATATCTGAGAAAACAAATCTTGCATAATTTTTTTCAATGACAATGCTACGTGGTTGCTTGCTTTCTCAGCAATTTGTGTCCAAATTTTTAGTGAATTGTTTCATTCTTTTTATTTCAGCTCATCCGTTTAAAAAACCTTGCATTCATTGGAGTTTTGATGATGGTAGTCCATACGTTTTAGTGGAGACAACAGTTTTTGAATGTCAGCATGGCAAAGATCGCAACAAAATTAAAAATAACAATCGTAAAAGGGTAAGTTTTACTCATGCAGACTGCAAGTAACAAGTGTTTCGTAGTTAGAATAGGAACTGCTGACAGTTTTAGTTTTTTTCAAACATATCTTTGATTTTCACATTTAAGGCAGTGTGCAGCTGCTCTCTACTAATATACATGAAAAAATTGATTTGATGAAAGTTACACATTTGACTGTGCTACAGCAGTTTGCCTGATTGAAGATTTCGTGACTATTCATAGATCAAATTTCAGATTCTCATAGCCAACGGCGGTTAGTCATTATTTTGGAATTAGTGAGCATTGCATTTCCCTCATTGCTATTAAAGCGGGGCATGCTAGCACAACCCTTGCTTACTGTAAAAGTTAGTGCTGATGTTGAGCAGAACAAACAATTCTGAATTTGGCAAAAACTTGGTAAAAAAGCATTTTATTCTTTAGGGCAAGTGATGCAAACCAGTCAAAAGAACAAGAGTCACATTTCTTATTGTATTACTGCAAAGAGCATGTCATACACATTGGCACACATGAACATTGCCCCATCGCTTCCTCACTGAAACACGTACCTTTGCTCAGCTATGTTTGCTGCAAATATTACACACCAACATCACAATGACAGACCTTTACAAGCTATTTATTGTTATGCATGTTATTTAGTGGAATTTCTGGCATTTACGTAAGAGCTCCAGGAAATCAGGCAAAGAGCTGCATGTGGCTTGTGAGCTAGGGGTTGGCCACCCCTGCTTTAGGAATGTCCCATTGCCTAGTCTGGCAAAGAAATGTATTGTTTTACTTTTCTCTTAGTAGTTAGTAATCATTTTGAAATGTTTTAATAAACAGTCCTTAAAAACATGATATTGCTCTGATGCTCATCACAGCAGTGCTAACCTTGAAGTTTGCTCTGGCAAAATGATTATTTTTCTGTATCTTGATTATCCAGTCTATGCATTACGCTCATGTCGTGTGATGTGTTGATGACCACAGTGTACAATACATTAGTTTCACGTTCATTGTGAGCGTTTCTTTATGCACCACAACAGTAAGATTAGTGCAAAATCATTTCAGCACTCAATAAAAGTGTTGCTTCAGGCTCTAATCATATCTTCAGATTGGCAAGTCATACGTGTATTTTACTAAGCCTTAGAGTTGCTCATTCTGCCCATATTTTGCATTGCAATGCATGTTTAGTGCTTTTTTGTAACCTCTGATCATTTTGCTTTATGATGCAGAAGTTGAAATGTTATAACTTAGAATCAAAGACTACAGGCAGACGGGAAGGAGGGACAAAGAAAAAAAATTGCCCCGCTGTTATACGCATGATGGAGGTTGTGAAGTTCCCTCAATTTCAGGTGCTTGCACATATTTCCCTTATGGGTTTGATGGTGATGAATTTCAGGCAATTACAAAGTTTAAAGATATCTACAGGTGGAAGAGCTGACTGATGTAAATAAAAGTCGGTCAAGAATCAAGCTGATGCAGGAATTACTATTCTCTTCAGGCACTGTCCTAAAAGAAAGTGCTTGGCTAGTTGTTTTTCCCAATTGCAACGAGCATATTGGTCATGCTGTTGGAAATGTAAGTATTATTGCAATTGATGTCACATGCTGTGTGCCTTAGAAATCAGATTCACTTTTATCTTTTCGACTAAAGCCACCATCAGTTCTACTCAGGCCAAAATTCAAAACTTGATTTCGCGATCGATTTGTAATGATATTTCTATGCATAATTTTTTCGCCTGTTAGAAAGTGCTGAGCCACCATCAGTTTGGAAGAGATTCTGTATTTAAACAAATCAAGTCATCACCAGAAGAAAGACTTCATTTGTTTGAAATTAAACCTGGCGGTAACTGCTACGAAAAATATGAGTAACAGAAAGAACAGGAAATGCGATATGTTGAATTTGTGTGATTTATTGCTTTTGAGTGCGTCTTCGGAACAAAAATGACACATTTGGAGACATGGGCAATAATAAAACCAACCGCAAGCCGTTCTTCGAGATCCTCTGCAGTGTGTGCTTGCATGTGCTATTTTCGTGCTTTTGTAGTTGTACTAACCACAGACGAATGAGTTTCGTTATCCATTAACGTGGTTTGCGTATGCGTGTCCCCATGTCAACTGTATTTTAATCTGATCTTTCTTCAATGTTTCATTTGTTAGAGTGATGCAGGATGTTTGTTTTCGTTTATTTGGTGGTTTGTGGCATGCCTGTGGTTTGGACGAAGTAAAACGTATTTGATAGATAAACAATGGTAGATCTGCGGTTGGGGAATATCGTGGTTCAAATGTCCCTCTTATCGACATGGCAACTTCTGAAACGGTGCTTTTTGTGTAATTACGCTCCCTTTGCTTTGTTGAGCATATCGTGCTCGGTGCGTCCTTGTGAAGTAATGCTGAATGTACTGGGTAGAAATATAAGTGACGTCTATTGCTCGTTGCTCGACTGTAAGCTTTACCATGATTTCTCCTACTCTGGTGGGAAAAGAAGAACATAAATAAGGGTAACACTGACACATGCTGTAATATTCGGGTTTGAAAAACTAATATTTTATCTTTTTTTTTCCTTTCAAGGAATTCAATTTCTTTTTCAAAGAAAATTCCGCATTTCGAGAAAGTACTGTAGACTTCGCATAAGAAATAAATTAACTTCAGCCAATTCTGGATTTTATACGCGGCAGATTTAACAACCAGTGCCATAAAAATGTGAGAAAAAAGAAACACTAGTTTGGTGCAGGGTAGTGTAGTTTTGAATCATACGCTAGATGCAAAAACAGAAACGAAGTTTGTTTTCACTGTACGATAAATGACTACCCGGAAATCCTCCTATGAGTGAAAACGGGAAATTCCTTTCAATGCGAAAATCTCGTCCTAATGCAAATTGGTTTATTAAGCGAATTGTACTATTGTGTGTCGGATATTGGTCAAGTACCACAGTTACGAGCAATGCGTTTTGGCGCCCTAGTGTTTTACTGTCCCCCAAAAAGTCAGGGTTAGACCCATAGGCAAAGCCAGGAGGGGCCAAAGGGGCCACCCCCCCAAATTTTCAGAAAATGCAGTCATTTTTTGCTTTGAGAGGCGTTTTTCTAAACAAAAAGTGTTATTTGCCTAAAATCAAGCATTTTGGCCTCCCCAAACTTTTTGGCACCCCAGATTTTTGGGCTGGCTACGCCACTGTCTAGGCCCACTACTACGTTATAATTACGGGTATATATTCCAAAAACCCCATAAGTGACTCTGCCCAGTTAAAAAATAAACATGCGTTTACTTGCTAAAAATAAACATGCGTTTACTTGCTAAACGCAAAAAAACTTGGGCAAAGTAACGATGTTGAATGAACGTTTACTGGCATGTTTGAGGAAACCAGATCAGTATAAACACAAGCAACTGAATGTGGCAAATGAACTCGATTACGTTTTGCAGTATGTCTATAGGCACCGCATCGAATATATTTGATATTTCTGTATGCACAGTTTATTTTTCTAGTATACATCCATCTTTGTTCAATGTTTTGTAAGGCTGCTGGGAGTCTACAAAGGCTAGACAAGCGACTAGTTGAAAAAGTTTCGCAAATCGTCGACGAAGGAATAACCTCCACCTCAGACGTAACCAAACGTCTGCGCACATACGTAACAGAAGATCTTTTTGATGGCGGCGCGGTTCCGTGTTCCGACAATCGCCGATTTTTTCCGACTCCGACGGATGTTCGCAATCACGTGAAGTCAGCTGTTCACAAGAAAGCGATGTCCGACATTTACCCGGAACAGGTTGAGATTTTGGTGAAAACGACGGACGACACAAATCCCGATGCAACTGACAATATGATAGAAGATGGCGGTGACATTGCTATTGATGAAGCTGAAGTGCAAGTTGTTGCGCGAGGACCAGCTATTGAAGGTCTCGATCAGACTTCGCGTTACGAAGAACAGAATGTGGACGTGAGAACTGTGTCTCCTCGAAGCGAGGAATTCGAAGAAGATCCAACGTTGCAGAATACAGCGTCGTCGAATCTCCTGCATAATAATGAAACCCAAAACTCCGGCTCACTACCTTTTTACAGATTAGCGTCTTTGCTGAACGAAATGAAAGAACTCATGTGTTGCGTTCCGCCGGATAGATACGCGGAAGCAGAAGCCACGCTGATGCAGGCTCACCACGCGCTTTCAAAACTGTGCGCCGACGAACAAGCAGTAAGGCCCGACTCGCCCCAACCGTCGCACGAGCAAAATCGAAAACGACTTGTTTTCCTCGATGCTGGTTGGCCAATTAGCTCAGTTGTTTGGAAGTCGGCCGCGCAGTTGTGAGTGCGACTGTAGCCAAAGCTGAGGCGAGCATCCGAAAGAGTGCGACTGTTGCGTATAGCTCAGTGTTTCGCACTCTTTCGGTTGCACGCCTCAGGTCACGCGCCCCAGCACTTCGCTCCGGATGAGCAGTGTGCTCTGTTAGTGGTGGTAGGGTGCGCAATCGTAAAAGCGCGTCGGATGATAAGAAATCATTTGAACTTGCAACGCTATTACATCGATCAAGGGGGTGCACGTCACCTGTTTTTGCGATGCCAAGACGCAGCAAGTTTCGTCGGCGATAGCTTTATAATGACACGCAGCTGACGTATGTGGTTATTATTTGCAGCCAGTCCTAACATTAACTTTTGTGTCAAAGTTTATTTCACCGTGCGTTTGAAACTCACCTGCAGAATGATTTTTAAGACACCCAGTGAGGTGTGTTATCCCGAAATATTCATCGGTTGTAAATTTCTCGTTCAAAACTACAACAATAACTATATCTGTTTTTACAGGAAAAAGGACAAAGTTCTGGCTTCAATGAAAATTGCCAAAACGAGAAGATACATATAATGTAGCACCCAGGGTGTACCCACTTGCTGCTAAAAATTTAAGCTGGTATCATTTGTCTTCTGTCTGACATGCTTCTAGGCAGGGGCGGAGCCAGACATTTTAATTTTGGGGGGCCTCTGGAGGGGCCAGTTTTGTAACAAGGGGAGCTGTCAATGGTCTGTGTAGGACTTCAATGCAGTGGCATGACGTCACGCAGAAAATTTTTGGGGGGCAGTGGCACCCCCCTAGCTCCGCCCCTGCTTCTAGGCCGCAGTCATTTCCAGTCTGATGGCCTTAATGATTCCATGCACCATGCGACACCATACCTGCCTTATTTTAAATGCATTAGCCTAGCCTACAGCTCACTGGTTTCCAGCCTATTTAAGACACGGACAATGATCGGACCAGTTCAAATCTTCGCAGACTCATGACAGACTAAGACTACGGGAATAATGCAAACACTAGTTTTAGCAATTTTCGGTTTATCGCGCACATTCATAAATTTCAGTGAGGATCATTTGCTTCACAAGTAGGTCGAAATGAGTGCCTGTGGTTGTCCACGCACCCTGATGTTGTCTTCTGGTTGAAGTTAATTTCGGTGCTAGGTTTTAAATATAGTTCTAGTGTTGAAAAACAGCTGCACAACAGTATGTAGTTGGAAAAAGCAAAAAAAAAAAACTTTTGTTGTCTGCCGACACAGATCAGAGAGATTTGCTTCCACTGACTGGACATCCAGTCGAATTTCAGTCAGACTCCACAGCTGTCGTCTTTGCAGCACAGTCAGTTGTTCAGCAATGCATTTCATTTCACAGTGAACCTTCAGCTCTAACACCTCAAAGCGGCTTCTCACCCAGTTGCATGTTTTGATGTAATTGTGAGAAGGGATACATCTGTTCAACTCGGAGAGATGTAGTGAGGCGCTCGTAAAAGGTTTGACGAATGCAGCGCAAATTAAATCAGACTTCTGCAGATGCGTTTAATGTGAGAAAAGCAGCTGTTTTTCCACTTTCTGTTCGATGGATCTGCAACTTTATTTTGCCTTTAAATACGGTAATGTCTTCCGACACATCTAAAAATATTTTACCTTTTCCCTACATGGAAATGTTTAGCTGGTTCAAACGTATTAAAAATCACCTACGAATAGTTATTCGGCAAACCTCTTGCTGTCGTTGAATCGTTCAGCAAAGTTCCGATTCTTTACTTTCAATAACGCGGCGGTGACATTGCGTGGTCCCTTCCAGCGTCTTTCCTCATGAGCCAACGGATGTTCAAATGAAACAAAGGCCCACTATGTTCTGCCCCCATCTCGCCACACAAAGCACCAAATTAACGAATGCGTAAGGA
>JGI24022J15233_10006329_pt1 | contig 12802 bp, 7 predicted proteins | sample Ectturendosymbi2_FD_15233 | JGI IMG/M metagenome (IMG submission 15233)
TTGATCGACTTTCTAGCGTTTCTGGTTCAAAAGTTATGATCTAAAATATACAAATTAATTATCTAATTAGTCAAATATTTTACCAACTTACATCACAACTTTTGAACCCGAAACCTTAGCAGGTCATCCAAAGTATGAAAAGACTCGGATTGTAGCCTAGTTTCCAGTAAAAACTTCAGCAAAATACTGCCACCTAACGGTTGGCGCCCAGGGCCAGGCGAAGTGGGCCAAGGTGGCCTAAAAGTCCTCCACTTATGATGTCACTCACAAAAAACCCGCATCCCCCAAGCAAAAAATATTTTTTCGAGTGCAGACAAGAAGACTTGCCGCGTCTTTTGACGCTTCGACTAGGTCTGTAACCCAAACAGGAGCGGAGATATTCCCGCACAAAGCCATGTGCGTTTAGGCGTTTTTTCCGAAAATCCCCGAAAGCAGCCGGACGCCAAATAGTTAAGAGAAATATCAGACATTTACCATTGTTTAAAAATTGTTGATTTTGCTTAAAAATACACACGTCAGTTAGTAAGATAGTTGCATTAAGTGATAAAAAATATTGTATGGCTCTCACAGAAATACAACTCAAAAATGTAGGTTTCATGGCTCCCGTAGCCAAAAAGGTTCCTGACCCCGGCGCTAGACGAAAGTATTTTGCTCAAGTTTTTATTGGAAACTAGGCTAGAATCCAAGGTTTCTAATCCTTGATCAACTTTTTAGCATTTCTTGTTCAAAAGTTACAGCCTAAAATTAACAAAATAATTAATCAGCGGATTAATTAAATATTTTATTGTTTTATTAAACCTGAAACCTTGGCAAGTTATCCAAAGTATCAAAAGACTCAGATTTTAGCCTAGTTTCCAATAAAAACTTGAGAGCAATATAACCATCTAGCGGTTTGGGCTATGGCCAGATGAAGTGGGTCAAAAAGGCCTAAAACTACTCTACTTATGAAGTCATTCACAAAAAATCCAAACCCCAAAACCAAAAAAATGTTTTGTCATATAAGACTCGTAGACTTGCTGAGTCTTTTCAGGATTTGAACAGCTCTCCAGCACAATCAGCAGCGGAGTTATGCCTGTACAAAGACACGTGCAAACTACTGGTTTTAGGCTGAAATCATACCGGCTTCGAAGGTGTTACGCTAGGGTTGAAAATTTGCAAATAGTGGCAGACTGTCAAATTGGTGAAAGTTTGAAACTTTAGTAGCTTAACACCGAGATTTGTAACTTGGCTATTTTTATTAGGTGCACGCCATTTGATCTACTCACTACAGATTCACTGTGAGAAAAGATTTTTTATTATTTTTAGAACGTTTAGAAATAAACACCAAAAATTACATTTATTGAAGTTCTTACATATTTACAGAAATTAAAATTTAAGCAAAGCTATTTTTTACTGTTTTTGTAAAACGTGGTACACCCATAACATGGCGTCAAAACATAAATCTTCAGCATATGAAGTTTTACATTAACCAGTGATTTGAAATATTAAGTATGCCAATACATAATAAGCGAAGATGGTGAAGAAAGAATGTGTGATGCAAAAATTAGCGCCTTCCTTGGTACTACTGCTAAAGCCCATGCTCCTACACGTGTGTATAACTGAGAAAGACATTTGGGCCATCTTTATCCTGAGATTTTGAAACTGATGCAATTTCGTCTGGAACACCAACACCATCAAATACAAAAACTCTGAGTACCAGAAGGCAGCCTGCTCCTACACCGACTCTGACAAAGTTTTTTGCCAGTGATAAAGTGTCTATAACAATGACCTTGGATGTGTTTAAGAAAAAACTTTGTTGACATGACTGTTTTCAATTTGGCATTTCTCTGAGATTCATTTCTCAACCTGAAGTATTAGCACTGATTAGCCAATTGGCAGAACTAGGAGTGTGTCTAAGCAGAAATAACATGAAGAAACTAGTACTTGATGAATATGAAAGTCAAAAGAAACAGCTGAAGAGCAAGCTAAACAACAAATTTGTTTACTGGAAAATGGATGCATGCACACGCCAGCACCATCATACCAATTACTTTGCCATTAATGTCAAACATGTAGATCAGTGGTCTTCAACGTAGGCAATTTTATGAGTTGTGGGGGAAATTTTGTGATTTACAAGATTTGGAGGGTGATTTCAGTTTCCAGGGAGGTGATTTCTATCTGGTAATGAAAATATTTGCATTATTTTCATCTCACTAAATGTATCTGGCTCTATCAATTGCTGCATACAACTAAATACTACTTTCCTGATCTGGCCCTTCTTAAAAGTAAACCTGCTGTAGTGTGATTCCAGCAAAAAATAGTCTTTTGAACCTGCCATTATTTTTATCCACACAATACTATTGTGATGCAGTTTAAGAAATTGCAATTATGATGCAGCTTCACCACCACTGTTTTATTACTTTCTGGACTAGACCCTGGGTTCTCAAACCGAGGGACATGAAACGTTTGCAATAGTGGCACAGGTGTGGTAGCAACATACTGTTAAAAATCAGGATAATTGCAAGTAACGTTTTTACTGTTTCTTTGTTTGCTTGTGAGGTTAGCTGAGATGCAAGTATCAATGACTAACACCAAAGGAGACACACCTAAAGTAGTTTAAGAGCCTCTGTTCTAGTCTCAAAACAAGATAATTGGCAATGCTTTGTGAGCTGTTATTGCAATCAAATACATTTACAATACAGGTGAAAAGTCAAACAACAAATGAAGGTTCTGCTTTTTGCAGAGCAGTACTATAGAGAAATTCACTTTATCTGTTTTACAGTAAAAGCATTTCATTATAATTCAACAAATCATGATAACCACTACATTTCAGAATTTAATGATTCTGGTATATGTTACAGAATAGTAAAATTAAATCATAACAAAAAATGAATCATCAAAATCGGATCAGTGGTTTTCAAGATACCAGTTTTTGCAATTTTGGCCACCATTAGCTGGCTCTCATTACCCACTTTTACAAATTCACAAATTTTGGCTTATAATCAAGGTATAAAGTTAAATGAAGTATTGATTCCACCTTTTCTCTTAGTGCAGAATCCAAAAATGAAACCCATTTTCAGCTACAAGCAGTAGTTAATTAGTAATGAGGCTTTTTATTATTTTGGGAGAGGTAAAAACAACCCCTAAAATTCCTACGTGGGTAACAAGATACATCCCAAATTTTTTTGGTATTTGGTAGTTCCTTGCATGTGCTTTCTTGTAATGGTAAAGGCATAGAATACATTATATTTTTGACAATGAATCAAAAAACAAGATTTAAAAATTTTAGAAATATTGACTATCGGTCTATGAATGGGCAAAAGTCAGTATCGGCACCAAAAAAGCCATATCGGTCGATCCCTAGTTACAGCCAAAAAACAAAATTTGGGTAATATCTCATTTGGGTAATTTAAACCCAAAATTGGGATGGCACTGAAATTAGGCATACCGTATGTCCCGTTTTAGCTGGAACAGTACCAGTTTAAAAGCTTTATCCCGGCATCCCGGTCAGTCAACCACAAAGTCCCGGTTAGGTATTCAGTCAGCCAGCATAGCCGTACAAGAATATTAGCAGGCTGTGACTGTTTTGTTTAGCCAGATTGATGAAGGGTGATGTGATCTTCTTTTCTCTTGCTTCCCTACTGTTACATCAGGGTCTCAAACACATGGCCCAGGTGTGGCCCATGAGGGCGTTTTGTGCATTCCACGAGACTTTTTGGGAATTTTCAAATAATTATCATTTACTTTATTTAGTTTATTCACTTGTGTTTAAAAGTGCTTGGCTAGTGAGTGAACAAGTTCCTAACGAACATACAAACGGCTAGAAATGATTTGCCTATAACTCATTTCCTTCTGTAAAAACCATTTATCNTTTTCTCGTTTTATTGAATTACTCTGAAATTACTGATAGGCCTATATGATTTTTCTTTTTCTAACAGTTTCTTATTTAGGTGTCGATTTGGACCTTGTCTAAAAATTATTGTGCTGAATTAGATTTATCTGTTTTTCAATTAGCCATGGCATTCGCTCAGATAATGGCAAGTTGACAACCCCTTAGAAACCAAAAATCACAGATCTTCTGTTGAGGCAGGAATGTTATCACCTCGTGTGACACACTTTTTCAAAGCTGCTCATTCTGATGAGTCTCTACTCTTAGCAGCGAAAGAAGCTACTTTTGCATATCACATTTATAGATGTTCTTTTAAAAGTTCTGATTGCAACCCCAAAGCTACCATATTTATTTAAGTATGAGTCACATGCATGTATAAGTCACACCTCCATATTTGACTTGATCAAATGGTATAAAAATTTATTCATCAAAATCGAAAAAAACATTTATTCATCAAAATCACGTAACAAAAACTTAAAAGCCTTCAAAGTCACTGCATTCACTGTCCTCAAATAGTTTATCCCCATCTAGTTTGGCTTTGCGTTTTATTGTGATTGTCATCGCATGCGCATGCATGCACACATGAAGGTGCAAAGCGCCGTCTAGATAATACGCTCACAGTAGCAGCATACGTGTGCATGTCACACCTCTTGTATAAGTCGCACCTGACTTTTTGGGTGAAATTTTAGTACAAAAAAATGCGATTATACTCGAATAAATACGGTAGTTTTTAAAATTTTGTAAACCTAAATTTGCCATTGCAAGAACAAAATATGAATCAGCAATTGTTAACAGCAAACATTAACCCAATAATTATTGGGTATATGAAAAAAAACAAAATAAGTTAATGGGAAGAGTATTAAGTTTTAGAAAATATATTATTTCATTCATAATGTCATTACTTATGAGTAGGGTAACCGAAAGCCAATAAAGTCATAATTTTTCTGCCGTTTCTAAATTTTATGGAACATCCACAAACCAAATTTCATGCTCATACCATGAGGGAATGCCAGGTTATTCGGTCAAAATTAATCATTGGGTCATCTTTTCTTGCAGCACAGTTTTTTTCTGTTTATCGATAATTTATATAAACTACAACAACAGATTAATATGCTTTTGCAAATTTAGTTGCAATTTTATAATAATAATCAGGATTTATTGTGATTTCTAATAGAATAAATGTTTTTCCTACTACTGGACGATTGAATATTATGTCGGACAAGCATGGTAGGCAAGAAATGTGGTCTTACAGTAGTTGTTTTAGTATATGCTCTATCCATCATGCTAGTGTTTCAGCTTTCTCAGGTTTGACTCTATTGTAGTTATTAATCTATATACTTATCAATATATCATCCACAAAGTTAAACAAGCAATTTTTTTTAATTTCGAAGCTTAGAGTGCATGAATATGCTTCTTTGTTAACCTCAACACCTAATGTTGCATGATTTTGCAGTTGCAAACACAGAAAATTGATAGGTCAAAATTTGTAAATTCTAGTTGCCCTACTTATGAGATATATCTGCCTATTGCACAAATATTATTGGCGTCATATCACTGACACCATAATTCAGCTTTACATGATTGTGAGCCTAGGAATTAGACTGAAGTCAATGTCTATGAGATCCTAAAGGTGAACATCACTATGTTTGCCTCGAAAACCTCGTATTGCAGCAAAGGTGCTCCTCAAATGGCAAATCTGAGCTTTATCCTAATGTAAGTCATGACAGATGCATATGGCTCCCTGTGTTTTTTTACCTATTTTTTCTGCCTGTCTTTTTTTGACCTTAATGCATTCTGGTGCCATCACTTGCTGTACAGACAAGGGGATTGAATGAAGACTTCTCAATGTTAGTCATTTAGTTGCTCCCAAATAAACTGATACTGAATTACCCTTTGGTTGTACTTATACTTTTTTTCATGTTGTTGGAAGATCTCAGGTTAGGACTTCCAGAATAAGACTATGAGGTGGGATGTGTGATCCTTATGTCAGAATACCTTTTCTAACAGCTATTCCACAGTACTCTTGCAGAAATATCCAACCTTGCATTGTCAGCAGCATTGACTTTTTTGAGTCGTCTTCATTGATTGACAGAAGCATGGGTGTTGTCTGAACATCTCTACAGACCTCTCTCATTATCTGTGCCTCAGAGTCTCTTACTGAGTTGTGCCTCATTGATGTGCAACTGCCCAGTTTACACATGAGGCTGTGATCCACAGTTTGTCTCTCCACAAGCACAGTGGGTGAGTATGCCCTTCACCTTCCATCCATATCTCATGCAGATGGAATCCATGAATTCTTGTTTGTTTAGTGCATATCCAATCACTTTTATTGGCAAGGTTGCTAGCCAAGAAGATACCCTTTTTTCCATTGCTCCTTTTATGAGTTGTTGTGACTCAGGGGCCAGTTCCTCAAATACTTTGTTATAGCAATTGCAGCATTTTGTGCTCTTCTCTTGTCATAGTTTGCTTTTTGTGGATCTGGTATATTGCTAGTCTACAGGGTTGTATAAGTGGTCGAGTTTTTGGTTGTAGATTTGGTCTGTTAGTTTTGCAATGATGAACATGGAGTGATTGAACTCTGTTTTAACATTTGTTTGAGGATTTGTCAGATCCAGGCCTAGCCCACCATGCCTCAGATGAAGAGTCAGCAGTTGTCGTTCCACATCACATAACTCTTATCCTATAAAAGCAAGAATTAACTGATCGCTGATGGTGTTTTCCAGTGGTTCAGACAAATCACTCATCTCTGGTACTGCTCTTTCGATATGGGTCCACCAGGAACACAATCCTTTGGTGAATGCTGGGTATGCTGCTTCAGTGCTTGAGGATCATCTTGTGCATAATTTGATAACAGCTGAAGACCTTTTACCCAACCCTCAACCTAGTTTTTGAGAAACTGTTCCCTAAATGATTTTGACCCAATGACTGCTCCATGGTAGCATTCACCTTGGTCTGTGATTTTGATGTTAGTGCTTTTAAATATTTTTTTTGCAGATTTCTTTAAACTACTGCTTTCACTATGAGGATTGTCTTTGCAGGTTTTGGGCACTACCTGAAGTCTGGTCCTTTGTAGGTAGTCCCACCATTTTTAACTCTTTTCAGAGATCCAACCATACCTGTTTCACATCATAATTTGCAGTTATAGTGGTTGAACCAATGGTCATGTGGAAATGACATACATTGCCATTGCTGCATTTTCACCTTGTGTCACACCCTCCTGTGACAGTATGTGGGCCCCATTTTCTAGATTAAGCGTGACAGAAGTGTTGAAGTGTTGTGTTACTACACAGGGCTGTCAGATTTTTCCATAGCTTATGGCCAAAATTTTAACACTTGGAGAGCCGGCCTACAAATATCTTGTACCTAGATTTCGGCCTAAAACCAGCCATCTCTAGTTGCCTTACCAACACCATAGCTCCTCTGCCGATTGCGCTAAAGAGCTGTTCAAGCGCTGAAATGGATCAGCCAGTCTTCTAGTCTGTACTAGAAAAAAAAATTATTGGTTAGGGGTTGCAGATGTTTTTGTGAGTGACGTCATAAGTGAAGTAGTTTTTGGGTCATATTGGCTCATGTTACCTGGCCTAGGGCCCAACCGCTAGGCCAAAGTATTTTGCTGATGTTTTCATTGGAAACTAGGCTCAAGTTTAGGTTAGCATTAGGTTAGGGTGAGGTTAGCTTAGGGTTAGGTTAGCTTAGGGATAGGTTAGTGTTAGGTTAGTGTTAGGTTAGGGCTACTGTTAGGGTTAAGGTTTATCTTTTGCATTTATTTCGTTTCTGCCAAGCCTACTGCACTCTTGTCGTTCATTACTGTTACATCACAGGAGGCATATGAATAACTTTTCAAATTTCAAGATCCACAGGCGTATCTATAGCCAATGCCTAATAAAAAATGGCCAAAATTATTGTTTTTTGAAAAACTTATAGCCAAATTTATAAAATGTTTTAACTATGATAATTTATATATTTGTAGGGATCTCAAAATGTTTGGAAGGCAGTGTATTTTTTGCTGAAAAATCTCATTTTGCCCAAGTAGCAAGTTTTGACCATAAAACAGCAATTTCTGCCATGAACTTAAAATTGTGTTTTAAACCTTGTCTTTATTTATCTTAATAAAACTTAGAATGATATATTAACAAGGTTCCCATGCATTTTCAAAAATTATTTTCCATACTTTTTCAATACTAAATTTAAAAAGTTCAATACCATGCCTTAATCATGAAATACAATTTTACACATTGCACAACACTGCGCAAATATAATGAACTGCTTTTCCTGTAGCAAAACTGTGCTAACCTGCAAAGAATAAGACTTAAAGAATCAGTGTCTGAAGACTTACTGCCTCAATCTAAACGAACCTAATGCAATTAAGTTGGTTTGCTTTGCCCATACACAAACACGAGGTATCAAAAAACTTGAAGGAAACACAGCACAAAAGGCAACAGAACACTGTAGCAAACTACATCTACACCAGGGATCGCAAACATGCGGCCCACGGGTAATTAATATTCAAGTTATTTCGTTTATTCATCGATGTTTCAGGGTGCTTGACCAGCAAGTGAACAATTTCCTTTTAGACAAACATGGAGGCGGCTAGAAATGAGTTCTCTAAAACCTATGACACCTTAAGCAGGTAATAGAATGTAAAAGCTGTTTCTAGCGAAATTCAGGTACCGCCATTGTTGTGTCAGCGTCATAATGCGGCCCTTCGGTAGTGATAATGCGGCCCTCCGATTACTTGGTAAGCCGTCATTTGGCCCTCTGAACAATTTGAGTTTGCGACCCTGATCTACATTTCGTACCATTGAGCGCTGCTGAATGTATCTACTCAGCACTCACTAAATCACGAAGCATTTCTTTTAGCTGCCCATCTAGATTAGCAAAATTTTTTCTTTGATGCCTGCTGTTTTTCAGAAATTATCTTCTGCTTTTCTGCGAATTCATTGGCTGCTTTGTGAAGAGCTTTGACATTCTCTGGCATTCTGTGCTTTTTTCAGGTCTGTGGAGCCAGTACTCAAATTTCAGGCTCTGGCTCCGGGCATCTACATTTTTTGGCTCCGGCTCCAACATCTACAAGTTTTTGGTTTTGGCTCCAGAACAATTTGGTCCAAAATATTAGAAAAAAACTTGTACTATTTGTATAATTCACTTGTTCCACAATTTATATCTGTGGAACCGGAACCCAAATTTCAGGCTTCGGCCCCAGGCATCCAAAACTACTTGGGCTCCAGCTTCCATAGCCCTGGATTTTTTTATTTCTAAGGTTTCCTCTTCACTGACTTTTTCCTCGGTCTCTTTGTTTTCAGCCAGATGTGCAAAGTATCAACTTCTGGCTCCACGTGCAGCTTGCAAAAGTTCTTTCCCAATAGTGACATTGTTTAATCCTCCCAAATTAACAATGTACAGTAGTCCTTCACCAACCACCTCGCAATTAGATGTGAACCACATGAATTTACATCAAACATATTTTTGTTCATAACGAAACCTCGTTCAATGGTTGCTTGTCCACGTGATAGCAGCAACAAGAGCTTCACAACAGATCAGAATTCACAGAAGTTACTAGTCCCGTCGCCACGGGGGGGGGGGCTTTGGTGGGCTTAGACTCTCAATTGAAGCTCCACCCTCCCTAATTGAAATATGAAACACTATAAATCAGTGCAATTTTTATCAAATCTTAGAACGTCAAAACGCTTTGCACAAACGTGAAGCCTCCCTATTGAAGACTTCCTGTCGACGGTTCTGGTTGTCACCATACCATGCATATGTTTGAAATAAACAACTTCTAAACAGAAACAATTGTCTGCTTGGATGCAAAAGAGTTATGGAAACCCGGCCAAAGTTTCATTTTAGCTGGGTTTACACTTTCTTTGTCATGTTTAGTTCCTTTCGGAACTGGGCAAACCACGATAGATACCAGTTGCAATCCACCATTCTTGCGGAACTGTGTTGATTATCTAGCGGACCGCAGCCCTTTAATAATGTAACCTGATTAACTACCCAATAATTCAGCCTTCAACTTTAAACCACAATAGAATATTATGAAATTGTTGAGGGATGCTCAACACGACAACCTGTTAAACAGGTTTTTGTCGGTCTCTTGGCACTTCAGCTTTATGGCATGCAATTATCCAATGTTTGCACCAGTAAACTCAAATATATACAACTTCTTCTTGAAAAAAAACTGACAATCTGAAGGTGGGACCAAGATCAAAAAACTATCGAACTGGTTAAGATCACATCACAGTCATGATCATGAGTAAATCCAGCTTGACGTAGCTGGTAAGTATTACTTTACACTTCTGATCTTTTCCATTTAGAATTTCCATACTTTTTCAATACCTAAGGAACATTTTGACCAAATTCAATACTTTTTCAAGGTCTTGAAAACCAATTTTGAAATTCAATCCTTTTTAATACTTTCGATACCACCTGGGAACCCTGATAAACATAAATTTCGATACATGGTTTAAATCTGACCCATTTCCGGGTTTAATTGTAAGCTTGAAATTAACTTTTCAATTCAATGACATTTTTTCATCTTCAATTTGTGCCTTAAATATAGAAATAAAAGATGAAACTCTGGAACTGCATTAAGTTGTTGATCATAATAACATGCTAAAAAACACCATCAAGTTCACATATATATGAACGGAAGGGATAAGAACATTTGAGAATAAACACTGACTCATTGTCTGATTGAAACACTTAACTTGCACAAAATCTGCAAGGACTAAATAATTAGGCAGTGGCTACACAATTGCCTGTGGATCTGTAAATTTGAAACCTTATTTGATGACGACCTCTTGTAACGTGACAGTAATACATGAGGAGATTGCAATAGGCTTGGTAGAAACATAGTACATGCAAAAGGAACCTATAACCTAAACTTAATCTTAACCCTAACTCTGATGCTAATTTAACCCTAACCTATTTAAAGCTAAGCTAAGCTAACACTAGCCCCTAAACCTAACCACTAAACCAAAAGTTTGGAAGGTTTTGAAAAAAGTAAAGAAAAACTGGTCCCACGAATTGAAACGTGCAGCCTGTCACTACTACTTACTACTACGAAAATCAATGTAAGCCGCCAACAAGGTGAGAGGCGAATCGAAAACTATTAGCACAGCAGACCAATCTGAAACAATGACATCCGTTATGCTACCGGGACAACGACGCTCAAGTGAAAAACTGACCACTTTATTACAACCGTGTCATGCGAAGCAGTACGGTGGAATAAGTTTTGAAATATAATAAGATACATCATGGGTGATTCCATAGCCACTACCAAATAATTACTGCACACTTCAAACATTACTATAACATTAACAAAGTTGAGAAGTACTAGTAAGTACCGCAGTCATAGTTTTACTGTCAAAGCGATAAGAAATTTCTAAAAGTAAAATCTAACCAACAAAGCTGAACAATGCTTCTACTGTATAACATCACGATCATCAAATCAATCACACCACTGAGTGAAAGTGCAGCGGTCTTCAGATACAGCAAGTGAAGTGGGGCAGCTACTGTAAAATTGTAGGCTACCAATCCAATGGCACAGTAATGAGTAACCATAAAGATTAGGCCTATCACTCACTGACTGAAACACCTATACAAAATCCACCAACTGCAAGGCTAAATCATTACTACACATTTCAAAGCAATACAAGGTTGACGCACCATGGTGTTACTAGTTCAGTGACATGGAATGGATGATGAACGAAGTCCGTCCAAAAAACAGAGAGAAAATACAGCAGCCTACTGTACAGCAACGAAACTTTCATTTTGCAGTGACTAGCTGAAATATGGCCAAAAAATGGCCAAATTTTATAAAATGGCCAAATGTACTTTGTAACGGCCAGCGTACTTCACAAATTGCCACATTTTTATTTTCGAAATTGGCCATGAAATGGCTAATCTCGCAACCCCCACCGAGGCACGTACACTTCACGGAACGGCGCGCACAAATTCCCACTGTCTGGATCTAGCCTAGTCTCACGTGCGACATCCAGTAAACCGGGTCATTGCGAATTGAGAATTATGATCGTCATTGGCAGCTGAACATCCAGTTTTTGACCATCTTCTGAAATGGCAGATGTCAAATAATACTTTTACGGTTTGTGTTTTCTGTGCCATTACTCCGACAAAGTACAACAGATTTGTGATAACTTCAATGCTTCCAACTCCATCCGTCAAAAAATGGATCGATCCGGTTTTTCAATTTTTGCAGTTCCACAAGGGAGTTTCGCGAATCCCCTTCTTTTCAGAGGCAGCCGGAGTCACCTTTTTCAGACTCCGACTTCGTTCCTGTTCCAAAATTTTTGAATCCGGTTCCTGATCCGGTTCCGGGGTCAAGCGAAATTTCTGACTTCTGCGAATTTTCTGTCCTATCGCTGTTAGTGAGTTATTTTGCTTCTCAGAGCAAACGAATAAAGTTTAGCGTTTACTTTTTGATGTGTGTTGTGTAAATTAAAATTTTTGGTTAGATATCCACAGATTGCTATCAGATATCCACAGCAAGCTACAGTACGGGAATAACTACAACCACTGAAAAATATTGGACTTACTCTTAGACCTCAATTATTTTTATTTTTCTAGCCCTACCCAAAACCTTACCCGACACACTTACCAAAAAACTAAAATTTGAGCCAAATCATCATTTTTGTCAGTGTGTTTGATATGTAGAATACCATTCTGTGCAAGTCCACATGGCGAGAAGTCAGAAATTTCGCAAGTCAGAAATTTCGCTTGACACCGCCAATATTTCAGATTTGAGAATTCGACTCCTGTTCAGACAATGGCTACAATCATCGATCCAACATAATTTACCCATGTTTTAATGAAGAAATGACCACGCAGACTAGCGATGGCACGGGCCAGCACTTTTGCAGCCCGGCCCGCCCGGAGCTAACATGAAACTGCCCGGACCGGCCCGTTCTGCCAAAC
>JGI24022J15233_10006330_pt1 | contig 12802 bp, 9 predicted proteins | sample Ectturendosymbi2_FD_15233 | JGI IMG/M metagenome (IMG submission 15233)
CATTTTCTTCACCATGTTCTGCGTTCATTCGTTTTTTGTTTTTCTTTTCATTATGCTTATTTGATGTCCAACTGTTGTTTCTCAACACTTGTCAAAAGTTATAAACGGGGTTGGTTGACCAGATGACCGCCACGATCTTTCGCCAATCCTACATGACACAGCGCCCCTCTTTGTTTACACTAATCAGCTATTGTGCCATTGTGTTTTCATTTGCTCTAATGTTCGCCAACGGTTGGTTTACTGCATGCGATGGCTTTTATGGTGCTTCTGCTGGTTGGCTGCGTCATATGAAACTATAAACCATTACCATTTCGCCGCTTTGGCGGCACCTTCGGTTTGGATGGCAACGTGAATGGTAGTGTTGAAGTCCAACTCGTCGGCTTTCATTTTGAAAAACGCCTTGACCGCTTCATTATTCATCTAGCAAATGAAGCATGTACGTAACGCCTCGTCCAAACTCCAAAGGATCTTCCATTGAAGCGAAATCGCACGTACTGCAGCTGCGGCTTGACGTATGCGTGCAGCAAGTTCTTGAAATGATTCCTCGGGTCTGCATTGCCGGATGACGAAACGGGTTGGATCAGATTGCACCTTTTTGTACGCAACTACTGTATTTGATCCATCCATAGTAAGATCTCTGATTTCGCTCGGTGGCGTTTCCTGTGCAGCTGTATTTAAAAGTAATTTATACATCATCGATGACTGGCTGGTGAGGAATACTTAAAGCCTTCCTTTTATATGGCGAGGTATAATTTTTTGTAAAGATAAGAAAGCGGGACCAGCAGTGCCAGATTAAGGTAGCGCGGGGCTGGGCCCCCAAGTCAAAAATTCACCTGAACCGTTAAGTCATAAATTCTGTGGGCATCCTTGTGACTACCACTACGCATACTGAACTTCATCAATACGAAAAAACTGGTCCTAAAAAGAAAATGGTGGACATTACGGGCTACATATATGCTCTTTACCAAAAATGTATATACGTATCTTTTACCAAGAATGAATTTATTACTGCACATTTCACAAGCACAGTACAGAGACAATAATTAATGCTTAAAGACTCATAAATAAATTTGATCATTGCTATATCTTGACAGTGTAGTATTAGTGTTGAAGTCGATTGTCAAAAGCAGCAAACCTTCTGCTTAAGATTGCATTTTCTACATTTTGCCATAGTGAATTTGCTTACGGTAATGGTAGTGCCTACTTCATTTAGACGTTCATGCCCTATACTCTTTGGAATCAGGCTGTTCAACTTGTTTGTCCTCCTTTGTTAATTCTACTATCTTAAGTTTAGAAAATGACCGTTCTCCGCTGCATTTGGTCACCATGAGTGTTAAATAAATGCGCAAACCATTTCCCACATTTGTAAAACAAGACGCCAAGTACACAAACAACCCATTAATTGGTGAACAGATGCCAAATCCAGGGCTGCTAGTGAGATTGTTTTGAAAATCCGTATGGGATCAACAAAAACAAAAACGAATTTGAACAGAAAATCCCAGATAGGCACACGTTTAGGTGAATCTTCCTACTATCTACCATCTCTGGGCATCTGTAAGTCACAAAACGTGCTAGCGAATATATAATGTAACTTTGCTAATGAACTTTTGTGTCTGTCGAAATTATTACATCGCAATGACATGGTATTGTTTGCATTTGTGACGGTGATCTGCCAGCATTCATAACAGTGGTTCTTAACCTGGGTTCGATCGAACCCTAAGGTTCGACGGAGCCGTTTCAGGGGTTCGACGAAGGTCATCTGGAATGTGTAACCCATTTTTACTTTCCGTTATATTGGGTAAAAATGCGGTTCGACAAAAGCTTGGAAAACTACGTAAGGGTTCGGCGATTTGGGCTTGCTTCATTAGTATTTCTGTCACTTGAACTCATTGCAGTTAACTAATTTTACAGCTTACACAGTGTCAGTCGCTTGTCCATCAGTTATGCTGAAGACTAAGCTACCTTGATAAAACATGAAAAGAATGATAAGACTAGAAATAAGGCGCCTCAAAAACTTAAATAGACAAAAAACGATTTAAAATCAAACGACTTCAAACAATTCACAAAGTGAAATGGATTTTCACGTAGGAGCAAATTCCCAGACAAAATGAAAAAGTTAATTTGCTTTCAACGACTGAAGTTTCCGTATAGCTTGTGTAAAATATAGGGCCCCTTTCTGAGAGTTTTTCTCGAGCACCTAAATTCTATAAATTCTAGTTTCTGCCCTTGCATATCATAAAGAATAAATTCAGCACAAATGACCGCGGGGCCTACACAGTGCGGAGCCCGTAGCAATTGATACATTTGCTGCTATTGTTAATCCGGCACTTTGGGACCAGTAATTCTTTCATATTTGCGAATCCGATGTTGAAACAAATGGTGAAAATGTAGCTGTCACCGGATTGGTTGCAGTTGACAGGGCCTGGCTAGGTGGAGTGGGCTGCACGAGTATTTGAAGCACAGCCTTTGTGTCTGCTTGTTGCCTTTCAGCGTATTCTCGGAACGCTGCTCTAGAGCCTTCATTTCTTCCTGATGATGCTGGAGCTGCAACTGCCTAATTCGACAATTTTATCCAATAAATAACGTGACTGGGGTCAACGATTGTAAGTCCTTTCAGTCTAGTAGAAGCGATCCCATCCTTGTCGTCAGTAAAACTCTGTTGTGTTTTTATCTGACGAAGCTTCAGAATAAATAGCGCTTATTACAAAAGGCACAGTAGTTTATTCGAAGAAGAATAACGTCAGCAACAGGAGACAAAGTAGACAGCCCCAAACAGTGGCCGCCTGGGGGGCCGACGATAGAAGTGCCGCTCTTTCCGCCCATCAAATTTGCTTACAATAATTTAAAATGAAAGATCATATCTCGTGCTTATTTGCGGTAAGTTATAAGAAATAATCAAGCACGCACATGCTGAAATGGGCCTTGATTGTGTTTATCGATTAAGAGTCTTGCTTTTTTTTGATTGTCGNCATCTTTCTCATCANTACTCTTCCTATTTTTCTGCTTTCTTCACAGATGCATCTATGAACCCGGCACAATTGGTTAATTTTTTCCTTATCNGCTTTTAGTCTTCTGTAANCCGTACCACTTGGCTTTGATCGCTTACTCCTGGGTTTCTCAACCTGTGGGCCACGGAAGAATATTTGACGTATCACGGTCAAGTATTATTGAAACTGAGTACGTTTTGCAAGTTGAACCTTTTAACAAAAGTGTAGGTAACTCATGAGCTGCAAACGACATAATACGCTCTTTCGTCGTTATGCGTTAGAAATTATGGCGATAGTATGCGTACATTTCCACGTAGCCTACCACGTTGTACACAACTTGTTAGTTATTGAAGGCATTTGGAAGCAGATTTGCGGCCCTTGTTGCCATGAAAACGAAATGTAGAAGCAGGCTAATGCAAAAATTGTAATTGTAAATGTTCTGACATGGTGATGAGTGTGTCTTACTCCCCTGTTTTAATGCTCAGCCTGATATTTTTGTAGCTATCAGCTACTGGTTCGTAGCGTTGAGTGTATTTTCCTCCGATGTCCTAACTTGGAGCGCTGATAGTTTATATTCAGTGCAATAACAAGGGTGGCCGGTTAGCTCTTTCGGTAAAGAGCTGGCCTCACAATTGTGAGGCAGGGGTTCGATTTGTGCAATTTTCTGCGCTTTGTGCAATTACGCGTTGTATCACGCTGTTGTATCGTGTTCGTTTGCCAGCACTTCACTGTGCTTCGTCTGCTGTGATTCATGTGTCGTGATTGTGCGCGCCTTCCGCAATAAACAAAGCATGCAACTCGGAGGGACACCTCCATACGAAAGAAGAAGTGCAATAACATATAAAATAAGGAGAGTGCGCGTGGAAGAATATGCATATTGTGTCAACAAACGTTGCCAAAACTTTGCTTGGAAACATGAATACGACGTCAAATTGTGACGTCACAAACAGTCCGCACCAGATAAAAATAACCACTATATGCCACTGAACGAACCCCCCCCATGAAAATTTTCTGCGTACGCCAATGGTACATGGTCAGAGAATGGTGGGAATCCCTGGTCTACACTCTACAGTCTGCTTCGTTCGATGCACCCGATGAGACGGAGTTTGCACTGAAGTCCTAATAGTTACTGAAGTAGAGGCACAAAAATCTTTTCCGGTTTTGTCATGTCATGGTGATACTCAGGATCCTAGAAAGCAATCTCAGTTTGGTCAGAGACCGTCTGCGCAAGAACAAACATTAGTGGCTTAGCGGTATTCAACGGTAGTAGTTGATCATTAACTGGTCTCAGTTGAGATCTCAGCAATGAGTTGCATTCTGCAGAATAGAGACAAATTGGAGATTGGACTATTTCAGAGAGACAAGAAGAAAGTAGCAAAGTTTTTATGTGGTCTTGTTTGTTACTGATTACTCTTTATACGTGCACAGTTTTTTCAAGAGATGGCCAACGTTCTCTTCAGCAGGTCTGGTTGCAAAATAGCAAAGACCAGGAAGCCATGACCATTTGTGTACTAAGCNTCATCGTTTGTCTATAACGGCTGTACGTTATTAGGCACTGTAGATACTTGCTGGTCTGTATGCAATAGCATAGCCAGTTCAAAATTTTGTGGGGGCCGAAAATTTTGACTTTAACCGAGTAACTGCATCTTGTTTGGAGCACCGCCTCTCAAAGCACAAAACGAACGACAATACATGCAAGAAATTTGGGGGGGCATAGCCCATTGGTCCCCGCCCTGGCTACGCCTATGTTCTGAACTTGCCAGTGTAGCAAGTTCTTCCAATTCTTCCAATTCTTCTGATGTTCAGGAAGCGTTTTTTAAAGCTAATTTTATATCACAGTCAGAATTTCTGTGCAGTTGACATGAGAAAACCAATTAACCACTGCCTGGCACCAAACGTCAAGTCTAGGATACAACAATGACCAAGATATTTCGAAAAATGTTGTCTGCCTTACGACCTTTTTCTGCACGAAATGTCTTTCTTTGAAGAAAAATGAAATGTCCTCCGCTCCAAATGCCAAAATGTCCTCCTTTTGCCCCACCAAAGTTGTCTTTAATACACGTCACGGTTTTTAGCACTATTTTGAATGTTTTTTATTCTGGGCCGGGCGGTATTCAGAAACTATGCCAGTGTGCTGATTAGAGCATGTTTTTGGACCGCTATTGCGGCTGTGTTTTGGCATTGTTACGCATTTACTGTATTTTTGCCATTTTTGCATCGCAAGCCCTTGTTTTGTAAAAAGCGCTTGTCAAACCTAAGCGGCCTATGTCAAAGTTAGGGGAAAGCGCGCGCCACAGTTGCTGGTAGGTTGGTTTGGATTCCCGGCCGGTTCACACCGAAGACTTGAAAAAGGTTACTTGCTTCCTGTCCAACATCGTATTCGGTATTGAATTTGTTCAAGGGAAAGCTTCATGCGTGGTGCTGCTATTGCCTGATGCCACCAGTGCAGCATTCACTGCAAAAGTAGCTGAATGACCCACGGCGCCGAATAAGGGAGATGGGCGCAAAGCAAGTACATATTGAATCTTTCTTTTTCTTTGCTTGTCAGGCCTTTCTTTTCAAAGGCTTTAATCAACTTGTGTGTGACAGAACCTCTACGAAACATGTCTAACTAAAATCATTTTTATGCTACCCTCATACGCTGTTTTTTTCTATTTAGGGTCAGTGTTTCTACATGCCACCATAGCAATTGAACTTTAAATTTATGCAACACTGCTGTATGTTGACGTATTCAGAGCGTCATGTTTCTCAAGATATTCTATGAATGTAGAAAATGTTCCTGCTTTGTATATTTCTTGAAGTAAAAGCTCCCTGAATATAGTATAAATTCAGCTCATTGGCAATTTGTTTAATTACAGGTAGTATTTAGCAGCTGCTACCTAGATTATGAAAGTCTCTTCATTTGGGTAATGAAAATATGGTGTCCTTCGTTCTGACATACAAGGAATTAGTGTAACGAATAAAATCGCGAAGTAAGTCTTAGTCTTCTTAATGCATAGCGTTTTCAAGCAGTCTTGCTTGTTCTCAGATTAAAGAATTTGGTAACATAGGAAGATTTTGCAACAATTATGGTGAAATCGCGATCCATTCACAAAATAAAGGAATACGAAGGACTTCCAAAATTAACTGATTTCAAATCGGTGGAAACTGAAATCGATGAAAAGCTTGAAAACGGAGGTCAGTTAATTTTCTCTTGCCTTGCGCTATATTACTTACTTATGACATGAAAAAACATATTTTCAGAGATATTGACGGAGGCACTCTGCTTCAGCGTAGATCCATATGTAAGGTGAGTAAAGAATTTTGGAAGATGTGGTTGATGTTAAAAAATTAGTTTTGCTGGTCTTCTTCAAAAAATGTTTCGTTGTGAGAACAACTTGATTATTTAAAAACAATTTGATGGCAGTGTTGGTGCCACTTTTAAAAAATTTTCACAGATGGCTTTAAAAGTTTCTTTGCATAGACCCATGCAAGTCAAGCTTACACAATAACTGTCTTGAAAGGAATCAAGTTAAGTGGAAAACAGATAAGCAAAGTAAATTACTCAATAGAAACTTTAACATTAGCAGTAGTCACTTTATGCGGTTTTGAGCCACTGTCAAACTGAAACACGACATGTAGCACGATTAAACAAAGTTTTGAGAACATTTCTGAAAAAAGTTCATAATCTTTGTGGCAAAACCTCGGTAGTTTTGTGCAGCGAAGTAACAAAAGAAAAGGACGTATTTGTTATGCATCGTAATTGAAATAGTTCGTGAAGCTTTGGTTTGTAAAGAAGGTTTGACGATTTTTCCGAGAAGCCTTAGGTATGAATGCGGATGGTAACATAGGTGCTGTACTTAAGGAATCTACGGCCAGATAGGAAAAGTTAAAAATTTTAAATATATTTTAACTTGCTTTTCAGAGCCTACAAGTATCCTTTAAACAAACCAGTCATCGGGTTTCAAGCAGCAAAGTACGTTTTGCAGTTAAACACCTTCATTTTTCTTCATATATTTTTTCGTAGTCAAAACATTTATAAAAAAAGCTTTTAAAGTATATTTCTAAACCTCAGTGGCGTATCTAAGGTATAGCAGGCATGGCTCGTTCCATGCGCGCCACTTTGATGGGGGCGCAAAATTTGCTTGGAAAAAATAAAAAATTGTGACTTGCAGTTTCTTCAACCTCTATTTTGCACCCAGTACAACACATTAACTGCACAGCAGCATCGAACAGCACCCTTAACTAATGCAATAATTCGGGCGTGTTACGCCAGCAACAACGATTGTGATAAAACTGATATTGTGACAAATCTATGGTATTGTGACAAAACACAACTGTCAGACATTGTGACCGAACAAGCGCTCGCTTACAATATCTACAAGACCTTTTTCCTTCTTGCGCTATATAAGAAAGACTCAGCCAATCCGTGATGCTACGTTTCAAGCAAGAGGATGTTAGTCAGAGCGTGGTTGTGACGAATTTAAGCCTGTGACTGTGAGAATCTAACTGTTACGTAAATGACTGCTCTTAAGCTCACGTAGATTTACAAATTACTTGAAACTGCTGCGGCCCAGTCCGACTTTACAGAATTTCTTTGATGGCCACTAGCAGAACCTTCTCCAAAACGTTTTCAATAGGAGGGCTTTGCAGTTCTGCGGGGGGGCTTTTCGTTTGTGCAGGGAGCTTGACATTGTAAAATTAACCAAAACTCCACTTATTTATAGTGTTTCACGTTTCAATTTGGGAGGCTTGGAGCTTTGTTTGGGGGTGCTGAGCCCACCAAAGCCACCCCCGTGACGACGGGACTGGCCACTAGTATCCTATAAATCGGAACAGGATTTTCGGTCTGGCCGTTTCAGTCTGAGTCGTTTCGTTCACAGGACGTTTCGGTCTCGAGACATTTCGGTCAGACTATGAAATCTTCCAAAAATCTCATATGTTAACTTTTCAATTCAAACGTACTTAAATCAGCGAAAGGTTTATTAAAAAAAACTACAAACATTATCCAAGATCCAACAGTTGTTTAGCATGAACATATGATTTCAAGGGCGTACGCAAGGGTTGTTTTGCGGTTAAACTCCCCCCCTTTAGTTTGATACGTTACAAAAACTTTATTACCTGCTCAAACGAGATTAATTGTTTTCGCATACTTTTTGCTTGTTAATTTGTCGACTTAATGCAAAAATTGTAGTTGTAAATGCTCCGACACAGTGATGAGTGTGTTTTACTGCTGTGTCGTAGCGTTGAGTGTATTTTCTTCCGATGTCCTAACCGAAGCGCTGATAGTTTATATTCAGTGCAATAACACATAAAATAGGGAGAGTGCGTGTTGAAGAATATGCATATTGTGTCATCAAACTTCCCCAGAACGTTGGTTGGAAACATGAATACGACGTCAAATTGTAACGTCACAAACAGTGCACAACAAATACAAATAACCACTATATGCCACTGAATGAAAACCCCCAATGAAAATTTTCTGTGTACGCCACTGTATAATTTTCATGTTCACTTTTTCATGCAAACATACTTAAAAACAATGAAAGGTTTTATTTAAAATAACTACAAACATGATCTGCCACACTGTTGTGTCACTTCGCTGCAACACCAAAGGGAGTTGGTATGACACCAGCTAGCGTGAGATTTCGCCTGCCTGTAATCATAGAAACAAATATAAAACAATTGTTTATATACAGAAATGTCGCGACCGAAATGTCCCAGACACAAACGGCCAGAACGAAATGTCCCGTGACTGAAATGGCCCAGACCGAAACGATCAGACCCAACCGGGCCTACGGAATCCACGAGACCGAAAAGTCGCGTACCGCCGATAAATAGGCTAAGCCCTGGGCAGTGGCGATTCTAGAATTTAAAAAGTGAGGGGACACTGCGGAACCAAGGAAAAAGTAGGGGGCCAACATAAATGTCCATCTTGCATGTTGATTTTCGTTGTTTTGAGGATTAAGTTGCTGTGATTTACCCTTTCAAACCCAACATAGGCTTGTGAATATCGTTAAATATGAACTATCGTTATTATTCACTAGAGACACCTGCACGCCACTGTCGATGCAATCACACAGGTGTGCTGCTATGTCGAATATTCGTGCTAACCCTGCAACTTCCACAGCGCTGCACATGTAAAACGAAACACCATTTCCCGTACAACAACTGTGCTGACCCCACATGAACGAAAAGAGCCACACGAAAGTGAATACAATTCACATGAAAGCGAAATAGTTCCAACCACGAATTCCATCTTGACACAGAGACCACAGGCTGTTGATAGCCAACTAGTTTTGTCAAAATATTCCTACTGCAAAACACAAAAAATAAGCCATCTGCCGACGAATTGGTGACTACTGACAAATCCATTTTTGTCGTAGCTCATGGACATTTTGCTATTGTGGTGTAACCATAACAATGTTATGCAACTACTATTGCGAGTGTAATGCTCATTTGCAGCGTAGATAGGGTGAGGACTATTCACTGCAGTATGCCGTTAACAGCAGCGAGGTTTCGGCACCAGTTGCACCTAAAGTAGCATAGCATGCAGCGCCGCAGATAGGTGTGCATCGGCACAGGGCGTTGTACCTGATGGAAAGATATAACAGCAGGCGTAAAATTATTTTGCGGAATATTCCCAACAAAGTCGTTAATTTCAATATTTACACTGAATTTTTCTCTGACTGATCCTCAAAAGCTGACTTTTCAACCCTGAGTTGATTTATGACTGTCTTGCCATAAGCGAAACACGCACTAACTCTAAACCAAGGGTGGGGAACCTCCTTTACTGTTATGGGCCGCATAAATTGTGAATTATCGCTGGCGGGCTGCAATTCAATTAAATTTGTTCTAAAATCCTACCTTTATTTAACTATGAGCAAGAGTGACTGCTGTTGACTTATAATCTAAGTACCTGCTTATCATGGAGCTTCGTTTTGGCGCGATATTGTACTCTAACTTGGGCAACGAAAATTTTGATGCGGCTGCAGGCCATACGAAATGTTTACGCAGGCTGCATTTGCGCTAAACCTAAACAGATTCAGACAAATAGACAGGGGGCAATATATTTCTCACGCAGATCCCTGCACAGTCTACGTTAGAATTTTATATCATCATCACCTAAATGCAAGTTAATCCTTTGACTGTCATGTCGACTGTCAAATTCATCAACGAAATCACTTAAAATATTCTTCAGCTCGTGTATACCTTTCACCCAGTGGCGGCTCGTGACTGTGATTCGTGGGGGTGCTGCAACTCCCGAATTTGAGCTTGACTTATAAAACCAGTTTCAATTATGACGCAGTTCAAAACTGTAGGCCTACTTACTCCAAAACGAGATTCTACGGTGTTCCCAATTTGAGGCTAAGAAAACATCAAGTCAAGCATGTGCTCAAGGCGCATTCTGGCATACAGCCATTGCACTATCTGCTAATCAACCCAAAACCCCTTGCATTGCAAATCAGAAAAACCCCACATGCAACATCATATCAGGGAGAAGTTTAACCTCTTGTAGTATTAAAGTCACTACACACATTAGAAATCACCACCTACCAATGAGATACAAAGGGAGTACAGTATAGTCTATTGATAACAGAAAAAATCTAGCGCAAACAGGCACGACGCCATGTCTATTACATTCTTATTTTTTCAATTTACTTTTCCGCTGTCCAGTATAAAAATACATACCAAATATAATTACTGCAAGTAAGCCTCATTACCAATTTAATTCAATGTGTCATATCACGGTGCATTGTAAAACGTCATAACCTACAATTTAAGTACGCTACCTCTCACCAGCACTAAGACGAACAAAGTCATTCAGCTGCCTGCCACAGGTCACTGCACTCACCAGCCTGGCGCTGCGGAAAACACAGCTCCAGCTTGCAGTTCCAGGTTGGCTGTGCTTGATTGACAGGCCACAACCCTTCCAATACTTTGCTATAGCGACACCGGCGCTGCAAGCGCTCACAGCTCCAGACCTTGGTCATTTACAGGGATTCCTATACAAAAGCAAATAGTTTTTTAATATTTAGTTTTGTGAATAAAGTTTTGGAAAGGGAGGACACCTTGTCAACTCTTCTTGTTTATGCAAATTTAGATATCAAAGTAAAACAATAAATTGACATAAAAACGAAATTTACCGTTAAAGTAGGGGGTGCTGCAGCTTCGCAGTACCTACAGACGAGTCTCCACTGCTTTCAACTGAAAGCTGATCAATGTTACCCAATCCTTCACTGGTCATGGAATTTCGGGGAAATGTTTTCACCAATTTCATTTTTGAAAAACATCTCTCGCATGACGCGCTGGTAACTGGAAGAGTTACAGCTGCCACTAACAACAAGACGCAGCTTTTTAAGTAGCTGTAAATGAGAAAAATTGTTCGAGCGATATAGGCAGCTTCGACTCCTTCCGAAGCAAATTTTTTGCCTAAGTTATTTCATGCTTTAAATCATTTTCACCAAATAAATATGATTTGAGAATTATTTCAAGTGTTTTTCTGATAAAAATGTTTGACCTCCGAGGCAACGAGCTGCGAATACCGGAAAGCATTGCTTCTGAATCATTACAGAGTCATTGCAGTTCTTCATTATAATAATTATGATGGCGACATTCATGGGTGTGTCTTAAAAGCTTGTATTTCATCAAAGTAGGCTACAGTAAATGCATTAGCGCCATCAAGCGTATACTCTATACTACCGCAATGTATATGTCTCCGTCTTCTTTCGTGTATTTATGTTTTTCTCTTTTCTGCGATGCATGTTTAAAGTCTAGCGTTTTGCTTGTGGGAGAGAAGACGTTACACAATACAATCCATGGGACGCTGGAGAATGGAGGCATGGCGGGGGCATTTCCCCCTCTGTCCTTTCAAAAGAAGGGCAACGGGGGCGGAGGTGCCTTTTCATCATTGGTTTAGGAGCAGGCAAATCTTTGGGGTATGAAGGATTTTTCACGAATTTACCCAAACTTGCCCGAAAAGTTTTTGTGCAACTTTTGCCTACAAATTTTCTCCCACAAAGATCATTAAGACCTTTTTTGGTGTGACCTCCAAAAAAGGTCTTCATGTGTTTCTCTGCAAACCTTTGGCGCCATTTTTTTAAGTCAAGCAACTTTGGGCACCATTGTTACCCGGATTTTCAGGGATTTTGCCCAGATTTTCAGCAATCAAAATTTTTGGGGGTGCGCTTGCACCCTCACCTCCAACACAACTGCTTTTCATAAAAGTATCATAAGTAATTTCGTAGTTTATCAAGATCGACTTGAAACAAATTTATTGCAGCTATTCGGGCATCCCAAAAATTCAGAATGATGTTCTATCATTTCTGTTACTATTTTTGAGGTCAACATTGTTGATGAACAGAAACTAACATAATTGGTAAAGATTTTCTTGTTTTATATAAGTTTCCATTGCCCTAAACTGTTTTATTGCTCACCCTGCCCTACCGCTGCTCCGGCGTCCCTAAATATGCATGTTGTGTCGACAAACTTCGCCAAAACGTTGTTTGCAAACGTGAATATGCAGGGTTGTCCATGGGACATATTTATCTGTCCCATCCCATAGCAATGCATGCCTGTCCCATCCCATGGGATTCCCATTACATTATTATTATATTAACATGAATACAATTCAATTAAAATTATTAAATTTATGAAAGTTTAGGTTTAGTATCTACTAAATAGGTCTACATGTACAAAGAGACATGCAAAACGACAAAATTTTCATTTCATTCAGCGTGCCGTCTTCGAGTGACGAAGGTTGACGACCATAGCTCTCCATAGGGTCCTGTCGTTAGCTTTCTTAACACAGTTTACGTAATTATCTTGAGTACACA
>JGI24022J15233_10006331_pt1 | contig 12801 bp, 7 predicted proteins | sample Ectturendosymbi2_FD_15233 | JGI IMG/M metagenome (IMG submission 15233)
TGTTGTATCTGTGGCATACATGGACTGGTTTAAAAGGTTTTATGACATAATTAGGTTAGTTCCTGTAGAAATTAATCTCTACTAACTTTCTTAACTTTCAATGTTTCAACAAGATGTTTATGTGCCAAAATGTGACAAAGCACTTTGTTAAATCAGTGGAAACCATTTGCTTGTTGAACACACTGAATGAAATGTTTCTGCTGCACATTCACTAAATATTCTTAAGCAACAATGAACCAACAGTTACAAATTTCGAAGTTCAATAATTTTTGGCAACAGCTGCAAAGTTTAACCTGATAAATGGTTTTGCAGTTTGTGATGTTACATACTTCAAGATGCCATACAAAATTTTGTGTTTGGTTAGTCTGAACAACACTAAGCTCTAAAATTAACCCTGACTGCACTGTGATATTCCTGTGATTTATGTGCATGAAAATAAGTAAATGCCAGAAAAATCATCGCACTGTTTTGCTCATGTGGGCGATACAGGTTTGGTGAGACCAATTTGAAGATTGATTGTGAAGTCAAGCATTTAATGGGTTTAATTGGAAAATTGCCTAAAAGTGTGAAGAGTTTTTTGAATGCAATGATCAGCTGTTGTGAAGAACAAAAAGCAGCAATAGCATGCTCCAGATAAACTATTTTGCAACNCTGTGCTTGTTACTTACAATTTCATTGTAATGTATTTTTGAACCTGTGATGTATCTTGTAATTGGTTTATTTCAAATTCATGGATCATCCTAAAGATTTTTGTAGAAATTGCCGAAAAAGAAAACACAAACATATCCATGTTTGTTCTTTATCAGTTTCTGGTGCAATTTCATTGCAAAATCAATAATACTAAATTTTTGTGGTAGTATGTTCGGAACCCAGGTTTGTCAACCTTGCTATATACAGCTTTTGTGAAAACGTGATTTTTAACACCATTTCATGCTTAAAAATAAGGGTGGCTAACAATCGAGTAAAAAAGGTACTCAATAACTGAAGTTTTGTGTGTGAACTACATAAACTTTCATTCACTACTAGGTGTTGAATCTTTTCTGGGCTCATATGCTGTTCACAAAGCAGTTTTTTGCTTTTAAAGGGTATCATGCTTATGTGTTTATATGCCTTGGACATCTGTCAACTTAAATTGTTGATATCTTGATATCAGGGCCTAAGGTTGTGCCATGCAGGTAGTAAGATATGATTGTTGCTTGATTTATTTTTACTGATTGTAGAAACCCCCTTGATTTTATCTCAAACGCATTGTTTTTCAAACCTAAGGTTTTGCAGCTTACTCACCAGCATTAACTGGATGTGAGGTCATGTTCAAGGTCAGCAGCATTGTGTATGATTCTTCATTTGTTCAGCCATCAATAGTTCATTTAATTAATCTCTCAACCAACTGGGGTCACAGCTTAATATTTAGTTTGTCATAACATTAATAAAATTTTTGTGTTAGTAAATGATTAGACAAAATTTTAGATATGACTTTTCAAAATACTGGAAAAAAGACAGATTTGTTAGGTAGAAAAATAGTGCTGTTTGGCATAGCATTTCAAAAGTAATGTTTTCTAGTACTTGGCTTTACACAGGCATTGTTTTATGAAAATAAATTGTCCAATTCACTTGTTGTTTGTTCTTAATATTATTTTCCACAGTTGTCAACTTTTCATTAACTTGGTTTGGTTAATATTCTCTGCTCATGAAACACCTGTTCATATTCCTAATACTTTGCTGTCTTGTACTTTCTTAGAAAATTTTTGTTTTATTCATGCAATTTGTTTTGAAATGTGTATTTGCTGGCTGGTGTGATTCTGCTTCCAACTGCATGGCTGTTATCAACTTCCAACACATCTGTTACTACCTGAAATGTTTAAAGTGTCTCTTTGTTTTATGGCAGACACCTGTTTTTGACCTGTGTTACTCAACCTATAATGATGGTGTTGAAAGCTCAGACTCTTTTAGCAAACACAAGGAGTTACCTGCTGATAGGTATGTTTGATGTTACAGGTAAACTGGCTTAGACAACAAGTTGTTTGCTTAAAATTGTCACCAGGCCACATTATTCATATAGCCTGACTTCAAACAACTAACAACTTTGCCTGTATAAATATTTACATCTGTTATTTATGCAGCTAATATTAGAATGTTATTCAGATCTAATTTAAGAGCTTGCTATAATATTTGTGTTAATATCCGTCAATATTTGTCATACTGCATGTAAAGAATAACAAGATAGTTCGGTGAAAGTAGTGATTATGAAGCTAAATCTTACTATTGTTAGATAACAAACTTTTGTTTTTTTTTCAGGTTAACTGGTGCTCTACTAACTTTGAGTCCTGAGTACTGCTTTGTTGTTGAAGATGAAAATTCTATCTGTGGTTACTTGGCAGCTACCTTGAATGCCAAAAAATTTTGGAAAAAGTATGAACTAGCATACCTACCTGAGATGAGGGAAAAGTACTCAAAACCTGAATCTGAAGATATGTCTGAGGCAGAGGTAGTTTTAGTAAGGTTTTAATGTTGGTTTGGCAAAACTGAAAGTGTTTTGCTCTGTGCATTAAATGTTTTGATGTTACATAGACCTGCAGAAAATGTATGTGTAGGTGACTGGGAGTTACTAGAATTAAACTCATAATATGTCGTCTTTGAGCTGTGACAGTTCAGGTCTGTCCAGAATGATGCAGTTGGAGAAACATGCTTTTGATTTTTATGTGAAACTGTTGTTTCTGTAGTTTGGAAAGCAATTTGAAAGTGAAACTGTGAAAAATGTGTTCACTGTACTCTCTTTGAAAAGCAGTTTGCCACCATCCAGTATATATCTTTTAGTTTGCTCAGGGAATCTTGTCGAAAAATTAGGTGTAAAACAATACTTTCTGTAGGAGTTGCATTATTATCTGCTGCAAGGGTGTTAAAGAATAGTGCTGAAAAACGATAGGCAGTGATGTAGTCGAGATGGAGACTTCATCAAAAATTCTAATATTCGAGACCTCAAAATTTGTGAATTTTGCTGAAATTTTCCAAAAAAATGTCATCACCACTTCTAAGTTCAATTTTCTTCGAAATTCCAGCATTTCTCCGACCTGGTTTGGTTGTTTTTACCTGCAAATACAACAGAGAAAAACTTCGTTGAATTACAGAAGTTTTACTAAGCCATATCCTTGCAATATTAAAATTCTCAAGTCAATTGGCTTGTGACCGAGACGAGACCTGAAACCTTCGAGACTGCGACCAAGACTCACAAAAATGGTCTCATCACGACTAGTCACGAGACTGAGTCTCGGGACTCCATCACTGGTGGTAGGCTTCACTAGCAAGTAATATGATTCATGTGCAAGTATGCTGCAAAGTATCATTTTGTTCGTTTTTGTATAGAAGCACTGTTTTGCTCTGCAAGGAGTTGATCTGTTTGGATTTCTTTTAAATTGACGTTGTTCTGTTGCTTGGTAATTGCGAAAGAATGTAATACTATTAGAAGTTTCACTGACGGGATGATACAGTTGGAGAAAAGTGCTTTTGATTTTGAAGTGGCAGAAAAGAGCACAGTAATTACTGTATTTCACATGTCAATAACAAAGTTCAATCAAGGATCAACAGATTTCATTTTAGAATTTTTATTTGATTGTAGAAATCTTCCAGCATTTCCCTAAACGTCAAATTTTTCTAGACCTTGTTGTCATTTTGTTCTAAACTGAGCAGATAACATTTGGTCATGGCTAAACCTTGATGCAATTCACTTTTGAAAATCCAGCATAGCATTCAAAATTGTAATAAATCATAGGTTGTGTCCGGGAATACTTTCACACCTACAAACATCAAAGTTCAACTCACACACATTTGGCACGAACAAGGAACACACGCATAGATTAAAGAAAAGAAGTGTAGATATATGGCTCTAGCCAATAACACACACAGATATCGCCAACATGGTTATTTTGACACTTAGCGCCGCTGCATGCTGCAGTGATAAGGTCCAAGTAGACCTATTCTTAATATATATGTGAAATTGAGAGGCTTTGTCAGACCAGGGGCATTTTAGTTGCAGTCCCTCCAAGGTGAAGCTACTTGTAGTGTAAAAGAAACAGTTGGTTAATGAAAATGAGTACAAGTCTGTTGCTCTGGATACTAGGTTTTATATATGTAATGCGTTTTTGCGATGAATAGAGTTGCGGTGAAGTAACACTGCTTTACTTCTGGTAACTTAAACTAATTTAAGTCGCACAACGGATTATTTGGAAAAGTTTTCGCGAGAACCCATTGTTGAAAAAATCTTCAGGACACAGTTCAAAAACAAGGGAAAAAATCATCTTGTACCCATCAAACACAAGTACGAATAAAAAAACTTCTATACAAACTTTAAATATTTCAATGAAGTGGAGGAAAGTGTTGAAATTAAAAAACTTGTTTGCAGTTCATCTTCTGTAAAACAATAGAGAGAAAAAAGTTGACAGTAGCGTAAAGGTCAATTAAGAAGTTTAAAAACATGACATAAAACTAAGTTTCAATGAACGCTGTTTATCAAACATATTTTATCACACTTTATTTTGAAAAAANAATTGCGCTGAAGATCAATTTAAATTANTTAGCTTGCAAATCACGAANCAAACTAATTCGAGCTACTGCTCATGAGCTAGATTTTGATTCAACTAAAGCCGTACAGTGTTTAAAGTTGCAAAATATTTTTTTTGTGCTAACTTTATAAANTAGTAAAAAGCTGATAAGTCATTGAAAACATATCTTACATATATTAAGTAGCAAACTTGTGCAGTAAACATTAGCACAGTAAATAATATNTNTNTCNTTTTTTTTCCATAAACCGCAAACAAAATTTTACAAAAAGAAGAAAATTGTTTTAATGGCTTGCACAATAATAAGCTGTTCCTGTGTTGGCAGCTGATGAATGGTAAGGCACCCAAACACATTGATCAACTGCTTCATTCTTTCATATAGATATTCACACTGACAAATTTAAAGATGGCACCCAATACTCAGACCTAATTCGGGTAGATCATGACAAGCAAAAAATGTTCCTAAACGTTTTGTGCAATGAATAGATTTTTTTACACGGTTGTTTCATTCATTTCGTTTCAACCATGATTTTTTAAATGGTTGTAAAAATTCAACGTTTGTGCCCAACGCCTCTTTGGTTCAGAAAATGCAAACGAATACAAATTTTTCTGTGCTAGCTTCATTTTCACAATTTGTTGTTAAGGTTTTTAAGTAGACCTCCGTGCAGGTTGTGATCAAATACCATGTTTGTATTTGAATCCTTAGTCTGGTTTGCCAAAACTGTTCTTCATTGGTCACAGCAACTTCCCAAAATTTTCCTCTGATATTTTGCGAAAAAGGTTAAGAGAAAGTGCGAGCAGTGCTATATAAGCGTCTGCATGGTACTAAAGTTAAGGCAAAGGTGCGGATGCCAAACGATGGTGCCCTTGAACCAATGACTTATGCCAGAAAGGTGCTTTAATAAAATTAAAAAGACCGCAGGAGAAAATCAATATTTTTATGATGAAGACCAAACCCTATGCAGTATAAGCTTAAGAAATTTCTGAATGTTTCTTGAAAATAAGTGCATTGTGTGGTCAGCATTCAGCATGAACTGAAGAAAACTAACAGATGTGCTGTAAGTACCGATTTTTCTTGAGCAAAAGTGTATAGGCTTTGCAGTTAACACTTGTCTTTCAGTGCTAACACAGTCTCTGCTACAGTTGTATTATTGTATACATTGGTGCTCAAAAGTTATCGACTCGATCGTTCACTATGAAATTTTGGTTTGGCGTGTGGCCAGTTAGAAAACTTGAAATGTGACTAAACGTGCAGACACATATGATTAAATATTTGACTATTTATGTTCGGGAGACTAGTTTGTCAGTAAGCAAGGATAAAGTACACAGTGGACAATGTACAATGGTTTTTGATTGTCAAAAAAATGGTTTTTGACAGTGTGCAGTGCAGAAGGTTGTGGTTTTATCATTGAAGTCATAACCATATATTGCCCAGCATACAGATCACATACTGATTGATTTTAAATTGCTTTTTCAGATCAGTGTTAGTTAATATTTGACGTACAAAAAATTATTTTAAATACCTAGATCTAGTTTTGTTATTTTTTTCGTGAAGTGTATAGGCAAAGTTTAAGGAAAAGAAACAACATTTTTGTTTCGAAAGAATAGGATTTTTGTTTGTTTGTACCAGGGTTGAGAAAAACCCGGGTTAAAAAAAAACCCACTGTTTTTTTTTTGTTTTTTTCAAAAAAGATACAAGATTTTGTTTCTTTTTTTTAAAGAAAACGGAAAAACCCCATTCTGAATTGTTTTTATCACATCATGCAATATCACTATTTTCAGAATTGCACAATAATAACTTGTTATATCTATTATGGCGTTCAAAATTGAAGGTAAAGAAATGTACTCCATCTTTGTTTTCGCAAAGTGTTGTTGGTCAGTTCACTCCTAAGTGGTAAGGCTTGGCAAGCATGTGCACAGCAAACACAGAAAAACCACTTCCACACAAACTCTGCAGTTGCAGTTTCACGTCAAGTTTATGTGCATGTTTTCAGTATATGATTCAGTATGGTCCAAAATCAGAGAAAGTTGAGATGCAGAGAAGGCAGAAAATTGGTTAAAATATACCGATTTGTGCAGAGCTGAAGGAGATAACCATTAAAATTTACTCAAACTGTTCGATTTATTCTTCTCTTTTTTTCAAGTCCCTTAAATTTCGTTGCTGTTCGTTTTATTTGATTAAAAATTAAACAACAGTAACTGTACAAGTGTCCTGCTTATTGCATTTCCTACTTCTTAGTAGGTTTGTCAAAGGAAAAGTAAAGAGTGTTTTTTTTGGTGGGTTTTATAGGTTTTTTTTAAGTGGGCTTTAAAAAACAACGGTTGTGTTTTTTTGGGTCGTCTTTTTTACAACAACCCTGGTTTGTAGTGACCATAAAATGATTTAAGCATCTGGCAATGTCTCCAATGGTTATGGTTTTCATAATGATTGGACAATCAATCACCACTTTTATCCTTTGTAGTTCATATGATTCGTTGGGAACCTACACTACACTGTTGCACTACTGTACTGCTTTAGTCAAAATAATGATTTTTCCTGTAAACACTGAAGATAAAGAAAATGTTGTTGCCAATAATTATGTTAAGTTGGTAGAATCATTTTAAGAAAGATCAAACCACACTCTAGTTTTTTCAGCATAAGATCGAAAAAACAATAATTTTTTCTGTTGCTTTTGTGATTGCGAGACAGTTGTCTGCAGAGCTCTATGATAAAATAGCATGACCCATGAAAAGGTCTTCTTTTTGTAGATTGTGGTTATGCTTTTTTGGTATCAATAAACCTTGGAAAAGGGTCAGTGTCACCCCAGAACATCAAACCAGGTTTGTCACCCCAGAACATCAAACCAAAATGTCTTGAAACCATGAAAAACAGTTATGAAGGCTGTGGCAAGGGCAGTTCAAATGTTTCTCATTACCTTTGAGGTGAACTTTCCAAAGTAAGCCATATATGATTTAGTATTTGTCATTGTCTCAAAGATGCCGTGAAATTTTACAAAATATTTAAGTCGATCTAGAAATAGCCATGTTAGAATTGCGAATTCAAGTGACAGTAATCCAACTAGCCAGACAGTTCCGAAGTGCTTTTCTTCAAGCAGGATTTAAAGAATCGAAAAATCGCTTCCTGTATTCACGTTGGTCTGTCAATGTTAAAGCAGCGTTCAAGGCTTGCTGTGTGTGGTGTTTTGACTGTGGAAATGTGATATCATGTATTTTAGAACCAGATTTGAGTGACTGATTAATGTCATTTGCTAGAACAGTCTTTAAAATTTAAGTTCGTCTGCTACAAATAAGGGTTTGCATAGTCTGCAGCAACGCTACAAATAAAAAGTATTGCTAAACAATGGTTTCTGTTGGTTTATGCACTGTTTCGCCTCTTTTTTATGATAGACGTTCACGTTCGCAAGGCAGCAGAATTTTTGATTATGCATCATCAGGTAGTTTTTAGCTGACCACTGTCAAAACCCCAAGGCCTCTATGCAACTGCAGAAATGGCAATTGATTGAAACTTTAACTGTTTTGTCCTTCAAGGACGCTGACGATGGGCAGTTGGTGTTCAAAGTAGCTGTGGCTTTCCTCGGTTGCTCTTGTACATGCGGCCAGAAGCAATTTGTCTTTTTTTCTGACCAAATGTACGTGGGCAACCGATGAAGTCACAGCTACTTCGAATCGTAGCAAAAAAGTAATACCCTGCTTTGGTTGAGCTTTCAATTAGTAGGTGGAACATGATCCTTCTTTGCAGTTCGGTTCACAAGAAGCGCTGAAGTTCGCATCTTGGCAGTGCAGCATCAAGAAAGTCTTTAGACAATCTGTAATTAAGTTTAAACAATTTTTTTTCAAATCTGCTGGCACTGAAAGCTCTGTGGCAGACCACGCACCGTCTGGTTACGCAAGACGTGAGCTAAAAAGTTCTGAGGGATTATGAAAAGCATCCTTGTTAGGTTTCATAATGTGAAAATGTCTTGAATCCTGTTATTGTTACACCATAAGTTAACTCGCGTTTTCAGTGACTCGAGTTTTTAACGTATTAGCAAATAACCTGTCATGAGTTACTGCAATCGGATGCATTGGGTTGACCAATAGTTGTTAAACATGTGCAAAAATTTTTGATTGAAAAACGTTTGCACAACAAAATTCAGCAACCAAATTGAAGGTATCAATAAGCCGTTGAAGTTGATAACTGTAGTTGCACTCACTTCGGTAAGATAATTTAATCGACTTGACTTGAGGTGGGATGTCAGTGCTTAATCCACTTCTTGAAATGAATGTCTCGTGGCAGGAGGGCCTTGGCCTCCCCCTGATTTTTGAAATTTGACATTTTCATATCAAACTTTTCGCAAAACAAGATTTTCTTAGTTTCCAGCGTGTGAAATGAATTTTTACCACTTTTGGTCCCCCCGGAAAAAATCTTTCCAACGCCCATGCCTTGTGCCCATGAGGGCACCAGGAAAACATCAGAACCCAAACGTTTCTAGTGTGAAGTTGTTGAACTCTGGAAAGGCCTTTTCCAGTTTTTCAGAGACTTTAAAAGAAAATGCCTGGAAATAATTGAACCAAAGCTTGATTCATAATCCATGTCAATTTCTTACGAAGAGACTGTAAAGAGTGCAATTTCCTGCAAAAATTGCAAAAACTTAAATTGGGAAAATCTTATTCAGGAAAGTTCACATCTCCCGAAAAAGTTTCGGCAGACGGCGACTTAATGTAGTATGATTTGTTTCGGGAGACGGCGACTTAATGTAGTATGATTTTTTTGAGTGACAATTTTTTCGTTTTAGAAAATGGAGCTACTTTTGTTGCAGAAAATGATCGTAGACTTGCACAGCACAGAGGACCGCTTCAGTTATGCTTCAGAAACCCTTGACAAGACACATCCATCGATGATGACTCTGGCACTGCGGCCGAAAGCGAAAGCAAATGTTGCCAAGAGCATGACTGTGTGTCTTTTATCAGCGCTAAAGTCACATAGTAAGAAATTTGTTTTCATTAAGTGGGTTCATAAATGCCGCGACGTGGTAGTGTTTATCTGTCGAAAATCTTGATCTCTGAATGTTGCATCTCATCAAATACTATTCCATCCGCCACAAACACCTGTAACTAAAACAACTTTTCCCCCACCCTAGGGTATTCGCTCTTGACCTAGGGTCGAAGGTAGTTTTAAAGCAGAACTGTGTTGGGTTGTGATATTGTTTGAAATCATCCTTTCCGCTATTCTTCATGATGCATTCCATAGTGACGCATATGGAAGGATTCCTGCGTATGTGCGCTGCGCGGAGATTGTGCAGTCTTGCAAGGCCGTGTGCCTGGAAAAAATTTCTTTGACCTTTCAATATTTGATCGGAATGCAGTGGACATTACATTATAAATAGATATAGGATTGTTTTTCACTTGCAATGTTTATCTTTGGTGTCACCTAAAGGAACAAGACCGCAGTAATCCAGTAGTGCCCTTGTGATGGTTCTTCAGCTGTCTACAGACCATACTTTTTGCCCCAACTCGATGATTAAGTAACGTGACCAAACATTTCCTGCGATAAAAGTAGCTTTGATACAAAATTTGGTAGTCCTATTTCCTTTAACTGAAATTTCGTAAAGGGAGACTCGCAACAAACCATACGTTCATCTTATGACAAAGATGACATGCCATAGATGAAGCACTCCTTCCTGCGTAAAGGTATCGTGGGCTTTGGCTCTCTGTTTCAAAGCTACCTACATCTTCTGTAATCAATCTGCTTCANGCACACATTGGAAAAATAAATTAACGCAATACCATTTTNAAAAAAAGCTATATAACAAATGGTAATCCAGAAAATGCTATAAATACATTGCAGATCGTTTATGAAACAAGCTTATAACACGCTTTNAAAAATTCAGCTGNTGTGAAGCACATAAGACAAGTTGATGAACAAACCCCTGTGTTTTCAAATTTCAAAAGGTGCTGAAAGTAGATGTATACGTAACATATTGCACAAAGTATAGCAAAATGTTGTACAAATCGTTTGGGCATGGAAGTTTTCGAAAATTAAAGATGACTGAAAAAAGTTTACTAACCACTTAGATTTGTTTACCGTAAATTGACAAAAAAGATGTTGGATGCCAAAAATAAAACCAGAAAGCTTTTTTCTGAAAGGCTATGCTCGTAGAAAACGCATTTCATTTTGTCTATCTACAAGGTAAAAGTAAAGCCAAATTCACAGCAACTGCATGTGGCACGCTAACTATAGATTTTATTTAACATACGCATTGACTGCAATAACGAGGTTAGATGGCGCCCGGGCAAGAAGCAAGTTTGGAGCTCCCATGTTCGAACCTGAGATCTTTCAGAAGCAAATGTACTGAATTGAAGAAAGTACTTGTGACATTGTTGGTACTTTTCGGCGCCCCGATAGCGATTCGGCGCCTGGGGAATTGTGCCCCTCTTGCCCCCCATCGCTACGCCCTTGACTGCGATGTGCGCCGCATTTTTCTTCTCAAACTATTCACACAGAAATCGTAGAAACAAGCTCATTTGCCGTTGGGGGTTAGGAGCGCAACTGTGGTCTTTACGGGTTAAAAAGCACGAACAATATCCGCTAATATTGCCGCAAAGCATGCACTATCCGCTTTGGATTCTGCTAATTTTTTAAGTGTTTAGTAATACACAATGACATATATGTAACACAACACGCAGGCATATATGTAACACAGCACGCTTGCTTTTTAGCTATTCACTTGCATTTTTTTATGTTGTTGTTTTATTTTTTCCTGAACGTGTCTAATGAAGAAATCGAAACGTCAAAAGAAAATTATTTCTCTTGTATTTACGTTCCTGTTCACTATACAAATGCGTCACTTTGGCAGAACCCCTGCAAATTCATGGTTTGGCGACCTTGAGTGAGGCAATGCATTGCTAACCCAACCCTAAAAAATCTGATAGCGGTCTTGTCACAAAAACATGTCCATAAAAACAGAAATCCACTACTTTTTCACAATTACAGACTCACCATCGTTTACTTAAAAAAGTTTCTTTACTCAATCCATTTTGGTTACGTATTAAGCAAAAAGAACTGTTCGTCACTTTCAAGTGAAAGCTGTGCAGTGTATTATCACTGCTGTCATCACAGACCTCCGGTTCATTTGGAGGTCTGTTTAAATGAGCTAATTGCTCTGCAAAGCGGTTAGTGATCAGCATGGAAGCGTGTGCATTAGAGCAATTCGACCTTCAAAGTGTCAGAATTTTCAAGTATATTGGATCGCTGTGGAATTAATTGACTTTTCTTTTGTTCTGCTTCTGCGTCTTAAACAATAGTAGCAAGTCCACACCTGCAGGTCGACCAGTTAATTTATAGAGGAACAAATTACCCTAACAGGTGAAAAGCAATCACTTGACCGCTGTAGAAGAACATTAAAGATATTCATGCTGACAGCAGAGCTCTTTGAAAACATACGAAAAGGGCGACGCAGGTTTCACAAAACCATATGGACAAATTTTTACCCATTCTTGACGACGCCCAGCACTGGCGGGCGGCGATGTTTATTTGCCGCCCATCTCTCGGTGATTTTCGAAAATCAGTTCAAACCCAAATCTAGCACTTCGCCGATATAAGGCTGCCTTTGGACCAATCCTGGCTCTCCTCTGCCCCAAATCAAAACCATTAATGACCACATGTCTTGGTTGTCACCGGTGCTCCTCTTGCCACCTTGAACTTTTGATAGTTGACTATATGCAAACCATTTGACATTCTTGGCAGTCACAACATCATCAAAGTTTACAGATACGAACTGTGTACCGTTTTCACTGGTTGCCTTTCAGTTAACGATCTAGCACATCAATTTCAACAATTTTTACCACCTTCGCAGAGATATAGCAAAACTGTTAGCTTTTATGTGGGTGCATGATGGAAAGGCATTACGTCAAATGCCGCTATTTTAATGAGCAATTTCTCCAAGATAGCCACACTTTATTACCGCTTCAATCTTTTTTTAGTAACATCAATCTTTTTTAAAGCAGCCTTAACGAAAAACGTGTCACAGCAACGAACCAGCGATGTATCAATTGCCACACAATTCAAAATCGCCATCGGTGATAATAGCACTCTTTGGGCCATTGGTGGTGGTTGAGGTTTCTTCATACGATGATACTGAGGCATTTTCAGTATTGCTGATTTCACTTCCGCCGTTAATTGGTAAGTTTAAACTTTCATCACCTGCTTTGTCATCGGTTGCTGCCTTTTTCCGCAGCTACGCTCAACCACCCACCCAGTCGGAGAACC
>JGI24022J15233_10006336_pt1 | contig 12799 bp, 5 predicted proteins | sample Ectturendosymbi2_FD_15233 | JGI IMG/M metagenome (IMG submission 15233)
CAAACAAATTTACTGTAGGGCTTTTGAATGTAAAATAGTTCAATTTTCAATCAGTGACTCCGGACCATTTTTGACTCAGCCACTGCGGCCCATCGGGCATTGCCGGAATGGCCAGTCCGCCCCTGTGCCCATTATGTATTTCGTCAGCACCGAAACTGGACTGTGGACTAAGAAACCTGTTCATATTGTGTATTAGAAGAAAGCATTGATGTGCAGCTGAACCCATTCTTTCGCTACAGTGTTTCGCTTTCTTAACGTAAGTACATAAACGCAAATTTGTAGGAATCTTTTGCACAGGAATTTTATGGCATAGCCTGCGCAGCTCTATTCTTTGTTTCTTGTCACACGGCATCGTCGACAACTAAATAGACAATGCTTTTTCTCCATGGGCTTTGTGCCCACTATAGACACTAATTTTGTAGAAAATGTGAGATTTCGCTCAGGCCTATATTGAATAACATTACAGTAGATGTTCTGAGTAGATGCATGCCTTCTTGCGTATCAAACTGTGATTTCAAGAAGCAGTTTGATGGTGAAGAAGATTCATTGAAAAAACTCAAAACTTATTATTCAGTGTAATTCGGGTATGGAGGAGACAAATCGTTCTACTGTAATGAATTTTTGTTAGCATCACTTACGGCAATGAAACACGCAAGAGTTATACAACGAACCAGTGCATCGCGAAATTACTAGAGACAGTAAAGGCGAATTTTCTCTTCTACAAAACCTTAGGTGTTTCCGTTTCAGTGAGATGTCTTTAGACATATTTCGAGTTTCTCCCAGTGTAATCAATTCAACCAGTACTGAAACTTGCAATAGCCATAAAACTCAGTATAAAGGTGCCTCTTCAAGTCGAGCAATGCTGCAGCTTGCTTTGAATATAGGATGAGGTTTGTGCACGTAATAATGAATTACAATATCTGACTGCTCTTTAATTGGATGTTTGTTGATTGGAGACTGTTTTTCTTCCTAGTTCACCAGGCACATGGGGTGCAAATCTATTTAAAGCACACTGGAAAATGAGTGCTATAAGTATTAAGAAGAAAAACGATGTAAAACATTTCTTGTGCAGTTCATCACCAGGATATACGTATCTTTGATCAGAACGTAAACATTTGGACTAACCTTTAAGAGGACAAGGAGAGTTCATTGAACATTCACCTTCCGAAAAGTCCACGAGGCATGCAAGCACTGTTGCAAATAACAGACTCCACCAGACATTGCACATTGTTGCGCTTAATATTGGAAAACGCACGTATAGCAGTTGTAAACTGAAAGACTCCTGGTTGCTGAAAAGCAGACGTCAATTTTTCTCTGCCGTGTGGAAATCGCTTATTTTTTCTGATGGTGGAAGGAACGAAACAGTAAAACACTCGNGCCTTAGGGCGCATAAAACACACTCGATGACATATGTATATAAAAATAACAGTAAACAGCCATTCATCGACATGATGTTGTCGCGAAACCGTGGCCCGAAAGAAAAAAAATTAACCATCCACACGCACCTGAAGAAACGTAGAAACCTGCGACATAATTAACCCGATCACCTCCATTTCTTATGTTTCCTTGGTGAACATACTTTTGTAAATAAAACTAAGTATGACGACTACATGTTTTCATGATATTTCATAACAGGGGAGACAGGTAACTAACCAGTATTTTGTGTGTTTTTCGAATGCACAAATGTACTGTAGTTCTTGGAGTAACGTTGAAAAAACAGTTATTCCAGACAACTCCAAATTTCCCCTCAATATTTGCACATAAACTGATTTTGGGCAAGGTCGTTGAATAATAGAGAAAGCAAAGAGACGAATCGACAATTTAATGCTTTTATTATTGGTAGCAGCCTCAAAAAAAAATGACACCACTACTGTATTCCATGTGTTTAGAAGTAGGGATAATATAAGAAATGGCCAACTGAACCTGTATGTGGTCCATAACCTACAAAGTAAACTCACACGTTATTTGCTAATTTATCTCGCCTAAATCATAACAGGGAAACGATGAATGAACAATGGAGGAAACATAAGGGAACGATGATAAACTGTTGAAGCCTGCTTATTCAAAATATTTTTGTCAGAAATATTTGCGTCATCTGTCATTACTGAAGACGGACTGGAATGAATAGTTTCAACAACGGGCTGCATGAGCAAATCAATTACCAAAAGCATCTAACACTACAAACTGCATGTAATTACGTCAAAATTTCACCGTTTTCCAATGATAATCTCAATCATTTCTTACTCACACGCAGACGTTTCATTACTGTTTTCTGAAAATACAACCTCTTTTCTTACATGTTCTGGGAATTGCAGGGATTGCGCAAATCTTTTCGCGTAACTCACAGCACAATAGAACATTATTCTTTGCATTGTAATCATAAAGTCTTCTAATCAAAAAAATGTTTTTATAGGCTTCCAACGCAGGGAAATGAAGAATTCCCAAATTCTACCCTACTCTGTGTGACCTGCATTAGACAATGTTACAAAAACTAACCAGTAAGCAATGAAAATTGGGGTAAAAACTAAACACGAAACGGTAGAAGCGAGGCAAAGCTTAAGATTTTCTGCCTTTCTCAATCATTCATGCAATGATAAATTCGAAAATACAACAAAAAAGTACAACGTCATCTTTGAGATGATGTTATGTGGCTGCTTTCAAGTAAATAGTCAAGCAAGAAACCTTTTTCGCTCAAAAACGTAGACGATAAAAAACAGAAGTGTGATTTGAAAGCACGTGATAAGATCAGAAAACATAATTCTAATGCAGCAGGCAAGCCCGTCGAAAACATAATTAGGCGTGATATCATTCCAACAAAGGCGTAACTTGCTATGTGTTGTTTGTTGCAGGATGTTTCTCGGACGCAAATTGGCGATGTTCAAAGGAAAGGCTTTTTTGGCGCGAGCAATCAAAGCATCTGCATAAAAGCAGCCTAACTTTTTAAAAAAGGTAACTGCTGAACGTAAATCAAATGTTTGTTTGGTAAAAAGCAAGATTTAGTAGAACTACGAATAGAGTCCGGCCAACGTAGAAGCCATATTAAAAAGATATATTTCAATAAATCTCAACTCTTCTGCCTGTACAGAAACCACACAAAACAGGTTTCGACGGGAAAGAAATGTGAGTTTTTTCAAAGGAAAGCTTTGCCTCTCTTAACCTTTCCGAACAGCTATAGTGGTTGGCTGTTCCGGCAAACCGAGTCAGTCTGCTTCTAATCATTTTTCACACGAAATATACTTTCAAAAACACAAATGCACCGTGAATTCTATTCCATGGACGGCGTAGTACACTGCTTAGCTCTGTGCGGTGAATTCGGGTGCAAACTTTGTAGTGGATATACCGAGAGTCCTAGATTTGCTTCCAGGTGAAGTTTTCAGTTTTAACGTAGATCAGTACCGTAGACAAGTACCCAGTCGGGGCGTCAGTTGCTGTTTGGTTCAATGGATGTTGATGTTCTGTAGTTTCAATAAACGATTTAGTGTAATCGTAACCTAAAAATTTTGTTCAGCTCAAGTAGCAGATTATGTTTGTTCACATTTGTATTAGAAGTTGACGCAAATGCATGGTTAATACGAGGGCACTTGGGCACAAACAAATTCCTTAGTCCAGAGTTGGATCAATTACATCAAATCAGTTCCATTATAATTGCAATTACAATTACTCCTTCAAAATTTTCGATTATATTACAATTATTCTGTGCTAAAAATCTCAAATTATAATTATAATTATAATTACAAGTATTCTTTGAAGTTGTTATTACAAATCGAATTACAAATACATTATAAGAATGTGAAAGCAACACATACAGATATGGGGATATTTCTCGAAGTGGTGTAAAGACAGGTTTCACGTTACATATCTCTCACAGTTTGAACGTTTTAGTTTTTGCATTAAACAGCAACCACCTGAAGAGTACATGTAAAAATAACAAATAGAAAAGATGCGTAATCGTGATAACACAATACAGCACAAGAGGTACAGAAAATGTGAAATGCTGCAGCCATAGACGTAGCATTATCTGACGCACCTTTTTGTTACTTTTCGTGTTTATTTGAAATGTTCGATAACACTGTCATAAGACTTGGCAATGTCACAATTGGGGTTGATAAAAATTGTGATTTTTTCAAATAAAAAAAATTGGATTGTTTGAGTTAAAACAGATTTTATTGATTTGAATTAAATTTTATTGATTTTCACGCTTTTTTTAATTTGTAGGGGATAGCTATCTACACTTTGTAAGTTTTAAGACTATATTTTAATGAAACGTTTTTGTGCTTTGTTAACTAAAGTACATCAACCACAGACACTTGAAGTTTCATTCAACCTATCTTTGCGCTTATGCAATATCCCTTCATGCAAATCTTTTCATAACAGTGGTACATGCATACAAACTAAGATATTTATTGAAATGAGAATACTGAAACCATCCGTTTAGCAAATTCATTGACACTCACAACATGTTACAGAGCTTGTACATACTGTACAAGCTTGCCAGCTTTTTCGGTGCACAGTCCATTGCTAAAATTAATTATTGTAACGCAGCTTTCGTTAGTTCGGATTCTGCAAAAATGTACCTTACATGCATAAAACAGTGAAAACCTATAATATATTTGTGATTGTGAATCAAAAATATGTTCTATATCTGCTGTGCTTACAGTCAACAATATTTATGTTTGATGGAAGTTAAATGCAACGCTCCCTATTTGCTAGTTTAAACTTTCAAATTTACCGCATTCGAAACGTTCTGGGACTACAAGGGTTAGTGAATTCAGTCCACATGTCATCTTTGCAGTTAGTTGACACACATTCTGTGGCCTCACAGCAGATCTGATAAATAAAACTTTAATTGCTTTGAACTTACAGTATGTCACTACACAATTTTCTTGCGTTCTTTACTAATTTCAATGAAAACGTACTAGAATGCTAAATAATTATTAAATATGTCATAGAAATCACGCAAAACTTTAAAACTGCATCTATTTTGCTCAATTTTTTCATTTTTATTGCTTGATTTAAATCCTGATTTAAATGAAAAGATTAAATTAATCAACCATGGTTGCAAGCTCTGTGCTTGTCTAAAACGAGTCTGTTGCCAGGACAAAGATGCTACAGTAAGCTTCCATTTTGCATTAATGAAGTAAATAGTGATGGCCAAAAAACTTGCCATAATTCAGTTTGTCCAGAGATCTAATGATAAATAAGTATTTGGCAAACATGCAAGTTCGCATCGCACAAATTCTTTCATTTGATGAATAACTGTTGGTATAAGAGAATATTTAATTGAAGAACTAATTGTATCCAATTGCCTCGGATTGACAAATTCCAAGGCAATTCACAAAGTTTTGAATGTTTGGCTGTCAACAATATTTAGTGGCAACTGGTCACATGCAATTGATTTTAGTACAGCTTGAAAAAAAGCGAAAAATTGGTATGTGCATTGCACACAGCACATTCAGGACACAACACTTTGCTGCCTTGTCTTAACCTTGCGTACAGAACGGTAGATATTTCTACTTTGCTGTGGTTTTAAATCTTTGAATGTTGCCAGTTGTTAGCTCTCGTTGACTTATCCACATTTAATGTTTTGTTAGTGGCCACGGAATACTATAACGATGCTGCGGTTTTAAATCTTTTGATGTTGCAACCAATACCTCTCTTTGACTAACAACGTTAACGTTTTGTTAGTGCACTAATCATGGCCACAGAACACTGCGACTAACGCTCACTCACTGTTTTGTGGCTCTCTGATATCGCAAGCATTCTGGTTGACTCATGAATTAACTGTCAAATCAGCACGTCATTGTACGAGCACCGCACCCTGACTTTGCTCTTTGCCTGGATATCGTGCATGCACTTGTGCTGCGTACTGGACAAGCTCTGCGCAGTACCAAGCATCTATCTTCCGATAAAAACTGCAGCAGGTCATACGGCAAGTGTAACAGTGATTTTATGCGTGTGATTTTTCGAACTTTGTGAAATTGTTAAAAGCACAGGTAATTGCAATTTGGTCACATTCTTTTATAAATTACACTTATAATTTCAATTACATGTAAATATGTATTTAAATACCTTTAATTACAATCGATCCAACTCTTACTTAGTCGTAGCACACAACGTTCATAGCTGGTACATGCAGGCAACGCTAAATCAGACCAAAGGATGACAATCATTAGGTTTCATCTTTTCTCCCCTTTGCAACGCTTCTGTAACCTTCATTTGATACCAGTGCTTTAATGCCGCATTCCAAATCTTTGTTTGGAACGACTAAATCCAGAACAGTTACGTTGAAAAATGGGTAAATCCAATTTTTTAGACAGTTAAGCGTTTGGCGCTCGCTGGATCACTCAGGTTGACCTCGCAGTTTATTTGACAGTAATTGGTTACTCCCATGCGCACGAAATAGTTTGATACATCTATTACCTTGCGTTTTAAACAACTATAACGTTAAAGTTTTGTAGCTACTGTAATATTCCAGTTGCAATCTGAAAATTATGGACACAGAAAAAATTTTGTGTCCGGTAGTTTAACTCTGGACTCTTGTATTTACTCAAGTGATTTCATTCAGCTGGATTCTATTTTGAGGACTCGCTCTGTAATGCAATCACGAAAAACTAGCAAAAACTACTGAGGTTTATCATTCCGGTAAAATAGTGAAACATTGTTCATCGCGCAATGATTCTTTCATCATAAGATTTACCTGTGACGGTAAACACAAATGGCGATTTCACTGAATCTCTTCATCAGCGCTCAATCTCCTGCGCCCTGATCTTTGTTTTCATGTTATACCACGTGCAGTCAATTTCATTTCCCTGCTTGCCAGACAGGAAGGCTGCAGATTTACGTAATAATGAAACGTTTGCAGTTTGCCCCGCCCATAATCATGCACTGCTCGGAAAGCATGCATTCCATCCGCCTCTACCCGAAGTCACTTCCGTATTCACTTCTTCACCAAACGTAAGTTTTGTTTCAAGGTTTAAAACAACAATTTCTTTAGAAAATTGAATGAGGGTAGTACGTAATAAAACCTCGATTATTCCATCAACGAATGGTGCAACTGATACGTCAGTGGGGTCACATATTTTTTACATAAGAAAATTAGAAGGTTGTCATGTTTTACATACGTATCGCTAAGGCTAGCAACAGCCAAAGGGAGCATATTCACCAAAGGTAGATAAAGGTCTCATTAATTACAAAAACATCGACACGTTATACTTGCAGGGAGAGATACATGTATGGACGACTGCATAGAAAATCGGCTCACATAGCCTGCACAGTAACATGATGTTGCTGCTAAACTATTAGGCATAATATATAAGAAAAATGTAAAAAATGAAGGCATAAAGTTGTCCAAACTATTTTCATGACTATTTTCTTCCACAGCTCAATTCATTCTTACTCCACAAGATTCTTGCACCACACCTTATGAGGAGCCACATTTTGTACTCTTATTATAACAAATTGCTTCCATATGATTTTGAGGGCTGATTTATTCCTATCGGACTACTTTATTCCAATTCATTCCTACTCAGCAAGACTATCCACTTCTAACAACTTGTTTTCACCTAGGGCTAACTCCTCTTCAGGAAAATGTTCGCTTGCAGTTCTTGGCCTGAAAGCGTGGTCTTCAATACCTGACTGTATTAGGACTTCTGCCCCTTTCACCGTCAAATGGAAACTTAAGAAACACCTCTTACACGAAAAAGACATATAATCATGCAATTTAGCAACTTTTCACTAATCACGAACTATTGTAAACGCTGAGAGTTGTATCTTCTACTTTTTTGTTTCACGTTCCTTCCTGTGCACGTCCTATTTCTTCGGTATGAAATTACACACCATAGTTTTGTTGTTTTTTGTTTTGTTTTTCTTTTGAAAGTTATGAATTACTTTCTTATTTTTTTCTTCTTCGTACTTTGTTTGCATTTTTCTTGACCATACGAAATTTCCTCAGATTCGATCCACTCCTTTGCGTTCATAGGCAAGCTCTCTTCATCTGTAAATTTACTTCGCCGTGTTCTATGTTTGTAGGTTTGTTTTTCCAATTGTGCTTATTTGATTTCCAACTGTTGCTTTCAAGCACCTTTCAAAAAGTGATAAACGGGTTGGTTGTCTAGTCTAGATGACCGCCATGGTCCTTCACCAATCCTATGTGACACAGTGACACACTTTGCTTAAATTGATCAGTTATTGTGCCATTGTGTTTTCATTTATTCTAATGTTCACTAAAAAGAGGCTTCCTCATAGCGATGGCTCTTTGTATTGTTTCTGTTTATTACCTGAGTCATATGAAACAATGAATCAATCAATCATTATCAAACGCTGCATGAACGGATCGCTTGGCTGCTGTGGTGATCACCGCTAACCAGACATAGGGCGATTACAGCACAAATGTAATCAAGTACGATTAAATGTAATCAAGTACGATTATTATTTCGATTACAATTACGAATAAACAAATCACAATGTAATCGATTACACTTACGATCACACTGAAATTAATTACGATTACAATCGCGATAGCATTTGCCTTGAGACATCCTCAGAAAGAAAACAAAACCCATTTGCATGGTCTGATGTAAGCATTTTTCAGGCAATGTAAGATATTAACGAATGCAACAAACGAAATTACGTATCACGAAGGTGTGTGAACTGAAAAAAAGAAAAATCACACCAAAGAAAAACAAAATCAATGTAAAATGTGATTGTTACAGTTGACAAACATCAACATTTCATATCTTTTATCAGTGCTACGACATCTATAAGGCTTGAACACTCGTTTAGCAACGCTGAAAAGCAGTTTGTTAGTAATTTGAAAATTGATGACTCTCTCGTTAAACTGGGTTATGATGTTTTCAGCTTTGGGGTAACTTTTGGTTCATCTGCAAGCCAGAATAGCATTGCGTAACTTTTAATTTGAAGTGAAATGAACAGTGATGCCAATACATTGCGCCCTGTCTGTTGGCGTAAACGTCAACGGTCAATAAAAGCTCACTGGTTTCGTTGTGTTTTTTTTACCAGTATCTCATGGATGATCTCTGTTGACATGCTAGTCATCAGCATTGTGGAAAGATGCTTTCGACCTGGGTTAAATTACTCTGAAAAGGTCAAAGTATTGGACTAATTATTAGGGCAATCGAAACTACATATGCCTTTTTCAACGTTTATGAAACGTCCACAAACCAAATTTCATGCTGATGCCGTGAGCCACTCCAAAGTTATTAGGTCAAAATGCCAACTTTTTTCGTTAATTTCAAATTTTCTTGCAGCAGATGTTTTCTCTTTATCGATATTTTATTAAAGCTAGAACAATACAACTTCGTTGATGTGCTTTATCAAGTTTAGCTGCTTTTCTGAAATATAATGCTTTTTTACGACTTCTGACATAATAATGTTGTTTGTCCCACTGCTAGAGGATTGAATATTGAGTAGACTAGGCGTGGTAAGGCACGAAACATGGTCTTACAGTACTTGGTTTGGTAAATGCTCAACCCATTATGTATACAGACACTTTGAAGGCAATAATGTTATGCATTCCTTGATGCTTAAGAATAACAGTGTAGAACCTTCTCTGTGACTTCAAGATATTTATTGACATTGGATATTTTTCATGCGCTTTGGGATTAATTTTCGCCCATGATCTGTTACCTCTAGTTTCGTTGGGTATTCCACACTTTGATTTTGATTTTTGTTTCATTTCAACAGAATACATATTTTTTAACTTACCACTTTGGTTTCTATTAAATGCTTTGTATTCTGCGTTTCACTTGCAAACGCAGGAAATTGACAGATCAAACAAAATCAAATTTTGTAAATTGTAAGGCTAAATTATTCCGCTCTTGCTGATTATTCCCAGTTACAGTTCGTGCTTTTCTACAATTGTTTCAATGTCAACATTCGCTAGCGCGTTTTATATTGGCTCAGTTTTATATCCGCAGGACTAAAGATGTGTTCATATACGCGAAACCGGTCTACCTGTGCAAACAAATTGTGATGGATTCACTTGCGTACGTCACTTATACTGTGACTTTAACAATTATAACCGATGATAAATGAGGAAATCCAGCCTCCAAAGCCGCGGTTCATCGTGCATTGACGAAGCGCGAAGAATTCCAAGTTTAATCGCAAAAGTAATCGTCGATTACGATTAAATTGGTAATGTAATCGATTACGATTGCATGTCATTTTTGGTCGGTTTAATCGATTACGATTACTCAAAAACCTGTTATCGATTACTATCGACGATTACGATCACCCCATATCTGCCACCAACTACAGTTGAAAAAGTTTGTTGTTTTCGTTTTGTTGTGCTCACTCCAATTCTTTGATTTCTCATTACAAAGCCTTCGGTAGCGCTATCTGCTTGTGCTTCTTTGAATACATGCTGCCTATGTTATACCTTCTTGAGTCACTGAGAGAAAAGCGGATTGTCAAAGTCTGGTACTGGTAAAGTTATTCATAAATCTGGTTTCCATTATCTATATGAAAAATGGTCATCACAGCAAAAAGGTCCCTTGACTCTTATCATGCGAGACTTGATTTTGCCACCTGGTTTATCTCCATGTTGGTCCAGCAATTTGTGAACCATAACTACGACGGCGTAATTGCAGCCAGTCAGCAACAAAATCAGTAACTTCCACGTTGAAAATCATGTTCAGCAACCATTGTTGGAAACAATTTGTTTGGGCTGGCGAAAAGACTTGTTCAAAGTGTTGTTTACAGGCTTTTTCACTGGTCAGTTGATGAGCTGTAGCCTCGATATGCCCTACAAGGTAAAGCATTGGTCCGAGTTGCTATGAATGCTATTCAATGCTTTCAAACACTGACACAGATGTACAACAGCTTAAACATAGTGCTCAGGGCTGTGGAAATGACACAGCTCCGGATACAGAGCTCTTCTTTTCATGAAGATTGCTTGGCTCCAGCTCCGGAGCTCTTGGTTTTCGTGAGTGTAGCTCCTGCTCCGGAGCTCTTTTCTTTCATAACATAGCGTCAGTTCCGGCTTCTGTTCGTTTTTCCACATTAATATTTGTAATTGTTTTGTGTGCCCAAAGTTGAATAGGAAATAAAATGTATCAATTACACAAAACCAAAAAAATGTACCAAACTTATTTGAACAGGTAAGCTGGTAGTTTTTTTACCATCAGCGCTCTTATCATGAGCAAATCAGAAAAAAAATACAATCACAGGTTAAGAGGAATCAGAGAACAGATACAAGCAGAAACGCAACACAAGATAACCGTAATACAAACAAATTCTGGAACGGCAGTCGCTGGATTTGCTGTGCCTGGTGACCTTCTGTTATTTCTTACGACTGGAATCAAGAAAACGGCTGTTTGAAAATTACATTTGTGCCCGAGCATTGAGACACAGTCCAATCCCAATCGACCAAGTGTTTTGCACTGGTTGCATGTTTTGCTTGTTGGAAACGTGGCGATTCTAGCTTACAGCTTTACCCGGGAAAACCATGCAAAGAGCGCAAAACACGTAGTCGATTACCCCTCTCACTTGCTCTTTCTAACATGCACACATTCGCGTTAACACAAATGCCAAGATGTGTTTAAAATTCTTTATTCGAAGAAATAGTATGGCTTCTAGAGAGAAATTCACCTTTGGATATTTTAAAACATTTGAAAGCTTCTGGCTTCTTATCTTTTGCACTCATAATAAGCAGTGATGAATCACACAGTAAAGCACAGTGCAACCTGCAAGCTCAGGAGAAAATAAGACTGATTACCGTGCTGAAAACATAAAATTGGTTTCCACAGGTGAAAACCTCAAGAAAAGTCCACATTTATTTACAGTGCATTTTTGTACACTTCTGAAAATGTACTGCCACGCAAAGCAATGCTAGGTCGTCACCAATCAGTTGTCACTTACATGTAATGCGACTGCTTGTAAATGTACTGGTTCCTAGTGAACTTTGCCAGTAATCTAGTAAACCTTGCTGGTAAGCCTACAGGTTTCTAATAAAAAAACAACTACTTCACAATGGCGTGCTGTGCATATCACGCTTAGGTCTGCAGTGATCTCACATCGGAATCAAACTTGCTCCTAACATCATGATTGCATAGCTACAAAAGCTATTGATATTATTTGACTACCGATCACAGCATGGTTCTTTTTAGATCGCTTCACCACCACTGGCCCAGTTTGATCGTTCTGACTAGTACGTAAGATGCGGTGGTAGTCGGTGGTGCAGGCGGCGGGTGTGCAAGGTGTGCAAGCGCACCCCCAAAGGATTTGATTTGTCGAATATCCGGGCAAAATATTTAAAAATGGGGAAAATCCGTGAAAATCTGGGCAACATTTATGAAAATGTTTGCAAAATGTCTGAAATATCTGGGCAAACTATCTACATATACAGATAATGATGGCGCGGGAACGTGGGGAAACCAGTATCGTAACCTCACAACAAACATTGACCGATAAGCCACCGCTTTAATTCGGCTTTAATTAACTGAAACACAACATCTCAAGAAACAAGAACAAAAATAAACCGATATGAAGCAAACATGCTCAAACCAACTGACAGACGAACTGGTCACTGCCACAGAGAAGACGACTACTATTCAGCTCGTACGCAGCAATCAATTACGAACACGTGCAACGCAAACAGCCGCCAGCTTTGCACCAAATCACACGACATTTTACCCCTCAAAATGAAACGACCTCGCCTTATCTTGTGGGAGGTATACCGCGAGTCAGTGCCGTGGCAAGGGTAAGTGAGGCCCCCCCCGAAATTTCACGTGGGGCCCCCCATACGCTATTGGCCTATTATTATGAATTGCAGTAAAAAGTC
>JGI24022J15233_10006340_pt1 | contig 12796 bp, 6 predicted proteins | sample Ectturendosymbi2_FD_15233 | JGI IMG/M metagenome (IMG submission 15233)
AATTCACTGTCGAAAATGTAAAGTTTCTACCTTATGTGGTTTTTGCGATATAAAAATTTTTAATGTGTGCAGGACTTTATGGACACCCTGTATATCAAACGGCTTCGAGCAAGTCTTTTGGCATGCAAAAGCCTTTATGACATCATCCAAATCTAGAGAGCGCACACATGAATCTTCGATTGACAACATTGCTAATGAGGACAGTCTGCTGTCTGTCATATGAGACCTGTTGAAGGTTTTGATCAGCTTCAGTTTGCTGAAACTCCTTTCAGCACTGGCAAAAGTGTCGGAGCAGTTTAGCACAATCCAAAGTGCAATAAATACGTCAGGATAAACTTCATCCAGACGTGTCTTGAGAATAGAGCTTAACAAAAGGAATTGGGTGTTGACTTAATCATTGCCATTTGAAACGACGGTTAATATTTAGAGATGTTGTAACGAAATGCAAATATTAACAAAAATTTGGCGGAAGTCAGAATCAATCCTATCGTTCAGTTATGAAAGCGCTGTTAGTGTTACCGAAGTAACAAACCTGTGGTCGATTAAAGCAATGCGCCGCGATGATCGTTTTCTTTCATTACATGAATTTTGCTTGAAAAGCAATGCGCATTGTGCTTTTAACTGACCGAAATACGCATGCATAAACCTTTCTGGTGTCTAAACTAGTTATTTTCGTGGTGCATGGCACATGTTTACATTATTGTATTATAGACTATAAATGTTGACAAATATAGACCAGGGGGGGCTGCGTGAACGCAACATGGTTAACATTCATAATCCACAAACTGCACTACTCTGTTGGGACAAGCTTAGCAGTGATTTCTGAAAAAACTCTTCTAATTACCCTATTCTCCATCTTGCTGTCTGAACAGCAGGCTGCGCAAATGTCTAACTTTGGTCGTAAACACTACTGGTGTCTTGCTTCTATACAGTACAAAATACAAGAAGACCGCCTGTACTAGCCATAATACATTTTTTATACAACAATATATTGTATACAAAATATGTTGATCGAGTGGAAGTCTGACTTCTGGACTTCGCAATTAAACATAGGCTAACGTCATGTTCAACCCTCCAAGCAATGAATGGTGACGTTTCACGCTCAAGCCTCAAATACGTTTATTACCTCACAAATCTACCAAAAATGCTCAGGCGATGTTATTCTAGGTAACAGCGCCAAGTACTGGTCTGTCTACAAATAACTTCAGGAAAAACAGAACATAGATTGATAAAAACTACACTGATTTCTAGTGTTTCACATTACAATATGGTTCAATATGGGGGTTGAAGCTTTGTTCGAGCGGCTAAGCCCACAAAAGCGACAGCACTGAATTTTGGTCCCCTTGTGTCGCTAGGCAGTAAACTTGCCGATATTTGTCTTATACGGATAATCGCATATTCCAGTTAAACACATGACAAAAAATCTTGTCAAGTTGGTTATGCGATCAACTGGACTCGTCGGTACTCACACCCGAAATCACCGGAAAACACACCAAGAAATTTTTGAAAAACGCTGAAAACAAAAACTTACTAAAAATCAAAATAATACTAAATACCGAAATACAAGCCAACAGGGGGGCCCATTTTTTACATTTAGCCTGCCAGGGGGGGCGGCGCGCACCCCTTCCCCCTCGTCAGTTGCGCCACTGCCCACAATCGAGAATGAAAAACAAGATCCATTTCAGTTGGTAAGTGTGTGATTCTGGTGTTCAAGATTCTTTAGTATCCCTTATGTTTTTAATAAGCACGGAACACGATTTCTTTCATTTTTAATTGTTGTAGGCCAAGGTAAATTTGAGAGGTGGAAAGGGCGACACTTTATGGTCGGCTCTTGACAGCATTTAATCTCGCTACGCCACTGGTGCTGCACCAGCTTCGGCGACCCTGTCTATAATTACACAAAGAAAGTACGGAAGGTTGTTGTCGTTATTGCCAAGACTGGCAGTTGCGATGGTGCCTTCTAAAATTGGGAAAAAGGAAACGCAAAAATACGTTATTTGAAAAGTTACAACCTGTTTTGATAAAATTTAGTGCTGAATAAAGAAGCAAACTTGATTTCTCTGTATTGTCAAAAATCACTTCAGGTAATTATGTGAGCGTCTTTTAACACATGTAAATTTTAAATCTTATTTTAAAAGCAACTGAATTATTTGGTGACAGTCTTTTACAAACGGTGCAAACGTTACGTGTTGTTAAGTATATCAGGTGAAATCTGTAATCGCGATGAAAAAACTGCTGAACCAAAACGGTAAAAAATCAGTCTTGTTCATTTAAGATAAGGAAAGCACGTATGAACAGCACCACGTGCAGCCAACATCCTCACACTTCTGACAGCCGACGAAGAAAATGTTTTTTGTATTTTATTAATTTCTATGCTGCGATTTCACTATTTTGCAACTGACATCAATAGTTGTGAACAACAAAAAATCAAAGCTCCCAGGGCAAGCAAAACCACTGCGCTTCTGGATGACAGGTAGGAAACAACATTCATTTTGTTTGAGAGCGTCAAAAACTTCTCGAGCTTGCAAGGAAATTGTAGAAGTGCCTGCTTCTAACAAGTATGTCTATATTGTCGGAAGAAGAACAAGAGCTTGCCTCGCTTGCGATTTCAGATCCTTTTTAAGAGCAATCACAAAAGTAACCCATTTTATTGGTCCAAATTACGGATTCTGAAGAATTCTCTCTAAATTATTTTACACAAAATAAAAGCTCAAAAAAGTGATATCAGCACAATGATTTCCACTCACACAAATCTTTCAAAGATCTTGCTCATTAATATACAAATCGCCATCATAATCGCAGAGCTTAGAAGCAAAATGAAAAAACAATTGCTTGAGTTCAAACTTTTTCCACTAACTCACTCGACGAAAGATTGCATTTTTGACATAGGAGATGTTTCACGCATTTCAAAGATTTTTGATGTGGTTGTTTTCTGAAAAATGGAAGCAAACGTTCTTTCCAATCAGAGAATGTGTACTGTAACGCTGCAACAGAAACCAGCCTGTTGTTATCAAAAAGAATCCTTCGAATGTCCGCTGGTTGCTCGCTGTAAGCTAATGTGCAGATTGCAAGTACAGCTTCAGAGAAAACGCAAGCCATTCCCGCTACGACGCAACGTTTGAAGACAGAAAAAATTGATTCTTGTTGGAGGCCGAATTTCTCAATTATCCGATTATGCAGCCACAGCGGGTAGATCATGCAAAGCAAAAGCAAACCTTCAGATGCCATCATGCCTATCGAAAAAGCAGTCCACAATCTTGTGCTATTGTGAGCAGCAGTGGAACAGTTGGAATCTTTAACTATTTGAATATATTTGACAGAAAACAGCGTAGCGCTGACAAGCAAGAAAGTGACAAGATAAAGAGTGCTTGATATGTTCAGCCTCCTCGCGGATTTACCCATCGACCTCATAAACAATTCATTTGTATAGAACACAGTGTTCACTCTGAACCACAAGAGAAAATATACGGACCAGATGACCGTTACTCCGCATACTAGTCTGGCAATTGGGTATGCGGAGCAAAATCTTTCACTTTTCTTTTGCAGAAACAAAAGATTGTTGATTGCGGAAAAAAGTAACCCTGCGACAGGAACAGCAGACCAGACATCAATGAAGAGAACACGTGACGACGTTGATGCTCTGCGACTGCAATCTGAAAATGCAAAGCTGAAATTGTGAAACGGACAAAATTGGAATGAAGCCCCGAGTCAACCAACTAGGTTATTTGCTACTCAGTTTTCGGAGACAAAAATTAAACGAGATTGGCTAACACTTCAATTTTATGAAAATCTGATCAAAATTTTAGGGATGTTATTTGCACTTGTTGTTTTGCAGTTTTCTCTGTTGTCACAGGCAAGCCAAATTGTTCATGGTTACAAGATTTCCTTGCCGCAATTAAATCCAAAGTAACAACACAATCATTTTACTTGCTGGCGACAAGATGCATTACAAGCAAAGGCAGTCACCAAAGGTTAACAAATCAATCTTACATTCAAACCAAACAAGGAAAGCAGTGGTATTGTTGCAGAAATCGCAAAACACGAAAAAAATGAGATCAATAATGTTACTAAGAAGAAACCAAACATTAAAAGTCAGTAGTTAAAGAAAATCACAAGAACAAAGTAGCAACCAAAGCACGAATCTTTTTTACAGTCATTCTTGGAACATTGTTTCGTTGTTTTTTACTTCATTTGTACTGTAACTTCATCTATAGAAACACGACTTTACTTTGATGAAAAGTAAGTGTATAATGCAACAACTCTGCTATACCCTAAGCTTGGAAATCTGCCGAACACACTGGAACGCGTTCAAATTATTACGTGCAGATAAATGCCTGCCTGACAATCACATACGAAAAAACTGGTTTCAACTGGATTCGTACTGTCTTTTCCAGTGACTGATCATCTGAAACAAACGATTCAGTTGCGTGATATTCTGTATGGCTAGTTGCACTGCATAACAGTAAGTCCACTAGAGATGGCATGGGACGCCCATGGGCCGCTAAAATGGTCTTTTAACGGTAGGTTGTCATGGGCCAGTTAACCGCCCAACCACGTTGTTTTTTCGTGGGTATCGTTACAGTGTGCTAACCTTTTTGAAGCACTTACGTGGATGTTGAAGAATTTTTTTCTGTGACGTCAGTTGTCGTTAGCATCGCCACCTGGTGGATTTTGTGCCGAGCCTTAGAAGTTTTTTGGAGCTCTGTGAGCGAGCAACGCATAATGTAAAGTATGCTGTGTATGTGTTGTGTGCTGGTTGTGATATGGACTGAACGATATGTGGTGGTGCAGTGTGGTAGTGTTCACTTGTAGTGTGTGAAACAGGTCATGCGTTTTTAGGAAGCTAGGTTCTCTGAAGGTGAATCACTGAAAGTACAACATAAACTAGTTCGCATTCATTGTAAGGTGTGCAGTGTATAATTCACCATTGGATTGAGGAAGAGTATATAAAACTGCTGTCCAACCAGTACAAGCGCTACAAAACCGACGAGACCCCGATATTTTGTGTGTTTTGTTGCTAAGTATGTCTTTACTTGTTTTAATTGCTACAGTAATTTGTTTGATTACAGCGCAAAAACATGTAAATGCTTATTTCACGAAGACTCCGTGCTGTAGCAAAAATTAATGGCAAGTGTTGGTGGAAAAGATATTTGCCGTGCTACATGTCTTCATCCAAACTTTGTAAATGGTCCACTAACTTGTGTACAAAAAAGGCAAAATACCGCCAGCAGTGTTTATTTTGCCTTTAATGAGACAGTACCATTCTATGGGCCGGGTACGGGCTTGAATTTAGGAGGGGTTACGGGTTGGGTTACGGATTTGTTGTGTTGGGCATGGGTCGGTCCTAGTCATAAAAATGTGAGCCCGTGACATCTCTAAAGTTCTCATTATGGTGGCATCGTGGAGAGTCGAGACAAATGTTTGCATCTCGTGATATATTGACTTTTTGATGTATTTTAAGACATGCGTTGAAACGATGCTAAGGTTTTTTATGTAACAAAGCCTTGTTGCGTCGTTTTCGTGGGCAGTTATTTCTTCAGTGGCTCTTTGAAGACGCTGGTCTTGGATGTTTCCTTGAAAACTAGAACAGCATGAAACTACACACATGTTTTTTGTTTTCATATTATCCCAATTAATGCTGTACAATTAAGATCAATCTCTATATATATTACGATGCTTTAGCTTGATCTGCTTACCTTTGCCCGAGTAATTCCGAATATTTTTCACAACCAAAGCAGCAAGCAAGTACATACTGAAGAATAACATCAACGAAGAGTGCAAGACAAATGCGCAATGTATCGGTGTTTTGCGTATATTTATGATAGAGCGATTTCCAAACTGAAGTCTAGTTGGCAAACTTAAATTATTGTCTTGCATTTCTTTAACTTATTCGGAGTTGACGTGCGTATTAATGAAGACGGTTAGGACCATAGCTGAAAAATAGAAAATTTCTTTATTGCACAAAAGAATAAAGATTTAAAACGCAGAAGCTTGCAGCTTTGTTTAAAGCACAAAGCTTCAAAACGTCAGTTTTATAATCATAATTTTTACCAAAGCAAGATAGTAGAACAACAGTTTTATTTTAAAAAATCCCAACAGAATTTCAGTTTTATGCTACTGCACCAGTGAAGTCTGTTCAGAGCTTAAGAGAAGTTTGAAACGTTTTCCTGCGACTGCCTTCCATCTGCAGACTTTAAATCAACCTTAATCCATATTTTTCTTCAATGTCTCTCCTACCTACTGCAATACTGTCATTACCAATCCTCATTTGCAATATGGGGCAAAAGTAGGAACAAATCGATCAAGGGCTCTAACCGCTACTGAATTTTTAATTTTGATGATCTTGAACGTCTACAAGCAAAAAAGGATGTTGTTGACACATGGTAAGTCACATTTCAAACAGAATCACTGCTGATGCTTTTAAAACTGTGCTTCGTACAAACTCTGTCTTCAAAATTATGTTTTGAAAAAAATAAAGCATTCTGTCTCTTACAGTCAAATCAATGTTTGGCGATATTCGATTAATTCTCCGGTCAAGTTGATTTTTGACGTTGAGTAACTTGCATGGCCTGTGTTTATTCTCAAATTGTTTAACATTAAAAAGCTATATTGCAATAATCTGAAAGTTTTTAGAACCTGATGAAAACTATGTGAATTATGCTCTGTCAAGGAAAGACAAGGGCATGCATTTTGAAATTGACGTTGGCAAATGTAGTGAAGGATTTCAACTGATCTGCGGGTAAAAGAAATTTAAATGCAGAAAAGTAAGAGCGTGCCTATTGCGGACAGGATTTTGGTGTCTCAATTTTTAAACAGCTGCCTTAACACAAAATGGTTGAGCACTGAAGCTCGGTTGACTTCCTTATGTTTGCAGCCTAATCTTTGTCGACTTCAGATTTCTTCCTTTGCCGAGCAAACTTAAAAGTTCGAAATATATGGATTAAATTCCTACTACTGCAAACCCATAACACGGATTGCGGAATTATTCACATCCTTCTTGAAATAAATGTGAAGCTTAAGTTCTAAAGGTTAATGACAACTTTATGGTCCATTTTCGTAGTCCAGGTTTGTAAAGTATATTGGACCCAGTCATGGAAAAATCGTGTGCTTTTGTAGGTTTAGCACGGGGTCGCTTTAAAAAAAGATAGTCCTACCGAATCTAAAGAAGGTCTGGGTTTCATCATGCCGAGTTTAATCACTGGAGAAAGATCAAATGTCTGCTTCTACACACTTAGCAACTTAATCGGATTGCTGTTAGGTATGCTGATGTACCTCCTATAGCCATGGGGATCTACAATATTTGTTGGGTTGATTTTGTAACAGGGTTGTATCGATCTGATCAACATGCATTTTACGGCACAAACCGGTTTGTATCCGATCGCTGACAATTTCACTCGGCATTGTATCTCTTCGAGTAGAAACTTAGCTTGTAGCCAGAACAGTTACTACCTCAGCTTCACCAATTTCAACAGTCGGTTGTTTGACCACTCACTACCAAGAAGCGAGCCTAGAAACGAGTTGAAAGGATTTTGTTTTAAAGACTTTTAACGTTATCAATACTTATGATGCTCTCATATCTGAAAAGTGTGATGAAAAAGCTTGAGAATTGTTCTATATATGCTTTGGTCGATTCACTTTTCCTACTTTCCATTCATCATTCGAAGACAAGTTGGGAACTTCCACAAAAGTACACCCAATACCTACTTTGAAAAAGAAACAAGCAGAAATATTTATAAAAAAATCTGAATCGGTGTTTTTCTCAGTTGAAGACTTAAAACAATTGCTCTCAACCTTTTCAGTTGGCCTAATAACTTCCTTATAAGCAAGTTCTTGTAGCTGGCTTAAGATACTTGATTAATACAAAATAAGTAAATAACTTCTTTACTGGTTTCTCTACAAATGCTGCTTTCGGATAAACTTATGTTCAGTTTCACCTTAAGGCTAGGGGCCATCGGACTTACTAAAGCGTTTTTGCAGACTCAACTGAGTCCGCACACTCGACGTTGAGTATATATCAGCATACCAAACTTTTGTAACGCCAAACCGGGACGTTTCCAAACAATGATGCTTTGGAATAAGTTTTGAAGGTTTGCTGTTGAGCTCTCGAGAAATCTGCCTGCCGTTCTCTGCTTTCATAACTTCGCGATTATTCTAACTTTGCGATATATGTATATATATACATTTCAGCAACAAGTCTGCACAAGGGCGACGCAGCCAAATCTGAGCGCAAAGTCTTTTACCAGGAAAATTCACCCGTAGGCTTTTGCTTGCGATTTACAGGAGTGAAGATGCGTATCTGACGTGAAATCGATTTCCAAGCAAAACACTGCGGGTGCCATGTCTATACTGCTAATGTTTGAAGAAAACTGTGAATGGATGGGTGGTAGAGATATTTCTCTGTCCCCCATTCTCGTCTTCAGTGGATTGCTGCTGAATCAAATTGAAAATAAAGAGCATTTTTACAAAACTTTTCAGCTGTAATCGCTACGCACTTCCTGTTCCGGATGTGATATGCGTGTGTTCTTTCACAAAACTCAATAGCACAGTTTGATGAGGAATGACAGTTTGCATGTTTTTCCTTCACGTCATGTTTTGTTTCCCATTAATGAATTTTCTTACAGGATAACGGTCATGTATAGGAAATGTTCGATTGAGCCTAAAAAGAAGCTCGTTTGGTAAAATTAAGTTAATGTATCGGTTAAGGTTGAAGTGCAGCTGTTGATTCACGTACGGCATTTTTCGAATATAGGTACCTGCATTTCGGTTTATCTGGGCGCTTTGTTTGTTTGCTGGCTATTCCATAGTGTTGTGTTGCAACCTCTCCGGTGGCGTTGTGTTAAATGTGTGATTTACCACGAACAGGATGTGCGTGAAGAACAACACCATACATATATGTGGCGCGAACAAGCAATAATAGAGTGATCATGGCATGTGAACTCTATTGTTGCTTGCTGCCACGATGTGAAGCTATGCCCACATGCCGCTCGGGATTTCCGATCGCAACAGTTGCAATTCCAAAGTGGAAGCTGCGATAGGTCCTCCTATTTTTCTACAACCGAAGCACCAGACTTTTCCATCTGAGGTAAGTAATTTTAGAGTGCAAACTTTTACTTCCCAGTGTGCTCGCAGACAGGGGTGCAGTGGGGCGGGAACGCGTGGGAACGACTTTCCCACACCTTTTTCACGTTTTGCTTTAAAATAACTTTGAAGCTGCTTTATAATGGCTATATTTTGGATGCGTTCCAACACCTTTTTTGTTAGCACTAGCACTACATCCTTGCTCGCAGGCCTGCTTGCTGAAACCATTTTCTAATGTGTTTTCAGGTATTGCAACACAGTCAAAACCAACTGAAAATTCAGAAGGAAAAATTATTCTAAATACGTTTTGTACAGTGTCGGCTAGAACAAAGTCACTGCAGGCAGGAGCAAGGTATTGTAGCAAAATATTTTGCAGTGTTGTGCACCCAACATCCTGCTTATAAAGAAAACACCCACACTTTTATCTTGCTTCTGAAAACACTTGTAAATGAATCAAGAACAAAGACATTCACATTCAGCTTACAGATAATTGAAAAATCCACACCAGGTACCAGGATGGTAGACAGAAAAATAGAGAGTGTTTGTTGATAAAACTGCATCGTTGTGCAGAGGCTTCTCTTTGTTAAAAAAATACAAGACAAATTCGGTGAATTTGGTTTAACTTGAAATAATGTAAATCATCTCCCACACGATATTTTCAACTTTGAGAAAGATGCGCAGCTGGCATTATTAACAAAAGTGCGTACCAAATACAAAACTTTTGTAGATACCAAAGCTTTTCTTGTTTCGTTTCAAAGTGCGCCATATTGATGTGCTTTCATATCGCAACATCGGACCAATGCTTAAAAGTAGAGTTCATTTCATTTTCAGTTGTAAATTGTTGTAAAATCTTGCAGATTTCATGAACATCCTTTCAAACCTAAAAACAGTATTTTTACCAAATATCACGTGCTACCACAATCACCAGATTGCTTTCTATGAAATGTGGCGCAGCCTTTATGAAGTGCTCTTCTGGCTTCTGTGCCCTTAATTTAACCACAGACTAAACATGTTTCAGAACCCTGTTCTAGCCTAAAGCTCTGCATATACCTTGACCTACACCTGTAATCACGTTCCGTTTGTCAGTCTGCAATTACTTCTTGTTGAAAGAACACAACTTCGTCACCAGTATTTTTCACTGGTGATAAAAAAAACGTAAAAACACTTTTGTCACTTCTTCAGCAAGACAGGTTAAGTTGCACAAGAACAGTGCTGAGTTTGATCCATAGATGTATTTTCGCGAGAACATTTTCAGAACATAATACAGCACACAAAGACCAGCATAGTTGTAGGTTTCCGAAGGGACTTTTCAAAATGACACTTCATTAACCTGACAAACGTAGCTTACACCCAAAAACAATGCTAGTTAAACTTGTGCAGAAGATCAAACATCGCTTTTTGGTTGCAAAGCACATTAAACATTAAAACAGTTTTTCCATCATATAGTGATCTGCTGCAGCAGCAGCAGCAGCAGCGACAACAAGTGTCATGTAATAATATAATTAAATTTATCACAGGTGCAGGTGGTTTACACAAACTGATTCACTCTATTTTCAAACAATATATTTCCTTTTATCTCAACCATTATTTTTTATGAAAATTCTAAATTTACTTGCAGTTGTAGCAGAGAAAAGGACTCGTGTTTTTGCTAATGTCTGGCATGAAAAACCGCTGCTACAGATCTGAAAGTGTATGATACGCTGGAAATGAGTGCTCGTTGTTGACCTCCAAGAATCCTGCATCGAGAGAAGAAATGAATGATTCTAGATAAGGAACGTAAAGATTTTACCGAAAGTTGTCCTCGACAGTTTTACTTTGAGGATTATTTCGATGCTTTTGTACGGACGCTTTCCGTGGAACAGATAAGTTAACACCAGTCTTCTCACTCATACAGCTTTTCAAATGTATCTTCTCTGAAATGCTCTTCAACGTCTTTTCTGTATAATATGATGATTTCACGGAGACCTCTTATGTGCTCTTGAACATCCGTGAGGTCAAGCTGGACAACCTGAAGTTCTTGGCCACAGGTTCCAATAATTGATTGCCTTATTGTTTCATATGACTCAGCTAATAAACAGAGGCAATGCAAAAAACATTACCCAATAAGTAAACCAACTGTCAGTGAACATTAGAGTAAATGAAAATACAATAGCATAATAGCTAATCAATGCAAACAAAGAGTGGCACTGCGTCATATAGGGTTGGTGATGTCAGAGTAAAATGGCTTTCAACAAACTGGAGTGACATGGCATTGTGATGAGTAGGGCCATTTTTATGACCTGAAAAGCGTGATAACATGACTTTATTTTTCAGAAAATATGACTTTATATGACCAAACAAAAACGACTGAATTAGAGCATGCAACTACTGTACAAAGAAGCATTACCAGCGAAAATAGGCATAAGAGATGGTAGCCCCATGGTTTGTTGAAGCCTCACCAAAATAAACAGTTAAAAACATGAGCAAAACATATATTTTGGTTTGAAGCTCATTGAAAACATGCGTAGACATTGGCTTATTTATTTGGGGCAGCAAGAACATGCACTTTTAGGCAGTGCATTGCATTTCATTCAAATAACTTGGTTCACCTACGTCTTTGCTAACACTGAAGTTCAATTTGCACGCTGCACCTCAAACCAAGCAATGTAGTAGTTTCACCTGATATTTCGAGATTGTTTTAAAGGTTTCCTTATTGAATTAGGTTGAAAATATGCAAAATATGACTTTATGACCTAACATGGAAAACATGACTTTTCATGACTTTATAACTTTTGTTATAGACTTCATAGGGCTGCGATTTCCGTTTTAAAATTCGTTTCTATCTTCCTGAAGCACAGACAAAATATGACTTTTATGACTTTAAATGGCCCTGGTGCTGAGAGAAAATATATAAAGTGGTGATTTACAAGCGCGGTGCAGCTGAAAAGACGTTTGGCGATTATCTCTCCCAGCTAAAGAAGCGAAACATTTCCATTTTTAAAAAATGTCTTCGAAAGATTACTTGAACGCACCCGTATGCTTTTATACCTAATTGACCACCTTGTTTAGCAAAAGAGTGGAAACACGAATCTCCTTTTTGCGTTGGTACGAACAAACACAATGACTGGTTTATAGTTCCATTACTATTCCGAATTGCTGGAACTGTACTGAGATCATTTACAACAAGATTCAGTCGATGTGATAAACAATGAGCCTTTTGGATGAATGTTGCGGATTCTTGCCTGTACACCGCTCTCTTTTCCAGCCATTGCTGAGCACGCGTCGTGACGTCTAACCAACTTTGATATACTCGTATCTAAAATAAAACTTTAACATGTGTGTAATACTGAATCTGTTATTCCAGTTGATTTAATTTCCTCTATGGTGGAAAATCCCATATATTCCACGCAAAATTTTCTTCCTGTTGTAAATCTACCAAGCGAAATAGAAGTGACAGCTATTGTAATATCTGTTGTCTTGTCAGCTAGCAAAGAACATGCTATTGATTCGTTGGCAGTTGCTACATTGTCATTTCTCAAATGCTCCTCGGTTGTCCACCAGCACCCCGCATTTGCGCATATCTTGCTCACTCGGTAAATTTGGCTTTCGGGCCTGAATCGTGCTTCAAAAGTAAATGTCGCGCTCGGGCCCGGTTCGGGCTTCTGAATGAGGCCTGTTTACAAGTCTGAAGCATTGTCACATGTTACTTTGCTAGAGAACATTTCATTAGAAGGGTGTT
>JGI24022J15233_10006343_pt1 | contig 12793 bp, 11 predicted proteins | sample Ectturendosymbi2_FD_15233 | JGI IMG/M metagenome (IMG submission 15233)
CCACCATCAGCGGGGCGTGTGCCACCATCAGCGGGACGTGTGTCACCATCAGCGGGACGTGTGTCACCATCAGCGGGACGTGTGTTGCAACAACTTTTGTTTGGCGACGTGCGGAAGTTCAGCTCCAATTTAACATGAGCAAGCGTAAAGTTGGTTGCCGATTAAAATGCACGTTTTTGCTAAATTGATTATAATAATTATAATCAATTTCTACTCTGTTATGTCCGGGATCGACTGGCGTTGGAAGCCAAAAACTAAATCCCTGTCCAAAGATTAGTGTCCTGGAACAAAAGGTGCTGTCTTAGTCAATGCATGCGCGTCTGACTCATTAGATGGATGATTCCGTGCGTTTCACGCAGAGAAAAAATTATGTTGAGACATAACAATTCAGCAGAAATAAAAAAACTGCCTAGTTTTGCAAATTTTGGTGCAAATCCTAAATTGCGTTGCTTTAAAGTTCAGTGGTCATGTAAAAAAGCACAGCGCAATCTCCCAAAATCAGCTGACGCAGCATCAGGCAACAACTGCGAGAAAGAAACAGGAAAAGTAGTTATTTCCGAGATGGTGAGAAACGCCACGGGCCGTCGTATGACAGACAGGATAAAACCAGTAGATTTAGACCGCACTGGGCTTTGTGGCTTCTAAAATTCATGCCTTCGACAAAGTTCAAGCGAAAGCTTTTGACTGAAAGCCGGGGATTTAGACACGAAAAAGTAAGATGTAAATCAAGATCAAGGGCGACACCTGAGTATTTTGCTGAAATCGTGCAAAGTAAACCATGTCTAACCGTTGTGGCCAAAATAAGCGATAAACAGCTTTATCGTCATCAACAAGCACTAAGCTTATGTTCGTTCTCTCTGTTTTAAAGTAAACAGCTTTAATTTTCGAGTCTTTCATGACACGGTGCTCGTGATTCATCGGTTACTTGGTGTTAAGTTAGAATTGCTAACAAGATTTTGGTGCCCTTGGCTTTTCCCAAATCAAGCATTTTTGTTTCATTGTGTAAAACGTTTATGAAATGCCAACGTTTTGACGTTGCACAAATTGTTTTTCCTGAAATTGTTTCAAATACTTTACTCCGAAATGAAGAAAATTTCCCCCCTCAACCTTTCCGTATATTAACCCGTAAAATTTTGTCACACTAACTAAGCAGTGCTAAGCACTGTTCATTGGCATTTGCAACTCAAAAACCCAACTTTCTTAAGGCCCATGAAAAATACTTCGGTCAGCCAAGTGCTAGATAAGCTAAAGCTTCAAACACTTCATATGGTTTAGAACAGCGCGGCCCAACTTTTATTTGAAGCGGATCATCAGAAGCAGTTGGGTTTAGTCTGATGTCCATTGTTGTATCGGACAGGTAGTTGTTGCTGGCAAATTAGGCAAATTAATTATATGAAGATCTGAATTCTATACCTAGATTCGGTATTTTACGAGGTTTAGAAAATAAACTTTGTTCTCCTCATTGTCTTTGAGATTCTGTATATAACGTTCCTGCTTTAGTTTTCTTTAAATTCTTCAAAAATTGTTTATGAAGAGTGTCCCAATGACTCATGACGTAGNATTCTTTTGCAGTTGAAACTGTTTTCTGGCATACTAAGCATGTTGTTTTCTGGCATACTAAGCATGTTGAAACTNTTTTCTGGCATACTAAGCAGGTTTTCCAATGAAATAGGTAATTTCCCCCCGTTTTTTCTGGAGTGCTCTTTCTTTTGCCTTTCTTTTTTGCGAGAATTCACCTTTTAAATTTTTTATGCAAGGGTTTTATAGTTTACTCAACTATTCCCTGTCAGTCTGAAACATGTCAGTCAAAAAAAGAAACGGAGTTCCAATTTGCAGATCAAAAAAGAGTCTGCAAGCCACAATTGGCTCGCGGACCGGCAGTAGGCATAGGCGTAGCCAGGGGGGCAAAGGGGCCATGCCTCCCCAAATTTTTAGAAAATATAGTCATTTTGCCCTTTCAGTGGCGTTTTTCCAAACCAAATGGTGTTATTCGCCTAAAATCAAACATTTTGGTCTCCCCAAATTTTTTGGCTGGCTACGCCACTGGCAGTAGGGTCATGTTGCTTTTAACAACGTCGAACAGTCGATACGATCTTTCGGCAATGAGCAACAACCAGGAAAGCGGTTGTAACATTTTAAAACCGAAGCCAAACATAGTTATTGCGATTAGATTTTGAAGTAAGCTTCATGTTTGCGGAAAAACTACTTTACCAAATACGAAGCAGCAAAAATTGAAATAGGATGAAAATATGGCAAATGTTCTCGCAAAAATAGAGACGAAAGATAAAGATCTCACCTGATAAGGATAGTTATCTTCAACATTTACGCTTGTATAAAGCCACTGATCTCCTTCGTCACGCCCATGAAACCAAAGCAAAGTGTGTAAGTATGGATCTTTGTGGTCTCGCGGTTTCTTGTAGACATTCAGAAATCCGATGTGGCTGCCATAGGCGTGGTGCCAGAAATGAAGACACTTTTCTGCAATTAAAAGTCATGATGAGAAGAGAAAGCGCTGCAGTCGCTTCCGAAAGCACGACAGAATTTTTCAGAACGTTTGTTGTGTGACGTGAAGCCTGTGCTGCGTAAAAGTACTTTGTTTCACGAAAAAAAACTAAAAGGAACTCAATTTTTAAACGAGGAGTTGAGCAGGAGAATCATATTGATTTGAAATCTAAATAAAATGAAAAACAAGCATAGCTTATGTTCTTCTGTGACTAAAGAGTGTTGTCAGCGTCCGCAACTCTTAGCTAACCAGGCTCAACGTTGCTTAACTGAAGAGACACATCGGTCATTGACGAAAAGTTTTATAGATTTCCTTTCATACTCAAGACCTGTAGATTGTTGTGTGTCAGATGTTCAGAAAACACGGGACACCCAATTCACTCTCTAGCACGAACGGTTGTGGTCACTGTGGTTGTGGTTCCAATCGATGAGAAGTGTACGCTTTGTTAATATGAGGACACTGCCGTCAATCAGACTCATTGTGAACAATTCGGTTTCACACACAGAGCATCGTTTTGTTTGACGAACTTTGCGTTTCGCACGTAATACGCGGCAACATCTCTTACTGGGATTCCCTCCCGGGTGAACCATCGGACTGATCAGTCTGGCTTTGTCTCCCTTTTCCCGAGGCTTCGACGTTTCCGTGAACAGGTAGTAGCCTACAACATGACCTGTGGAGAGAAAGAAATCAGTTTTGATGACTTCTATTCATAATATCGGAAGTAACTTTTAAAAACTGTTTTCCTTTAAGAAAAGATCGCATTTTGCAACAATTGATAAGAAAAATAAAGCCTTTCCCTTCACACTGCTTTGTAGCTTGTGTTGTATTTAACCAAGCTCGTTTTACTGCCTGTGAGAAATCAGATGTTTTTTCAGTACAAGATAGAAAAGCCGTGGGAGACGGGATCACATTGCCGCTTCTACACATATGAGTTATGCTCATAGCTCTGTTATTTTGCCCTCTAGTTAATAGAGAAATAAACGTATTGCTTGTTGGTGCAAAAGTGCAAGTGTGACCTCCAACACTTAACACACGTGCATGCTAGTTTAAAATTTTGGATTTTGCTAAAGAAAGTAGTTACTTCCAGGCACATCGCAAAAATCGAGAACTAAGTTATGGAAATATACTTTACTTTTAGCACGTTTTTCACGTTTGTTGAAAAGCATTCCTTAAAAATACGAATTTCATGCTTGCGAAAACTTTCTATATCGTCTATATCAAGCAATTTACATCATGATATTAATATTGGACTGTCTTCATAGCCCAGTATGTCTTCACAGGATGTATTCACTGACTCTGTAACGCAACCTGTTCGCAAGTTATGACCGATAATAATTTCAAAAGTTTCGATCGTGGCTTCTGCAAGCATTAAAAGGGTTTGGAAAAGATTTCTGACAAATAACGACCTACGAGGTAAGATCGGTGAAGGAAGCTCTAGATCAGGGGTGACGAACATGCGGCCCGCAAAAGAATTTCGTGGGGCCCGCGAAGCATTCAGGCGAGACCAGCAGTCTTGAACTAACAGGTTTCATAGTATGACTAAAAAGTTGTGCGGCCCTGTTACTCAGCGGTAACTGACAAAGTGGCCCGCGATAGCAAATAGGTTCGTCACCCCTGCTTTAAATATTGCTGCATGACGAATGCAGAGTTTTAAAACGCCGCTGCTGCAGCTGCACTCCTATATTTACCGGGCTGGTTGTACCTGCCCCTGATCATGTCAGTGCATGTTGTGTGGTTAGCCTTCAGATGGAAATGTTCAGCTTTCTTTTGTAAGGCGTAGCAAGGGATGCAAGATGCAGATAAACAAGACGTGTTTAAAATGCGTTTGCAGGTACGTAAAGCCATAATGGTTGAGTTGTATCACGGCAAATACTTCAAGCAAATTACATGCTGAACATCGACTCCAGGCAATTCTATGCGCTTTTGCAGTGATTCCTACGATGCATGGAATATAGATTTCACGAAACCCTTCACCACGTCGTCAGCGCGTCAGATGAAGCCGCTGATGGTTCGAAAATAAAATCACGGCCTTTTGAGCGGATTCGAATTGTTTAGCCAAGCAGTCTTTCAGGAGATACATCTGTGAAGAACATCGTTCGACTTCACGCTTGTCTCAACAAATTACTGCTGTGCACAAATTCTTCATGAAAATCAAGCTGTCAAGGACGACTGCTAGCTTATTTTATGTCCACAGCCCTGATGATGGTCTGCCCATAGGTCGGCAAAAATGCACATCGCACTTGTGCTTAAAACGTAAAGTTTTGAGTTCGATTCTGGTCGATGAGTCTGCACTATTTTTCCACATTGCAACAGACCCAGCAGCAATAGTAACGCATACTCGAGTTAGTGTGGTCCGACTTTGGTCCGGTGTTGGGGGTTGGCGTCAATGCATTCGTTCTCGTCCAGTCAAAATTGTCCTGTTCGACGTCTTGCATCCATCCACACAAACCGGTGTCAAAAGTGCAGTTAAAAATTGCTGAAAAAAAATCGAACGATGCTTTTGGCGTGAGAGACGCAGGGGAAATATAAATCTGTTGCATTGTAGGGTTGTGGCTCATTTTGTTTGATAATATTAAAACGCGTCATTCTTTCTCAGTTTTCTCAGTGTCTTGTCGCAAGTACTTTCTTACAAAACCACTGAGAATNACCCAAAGTTCTCTCTCNGACTCGAATAACAGAATCTATGCTGCCTCAGTCCGACTAAATTTTGGAAGTCTATGCAGCAGCGATATTCAAGATTAAACTAGAGGTTCCCAACCTTTCTCTGACCATGTACCCATTCAGCATTTCGACAGATGAGCATGTAGGCTACCCCTGAAATTCTTATGACAAAAAGACTGAGTAAAATAACAAAACCCACTGAACTTTCAACAGAAATTTTACATTTTTAGAACTGTATAGATAGACTAAGTTTTATGTCTTAAAGATAATATAATTAACAATAAGCATGTAATGATTTTTGAAAATAGTACTCACCAGTCCCGTCGCCACGGGGGGGCTTTTGGGGGTTCAGCCCCCCAAACAAAACTCCACGCCCCCCAAATTGAAACATGAAACACTATAAATCAGTTGAGAGTTTGTCAATTTTTAGAGTGTTAAGCCACCCCCGCAGAAACATAAAGCCCCCCTATTGAAAAAATTTTGGCGGCGGTTCTGGTATTCACTGATACGTAAATAAATATCCATAAATGAATAATAAAAACATATATTTTTCCTTGTATTGCTAACCTCAAATATACCCCTTCAGATAGGAAAACGTACCCCTAGGAACACATGTACCCCAGGTTGGGAACTCCTGCATCACTGAAACCAAATTGCTTACGACATTCAGCAAACTCCAGCTTCACGTCGTCGATTGCAATGTCCCCCATCCAGCCATCTCCTCTCGCTGCTTCAATTACAATTTCCATGTTGTCAAGCGGCTGCCAAAACAAACCTCACTTGTTGCACCACAACACAGAAATAATAATCGGAAGTGCAACTGAGACCTAGCAACGTTGGCTAGCTAAGCTTTTACTCTAAAAGCCTGACAAAGCTGATGACAAATAGACAAAGATGCCGATAATTATTAAAATTGAAACAGTCGCTTAAATGAAGAAAAAAAGCAATGTGCGCAGAGAGCATTTCCACACATGGTCCGTAAAACAGAAGTCCAGCCTTAAAGTAAGTCTGCACAAATAACAGAGCGTTTCACACATAATTCATCGTTTGCTTATATTTCGTCAACGTATGAAAGAACTTTAAAGTGGATTTTACAGGAAATCGAAATTACATCAGTCTGATAAAGCAGAAAAAACATCATTTTCCAAATGTTCATACAGTGTTTATCGCGATTGAACTTCACCTACCGACAAATTTATGTGCAGTTGCTGCCAAACGTTCCCTAGGTTTCCTGAACGCTGCCACAGAAGTTCGGTTTGAAGGCGGTTCCTTTTGCCCTGTCGAAACCGCCCAGTTGATTGCCGGTAAATCGATAGCGTCCCGGTGTCTGCATGAAGATACGAACATGCCATCTTAGCTTGATCCTACATAAGACCACGCTACCACAAAAACTGTAAGAAAATGACACCTCATCCTGTGCAGATGTGCAACTACGTTTAAGCTAGATCATAGAAAATTCTCACTAAAGATTAGCTCGTACAACGTAGCAACATGCAGTATGAACTCTGCAAATGAGACTTAAGTAAGCTTTGTAAAGCTAAAAGGCGAACACAATTAAAAGAGAGGTTTCGTCATTGCGAAGCCTGAATACGCATTTCCAAAAGTTTACGAATAAAAACTTTTATCGTCAGCTTGCAGAAGGCGCAGTATTATCTCCCGACGCCAATGGCGTGAAAGCACAGCTGTAGTCTAATTTACAAAGTGCTGAGATTTTGGCCAAGTACCAATGCCACCGGTCTTTTACCAGCTTCTGGTCCCAACTCTCACCGTTTCCGTACATATGGTACCACAGGGAAAAACACGCAGGAGTTGTGAGGGTGAACACTGGGCTGCCCAGTTTCGCTTTGTCTTGTGCCGAACGGGGGGTCGAAGCTTCGATGTAGGCAAATTGGCCACCTACGCGTATGCGAAAATTGGTAAATTTACCTTGAAAGAGCAGAAAAGTTTATAAAAATTGAGTTTACCAGCTCTAGCAATACTTTAAAACGGTTTTCACTATAACTTAAATTCTTAACCTGATGTCGATTGGCATCTTAGGGATTCCCGAAGCACCCAGCAGCGTTTNATAAANATCATGTTTTAAATAGACATATACTCACATGCATCGCTAGTATGAAATAATGAAATTTGACCAACTGCATATTGGATACGAAGTTGTGTTCACGGAAGAATCATAAAAAGTTTGTTTTCATTGGAACCCACTCAAGAATGATCGACAACCAAAGATTACAACATTTTACTTCTTGCTGAAACGCCATTTTTCCTACAGATATAGCGCGTAATAATTTATCTTTTCCGCTTTTTCGTGGAAGTTGCAATTTTGTGCTGCTCACGCCTTGATTACTTGTTTATTTTTATTTGTTAAGAGAGATCTGAATAATGCCCGCTTGAAAAATCAACTCTATGTACACGATTTCAAACATTTTATGTTGTCCCGCATGACCGACCTCCGGTGCGATCCGCATCAGGACCAGTGTTTGGCGAATTCGTTTTTCCAATGTTCGAGACAGTCCAGTCAAATTGGTCGTTATCGAATTGCTTCCAACTGCAGAAGGTGAGTTCATTGAAGTTGCAGTCGATTGTTTGACCTTTTAAACATTGAGGAAAGGACTTAATTGAAGATAATTATGGGAGTCTTTACAATTTCAAGTTTTCAAGCGAAAACCTAACTTTGGCAATGATGACACATACACTCAATTACCAGACATTATTAGCTACAGACTGTCTCCTACGATATTCTGATTAAATGTTTCACAAATAACCATTTTCGTCTGCCAATACGTGTTGCACGCATCGTGGTCTGTGGCATGTTTTGAGGTGAAGAGAAAGTGCCGTGCTCTAGACCAGCGATTCTCAACTGGTGGGTCTTGACCCAAAAGTGGGTCGTTGATACGGTCTGGGTGGGTCGCGGACAGCTTGTAAAAATCAAATAATTTTTCAAAAGATAAATAATGCCCGTCTGATTTTATATTCGTTTTTTTCTCCCAAAAAAATAGAGGCAGAGAAAATTTAGCACGCATTAGAAGCGCGCAGCATTCTCGTCGTCACGGCAAACATTTGTTTGCCAAAATAGCACTGTTACTCTGCAAGAAATAAATTTGTTTTTTTATTCTATTAAAGTGGGTCGCGACTTGAACACGGGTAAATGTGGTTCGCCACCTGGACTGAGATCTGTTGTGAACCAGGCCCGTAACAAGGGGGTGCAGGGTCTTCGTCCCCCTGCAAAATTTTTCTCTCCTCTTGGAAAAATGTGTGGGGCATATTTTGAAACTACTGGACATAGATTAAATAATTTGGACCCCCTCAGAAAACTCTTCGCTTGCCCGAGTGTTCCAAGCTGTTACGGGTCTGTTGAGAACTCTTGTTCTAAGCAAAATGAGGAATGCTTACCTTTAACGAATGGTGAAGTCGCCGTCGTCTGCAGGGTTTTGTGGTGTTCGCCGGGCGGTGGTTTTGTCGTCACAGGAACGGAAGGTACCTGGGGAGGCGGATTATCTGTGTAAAAACAATAGTGGCAACGAAGTTTTGAAAAACGGAGAATATTTGTCTCCTACTCAAATTTTCAACTTCACTGCAAATTTTTAAGAAAAAAAGTTCTTTTGCAGAAACGAAAGAGGGCATGTCAGCTGACGAGCAATCCACGGCACTTGGCGCTGATCAGCGACATCTTCGCTTTGCAGCCGTGGCTCGACCACGCTCCTGACACGAGAGGAAAATCCTTTGACTTTAAGCGAGCAACAGTATTTTCTTTCGGACACCGCCCCACAAAGCATAAACTGGCAAGATTTTCTAGAAATTTTGGGACAGTCATAGCTCTCTTGTCCCCCTGGCTACGCCTATGTCTTCTGAATGTTACTGTTGGCAGCCTAACGATTCTGAGGCTGTTTAAACGATATTTAAGGGAAGCAAACATCGAACGAAGCTTATTACGCGACATTGCTTGGTCACCGCAGAAGATAGGAGTAAAATACTTGTACATGACCACGAAAGATTCTCAAGTTCAATTTCCGTGAGCTTACCACTTACCGCTTGTAAGAGAGTAAAGTGTCATTCTAAAATTTCTCCAGCAACTTAAACGGTGGTTGAAATTATATTTGCGGGAGCTTAGCCGTCTTCATGCTTTCTTGGCCCATTGAGATATCTGAACTATCAAATGTACTTTACCTGAAGTTAAAGATGTATAAATGGTTACTAAACCTTTTGTAAAAATGAACTCGTGAACTCTGTTTTTTCGGGCTGGTTTGTATGTGCTTAAAGCAAAAATCAACTTTTGGCAACTGAGCTTGGAATTAGACTGCAACATGTAAGTCGGTTGGATTCCACACTGTTGCCCAGTCCAATCACTTCAAACAAAACTCTCGACAGTAATAGCCCTATACTGATGCACGGTTACCATGCTTTTTAGTTCAGTTCTTTACCGTAAATGGACTACAGAGGGCCTTGGATTTCAACCGTGTTCCCGCGGCATATCGTGAGCTGTTCTGCACCAAATTCACTGTGGAAGAAATTATTCACCATCGCCATTTTGAATTTTCCGTGCATTACAAGAATAGTACAAAAACTGCTTCTTGACCCACCAAACTTTGAAATGCGCTGGACTAGGATGCAGGGACAAGGTAGAAAACTGCGAAATGTTCCCATCAATTTGGTGCTTGAAGAAGCTCTCATAAGCTGCCGTTTAGTGGCAAAGTGGCCATCTGTGCTTTTGAGAATTTGGTGCGAAAGCTCGAAGCATACTCCAACTCTCTGTGCTAAATATATATTGCAATTCGAAGTGTCATAAAGACTTAAAATTTCAAAAAATACGTTTGCTCTTTTCGTCATATATCGTAATGTAGCGTTTTATCAAAATTCCCTCTATCGCACTTTTAATAACACTTCAAGCACATTGACTATCTTCAATCAGTTAGTGTTGACTAAGAACGCAAATAAAGTTGAAGCTTAATCCGTTTGTTTATGATATTGTGCATGTCAATGTGATTTTGTGTATGCTAAGTAAAGTTTTTTGACTCTTTCATTTGATTTGTTATAAACAGCCTGCCTTTCTTCCCTTGCTAGTAGTCAAACTTCAAGTGTAAAAAACGACAACGTGACTTCTGGTAACGCCAAAACGGAGTTAGATTGGTTCCCGAAAATCGCGGAGACACTCGTGACGCGGTTACCTCGGAAACGTTGATTAGAAATATGTAGCAATTTGAAACCATCACGTCGGCCTGCCTATTTCAACAAAAATCTCGAAAAAATGTAATGAAACATTATTTCCACCAGGTCTTCCTCTCCAACAGTTTATAAATACTGATGCAAATAAAACACGCCTACGCACAAGGTGTGCGAGATGAATGACATGCTTTGAAGACGAAGATTTAGCGAAGCTTCCCGGGAAGATCGAGAGCTTTCATTTGACGTTTCAACTTACTGCAAAATGTTACTTGTGGTTATTCTTTCCTTTAAATCGCTTGTTTGTAACTTTGAGATCAAAACCTCTGCTGTGTCTGAATGATTGAATGATGACTACGGGCTTAACTCTTCTCAGTAAGCGCTGCTTAGCGTTCAAGATTTTTCTGGCAGTACTTTACTTCACGTCAGATTAGTTTTGTTTTCAAGGTGTTCCACTTATAAGGAAGTCAAGAATACTGTGGATAGCAAAAAGGCCTAAAAATTAATCATTTGGAAACTTTGTCCACATGGTGGTCCTGCTCAAAATTTTAAGATGCAAATTGTCATTTCAAGCTGTCATTAGAAGGTTTGTCACTTCGTCATTACAAGCTGAACCTAGCAGTGCTTGATTTGATTCGCACTTGACTGTTTTGAAGGCAATTGTCGCGCGGCGGATAAACTGCCAATCATGCTATTTTATGCTCTCAGCCTGACTGGATCTGTGTTAAACGCAGCGGTCTTCATTGACATTTACACAGGTGACGCACTTTTGACACTTTCGCACTTCAGTGGTGAAAATCGTCGTCTTTGTCTGGATCACTGTCGTCGTGTTTGCCTATAGTGCTGTTTCTGGTTGCGTACGAACATGCATTAAATCTTTTCAGGAGCAAAACTTTTGCCTGTGCAACAAAAAGAAGCACAGCACCACTGAGGGCCGGGACTCGGCCCTCTGGCGAATGTGGCGAGGCGTCTGTTCGGCACCAAATGGCAGTGCTTTTCTTGTCACAAATTCAAGTGTGAATCGTGGCCACCGGCAATTACAGTAATTAAATTTCTGATTGCAATTTGCGCAAAGCCCACCAGCGAACTGAAGGATCGCTGAGCAACCGACTTACGGCATGGTGAGGGCGAAGCAACGATGTCGTCTACTGCAATGTCGGAATAAAATTCGTCGCCTCGAATTCCCCGGAAAACAACTTCGTAATCGAAAGCTTCGGATATGTCGACTTGAGCATACTTCCAGTCTTTCTCGTCGATGCTTTGCTGACCATCAGCCGACCACTTGTGGTAAAGTCTAGGAAACATGAGAACGTGGGTGAAACGATCACAGCTAACAAATGCTGGTCTGGTAGGAAAATATGTTTTTTTCCTTTGTTATGAAAAGACCGAAAGCCATTTTGTTTCCACTAGTCAATTTTCATGATTGTTGACTATAGATAGGTTCCACATCGTCCTGCCAACATATTTTGTGCCGGTAATGTTTTCAACGGTCACATCAATACAGCAAGACACCACAAACGCAGCACATCTTCAGCAATAGTCACGCCACACGCAGGCAACCGCGAAACTGGTCCGAACTATCAACGATGATTTACTTTGCTAGCACGAAATCTACCCCCAGCAAAGCAGGTCTTCCTCCCTAGCAGTTTAGAAAAAATACTGATGCAAATAAAATACTCGCAAGCACAAGGTGTGCGATGTGAATCAAAATCTTTGGAGAGACAGGCTTAGAGCAGTGGTTTTCAACCGGCAGGCGCGCCTCCCCAGGGTCGTCAATAAATTTCCGGGGGGTGTGAGCTCTTACGTGCTCTACAAGATGGAAAGTTTGATAATTTACCAATGAATACATGTGCTTTTACAGCTTATGCAAAGTCAGGAGGCTTGAAACACAAACTCTTTAAGGAAGGCGTGGTAGAGGAAAGGTTAAGCATGTCATTGGTTTTTATAGAGAAGCTACCCGGAAGGATTGAGAGCATTTGCCGTTCAATTCGGCCGGGTTTGTCGGTTGTCGTTTGCTACTTGATAGAGGCATGAAGAGAGGTTAATGGCGTTGAATGCAGGAAAAAAGCATTACGATATGGGGCGGACAGTGAAATGAGTTGAGATGACACAAATCAATCACGACTGACGATTAGATTAACTGGAATTGTGTTTACGAACAGCAACACGGGTTGGTAAAATCCCAAGTCCGTGAAAGTTGAAGTAACGATGCTGACTACTTAACTTTAATCTGATACAGCCATGTGATACGTCATGGTACAAAAAAGTTAGCACCAAATCTAGTTTTCTTGCAGTTATACGTTTAAAACAATGTAGACATTTTCAATCTAATGATGCTTTTTCTAATCAAGTGCTGCAAATATAGTGTAAAGGCCAATCTACACTGAGAAGTTGCCAGGAGTAGCCGCGCACGATTCTTTGTTTGTTTTATTGCGCCCAGGAGTTGCCGTGCACGAGCGCAGAATTACCCGA
>JGI24022J15233_10006344_pt1 | contig 12792 bp, 9 predicted proteins | sample Ectturendosymbi2_FD_15233 | JGI IMG/M metagenome (IMG submission 15233)
ATGTAAGCATTGCGTATTCAGAGACGATGTCGTCTTGTAACTTGTTTAAATGATATTCCCATATTTCGGGTGAGTCTTTGGTATTAAGTTTATAAAGCTGTAATTTGTCCATTAGGAGATTTTTTGGCGTCCTGGCGTGTTGGGAGAATGGTGTTGCCATGTCTGATTGATTTGAAAATTGGGTTCTGTCGTGATAGTTGGAGAAGGGGTTTGTGGCTGATAGCGGAGCAGTGGGCAGAGGGCTTACCAAATTTCGGGGGGGTGTGATTNGTTTACGAGTGTTAGTTTGCATTTGACAAGTTTTGTTGAATATGGTATTAGTTGCNTAGAGAGATGGTAAGAGAGATAGCAATTGGGTTAATAACTCAGACTGTTTTTGCATGTTTCGTAATTGTATGAGGTCAGTGTGTTCGTCATAAGCTTGTGTGATAAGGACACTTCGAACCCGCTTTACTTCGGTTTCGAGTGCATTGCGATTTAGGTCGAGGGGTTGTGAGGGGTCGAAACTAGGTATTGCCAGTTCCTTTATTGTATGCTCGAGATTATCAGCCGTGAAAGGGTCGTCAGAAATCGTTGAAATGTTATGTGCCTGGTGTATTTCCGGGTAAAGGGGGGCCGTAGGAGTAATGGTGCTTTCTGAGTATGATGGTAAGCTATCAGTGTCTTGAGTGATTGTCTGTACTATTTTTAATGGTGATAAAGAGGGGTCGGTGCGTTGTTGTTTGATGTAGTCATTGGTTAATTTTTGACGTTGTTTTTCGATACGTTTTAAGTGTTTTAATTGTGAAACCAAGTCGTGAGCGCCCACAGCAGCTTTGTGTTGACTGTGCTGTATATGGTCGGCAAGTTCTTTAATATTTTTTGTCGTGTTTTGTTCTTGTTTGACTACTCGTTGAATATCTTCCGCTTTTGGCGGTGGTTTTGGATCTTGCTTGAAGAGTTTGTTGAGCAAGTTTTTATTTTCACTTTGCTTTGTCATTTTTGAGATTTTTTATAGTTAATCGGTGATTGTTGAAAAGAGGTTTGGATGTTCTGAAAGAAAGAAAAAAAATGTATAGAGCTCAAGGTATACGTTGCGCGTTGTGTTTGTGGAAGAATCAAAGACAGAAGGTAATTATGTGACTACGTGGCAACGTGGATACATGTGAAGGCTTGAAGACAAGTTGAATGAAGCGGTGATTAAAACGGAATTGGGCATTGAGAAATTGGGTAGGCAATGATGAAGGCGTGTTTTGATGAAAGGGTGAAGGTCTTGGGTAACGTGCTAGAAAACTTTTTAAGTGGTTCTTGTTGAGAAAGACTATTAGGCATGTTGCTGAGAAGAGGTGGTTGCTTACTGGGTGAAGATATTAATGTGGGTTTCGTGGAATGTGCTGCTGTCGTGGAGAGGTGGCGATCTTGAGTCGTGTCAGGCAAAGACTGGGAAGTGTGATTAAAGGCAGAATTTAAAATCGGTAAAGGGGTTAAATGAGTGGTGAAATTGCCAAAATGGTTAGTTTGATTTATAAAGTTTGTCAAAAGAGGTTGGGTTGTGGCTGGGACTGAAGTAGTGCTTGTTTCTGAAGATGACAATAGTTGTTTGATGGTGGGGGAGGGGAGAAAAACCGTAGATGCAAGGCTAGTTGGAGTGGGGACTAGCACAGACAGTATTGCAGTACTGCTGAAAGACTTGTAGGTGTGATAATGTCGATAAATCGTGTTGGAGTATAGGTATGGGCTATTGCGCAGATGTTCAATGTATTGAACCGTGAACTTTAATGCATATATGCGTTTCGCGTGTTGAGCTAAAGTAGTGAACGGGTCATCCAAAGTCTTATATAGAGTGGCGATTGTTTGACTCAAAGAGTTAGTTGATCTAAAGTATTTTGTAATGAGATTTGCATTCTGTGCAAACGTGTAAAAGGTTCTTGTTCGGTATTGACGGTTAGCAAGATGAAAAAGGTATACGTCTTTTGACCGAATGTAAGTGCAGATAATTGTCTTGAGACGTCGAAACATAGTTAGCATTTGGTACCATTTTTGATTGAAAATGGAAATTTGTTCACGTAGCTGTGTTTGTAAGAAGTCGTAATGTAAGTGATATGTAATTAGTGGTCCAGAAAGAATAGGAGCATTTGGGAGATAATAAGAGTAAAGAGGGGTTTGAGATCGGATGGTGAGAAATGCATTATTTTCTTGGTAGGCAATTTGTTGCTCACGGAGAGATGTGAAATGCTTTAAATAGTCGATGCATGGAGCAATGAAAGTTCGATTTTTGTTGCCAGATGTGTGGTGAAATGCAATTAGCATGTAATACTCTACTTCACCACAGCGTGGTGAACAATATTTGCGATATTTTAGTTTGCAATTGATGTGATGTCTGGGTAATGGCCATGAGGTAAGGGTCGGCTTTAATTCGTCAACACGCTGGCGTAGGTATTGAGTCTTAGGTTTTTTTACATAAACTCCATTATTGTAATAATGACGACGTCTCCTTTCATATGAATAAGTTGTACGAATTGTTTGTAGATAAGAGGGTGTAAAAAAATGTTTGTGATATCCTAGAAGGCTTGGAGACTGTTGATGTATCCACCAATTTTTGGGTATTTCATGTCTTAATGTCATTGCTTGAATGCGCAGAATATAGCCCGTGTCATTGGGAAATCCCCATTCAAAATCCAGGGCCTCTGGATATTTAATGTCTTGTAAGTATTGTGAGCGAAGACGTAAACGTGCGAGGACATTGCGTAGAATTCCTTTTGGAAAAAATATTCGATATTCTGTAGCATTGTAATGTTGAAGTTTTGTGAGAGTGTCTGGCGGGCAGTGATGAGAAACTTCTTCATATTCAAAAGAGCCATCGTATTTGGGCGTAGGACCGTACATGCTTGTAATGACTAAAGGAAAATCTTTGATATTAATAAAACAAGGGCCACTTAGTTTCTTTATCCAGGGTATATGGTTATAAAAAAGCTTGAAGCGAACGAGCTCATATTTTTCGTAAAAATACGAAATTATTTGAGAGATAAACATTAAGGCATCAAAAGAATTATGTAGTGACATGTTGTGTGGTGGGAGTGCCTCGTGAATGTGGGAAATTAAGTAGAATGATTGTTTAATAAGTTTTAAGTTTATCATTTCGAAATCAAGGAAACTCATAACAGGATTTCGTTGCAAAGTTGTCCATTGATCGGGCTTCCATTTTACTCTGTAATAATTGTAACAGTTACAGTCTGGTGTAACGTTCAGAGGTTTCGTCAGCGTACGAATTTGTTTTTCTCCCGCATAAGTCGTCCAATTATGAAGGAGGTGTTTATGAAATTGTTCCAAGTCAAAAGGCAGTGTTAGAATGGGTTTCGTAAGCTGTCGACGTGTGGTTTGTTGTGAAATTGGGAGAGGCGAAATTATCGCTTTTGTTTGCTGTAAGGCTGTAGTTAGGGTTGAAAGATTGGTGGCATATTGTCGTATTGGGAAAGAAGGTCTGGTCAAAGCGTAGAGTTGTGCCATAAGAAAGAGTGTTGCATGGAGAGGAGACATGCAAAAGCATGCTGCTTTAAAAGTTTCTCAGAGGACAAAATTTGTAAATATTCGCTCATAGGTGTTCTGTGAAAATGAAAAAGAAAAAAATAATTTGGTTACTTCATAGAGAACAGGAGTGAGAGAAAGAAAGATAGCCGTTAGATGTCGCGCCAGGGTAAGGACTCGTATGTTGTCCATTGTGAGGAAGAAAATTTGTAACTTAGGTCACGAGAAATGGACGGAACGCACTTATTGAAAAATGATAAGTAAGAAATGTTTGAAAAAGTTTGGAAAATGCTGAAGAAGAAGTGGCTGAATTTTTAGCTTCTGAAAAATGAGGTATGGGGTGTTTATTTGTCGATGAGCCTCTGGAATAAATTGCAGAGTCTTGTGTTTGAAAAAAGTTTGCTGAAATTGATGGAGTATGAGAGGCTAATGTGTAGCCGTGCGTGAGAAAGTTCGTATTTGCTGTGTAAAAAAATTTTGAAGGTGTACCGAAAAAGTTTAAAATTTTCTGATTAAAAAAGGCGTTCTCATTCTGAGTGTATGGTTGGAGTGTTGAGTGGGGGCTAAGTTTAACATATAAAGTTCTTAGCTCATATGAACGTGACACATTTGTTGAAAGGGTTACATTATTGTCAGGTTTTGAGGTGAGAGTTTTTAAGGGTGTCTGCGGTGAGATTGAGACTCGCGCCGTGCGTTGAGGTACAATTGTAGTGTTGATATGAACGGTCCGCCACTCATTTTTTGGTAAAATTGTGTCGTTAAGATCGCCTGATGTAAAATGTATATTTCTTTTGTACGACGTAGACTGAAGTTGGCCATTTGTGTAAGTATGAGTGTAAAGAATGCCAGGGCGAAGCGAAGAGTCGTTGCGTAAAATGCATAGTACTATACTGTATAACTTTAGAAGATACAGCGTATAGAAACGTTGTCGAATGCTACTTAACGTTATCGTAAAATAATTGACTAAATGATGGACTTCATTCAGATTTTGTGTCGCTCTGTCACGGGCTTGGATTGCATGTGCCCATGACGAAGCGAACGACTGCACATCATGAGCGTATATTCGTCGTTCGGCAGAATAATATAAAGATCGTCGGCGAAAGTAATGAAAGCGGTAAAGTCTTTGGTGTAATTGTAGAACTTTTGGCTGCATGTTTTGCCACAATGATTTGAAAATAGAAAATTCGTGATTAAAGGCCCGTTGAAATGAAATGTCTTGTTCTCTGAAAATTGTGTGGTTGTCATGGTATGAGAAAAAGGTTGACTGAAAATGAGGATTTTCAGTCATAGCCTTTGTATGGTAGGTGTTGCGTAAAGAGTTTAATGAAAAATAGTCGCTCGCATTATGTTGGCAAAAGTCAGTGTTTGCTATTTGTAGGATGTTTGGTAAAAGAGTCTTGGCTTTTATTAAAGCTCTTTCAAATGAGCCTATATGTGGTGCACAGATGGTGCTCAGGTTGATTGGGCGGTTCTCAGTCTGCTTCGGGAGGGGCCATTTTTGTAAGGTATAATTGTTTTCGATAACATTTTGGAATAAGTAATTAACGTCAGGCAATTTGACATATAAGCCATCAGCATAATAATGGTGTTGGCCACGTGCATAGGAATACACAACTTGCGAGGTACGTAGGGATTCGGGTGCAAAAAAGTTGTCATGGTAACCTAGGACACTAGATGATTGGCGATGTATCCACCAGAGTTTTGGGTTATTTGTGAGTCGCGGTCCCACTTCTACTTGTAAGAGAAAAGCTTTGTTTGATGGGTTGGTCCACTGGAAGTCTAAAACATCCGGGTGGCCAGTTGCTTGTTTGTAAATTTTATAATTTCTAATTATAGGGACACGATTTATGACTTGTCCCTGTGGGAACTCCACAAGAAAGGCGAAAGGAGCCGTTTGTCGGAATCTGATTAGTCGTTCTTCACTGCACTGTTCAGGGTTTGGTATGTGCGATGTTCCAAATGTATGTAAGGGAAGCTTGATGTTGGGTAAGCGATCAAGAGCAACAAAGCATGGTCCGCGTTGTTTTTGTGGTGAGGGGTTGTCACTTATATTTAGTTTGAACCTTACGAATTGATAAAGTTCATAAAAATATGATATGACTTTGGAAATGAGTAAGATTGTATCACTTGAGTCATAAAGATACATGTTATGAGGCAAAGACGAATCGTCAACATTTCTGATGATGTAAAGAGCTTTATCAATGATTTCAAAATATATCATTTCGAAAGAAAATTGCTTAGCTGTCGGTGAGTGTTCGAGACGGGTCCAGAATTCCGGTGTCCATTGAAAGTGANGGTAATAAAAGGAATCACACTCTGGTCGAACGTATAGTGGAGAAATAGGTGGACGGGCTTGAATTTGACTTGCATATTGTGTCCAGTCGCGTTGTATTTGTGAGGCAAAATGCTCCGAGTCACATTGAAGCGTGATTAGTGGCGAAAAATTTTTTGTGACATTGTGACGTTTGCTTAAGGGGATGTTAATCAGAATGTCGTGGTTTGGGTCAATCTTGTTGATAATTGTAAGGGGTTCAGTCGAGATAAACTCAGTTTGGGCTTTAATGTAGAGCAAGAGCTTGTACAAGATGAATGTGCAGAGAGTAAAATGCATGACTGTATGATTGACAAGAAAAAATGTTCAAAGTGATCAATGCTTCGATTCAAAGAGGTTATTCAAAACTGAAGTTGCTGTATCTGAGTTTTGTTATGTAGAAGCGCTAATGAAACTCGTGCAGATGTGACTGCATGAGAAAGCGTTTGTGAGGCTGTGCAAAAAAGATTGTAGATGCCATAAAAAAACGTCGAAGTTAAGGCGAGGGTTCCAGTGAAAAGTGCTGCAATTTTTCCGGGGTTCCAAAAAGTTTCTTGGTCTGTTGTAATGGACGGGATAGTGTAGCGTGGTCCAAAATTTTTGTTGTTTAGAATGCGGAATCTATTCGTGGAGGTTAAGAGATTGCCTAGTAAAGAATGTTCATAAATTTCGTCGGGAGAGAAAAGATTAGACGTATTGATAAGATGAAATACTTGTTGCATTCTCCAGAGCTGGAGAGCTGTTTGAAGAATATTTTGTTTTATGAAGTGCAAGCGCCAGAGTTGTGTTGCGAATACCCGTATGTAATGGCGACTCGAAAATAAACGGTTTTGGTAAAGTAGCAATTTGTCTTTCAAAAGGTTCAAGTTTGCTTGAGAAAAATTGTGTTGAGTTAAGGTTTGTTGCAGGAGTGTGACGTTAAAGTAGGCAAATCTTGCGTCAAGTTGTGCTAGATGTAAAAAGCGTGTGTAGTGACGGGTAGCAGGAGTGAATGTTTCATAGTCGTGTAGTAAAGATGGCAGCGAAATATTTTGATTTTGGAAGGCTATGTTCGTATGTACTTGGTTGCGGGTGTTAGAAGGCAAAGATCCTGAAAAAAAATGTATCGGATCGTTTGTGCTGACCTTGAGTAATGTTTGTAGGTTGTTATACGATATATTAGGGTGTTGGACGTCTGGTAGTCGTTTGCAGTAATCATGTGAATTAATAGGGGGTAGAACTTTTAATAACTCGATTTCGAGGCTGCCATACGGTTGATGTGATTTTTGTATTTTTTTAACGTCACACCAGTGTCTATAGGGGACTGGCTGAGTCAGATAATTGGGAGGATTTGTAAATGAAACTTGGAACGGGAAGACATTCAAGAAGTTTGGTTGCGACTCGTTATGTGGAGAATCATTAGTTATTGGTGACAAATATAGAATGGGGGTGTTTTGGGGTTGGAGCGCAGGGGCTAGAAACAAAGATTTATGTTCTAAAAGGTGCGAATATCCCCAGTGTATGAGGCGTACTTGTGGTCGGAAGGCTTGTAAAGGTTTACCGACCGTAAGATATAGGGTAAACCAAAATATAGGGTCATCGGGTGATGTCGTGGCTACACGCCGATAATAAACACGATTGCTGTTTGGATTTATAGGAACAAAAGGTATTAGTTTGCCGCTGAGGAATGACACTCTAAAATGTGTAGGGCCTTCCGGAAGAGTGCGAGTCCATAATTGTGGGTTGCAAGGTTGTATTTCATTTGCCTGAAGAGGACTCGTAGACTGCGTGTAGTTTAAAGAATGTAATCGCGGTAAGTCGCTTAAGGGTACATAACAAGGTTTTGTAAGTTGTCGAAGATCAGGATTTTCTGAGGTTACCCATAATTGATATGTGATATCTTCATAACGTTCAAAAAAGGAAGTAATTATATGATACATGTTGAGGAATACATCAGCGTCTTTGGGGTATAAAATGGTTATTGGTTGGTGATGATTCGGGCCTAGGCGGTGTATAGTTTTGGGTTGACCTGGTTGAGCGAAATCATAAAAAAAAGTTAATCGGCATTGTCGAGATTGCGGAATTTGGCTAATCTTGTTAGGGTAGTGAAGATTTCTATTGCTAAGTGTCATAAAATAGCAATTATCGTCTATGTTTTGATAGAGGCGTGGAACTAAGAATTTAGGGTTAGACCACGGTTTCTCGAAAAAGTGTTTTTGTTTAAGATTATTAAAGAAATCAGCTTGGTTGCAAACTAAATTAGGCATGTTAGGTAAATGAGTTTGAAAGGTGTGTTGTTCTCGCGTAGGGACATCTACTAAAAGGCTATCATTGTTAACAATTGATGAAATAATTTGTTGCAGATTTTCGTTGCAAGCGATGACTTTTGTTTCAGCAAATAACACGTAATTTGCTATTGAAACACACAGAAAGAAGGCATAACTTTTGCTTCCATCTGGGAACATAATTGTTGAGGCTATCGTTAGGGAAGCTGAATTTTTATGCGATTTTGTTTCGTGCGTTATATTAAAAATTCTGTAAAGAAAAGAAATGTGTTAGTTTACTAAAAAAAATGTTCATGTAAAGGTCAGGTAACAAAAATGGAACGAATTATTTAAAGGATTCCTAATGAAAGGACACAGTTGCAACGCAGAAATCTGTACATTCATATATTCTGGCGCCAAAGGGTCAAGCACATTCTTTACAAATTGCTGAGAAGACGCGAGCTAAGAAAAAAGACACTTGTGAACACAATTGCGATACTTATATTGTCATTATTGATGTTAATGACATATCTTGGTGTTCTACTGGTTTCAATCGTCATTGCCAATATAGCTCCAGTAATGACAGGGGTACGATATTCTGATAAACTCCATCAGTGCTGATTGGGTGATGCCCATATAGCGGAGAGTTGATTGCATTTTTTCCTTGGTAATGCCATGGTCGTATAAGAAATGGTGGATTTGCTCTTGCAGAACAGGAGATGCAAAGATGACATGAATATCATTAATCAGCTGAGGTTTGTCCTGTAGAGAGCGACGCCAAGGGTACATCAGGCCGTAGTCAGAGCGATTGTTTTCTTCTTTAGAAGCAGAGGGTTTGGGGGGTGTTTGAAAATTGACGGCTCGTACGACTGTGAATGATCTTCGCGGTGTCAGATCAGGTTCAGGCGAATCCGGTGTGGCATGGAACATTGGCCTTGGTCTGTCAGGCAAAGGAGCAAAATCGGTTTGATAGTATCTCGGAAATCTTCGTGGAGGGCCATCATGCGTTGGCGAATAAGCTTCCATCATTCTTGGGTCTCGTGAGGGTCGGCTGAATGCAGGGGTGATCTGTAGATTGGCTTGCATGTCCTCACATAAAGAGGAAGGTCTTATTCGTGCCATTTAAGAAAAGGTAAATTAAGAACATTTGTTATAACTAGCAAGAATGTTCTGTAGAAACAAAAATTACGAGATCTTATCGACCAACAAACAATGGGATTGCTCATATGCAAGGAGAAAGCGAAACACAAATGATGTAAATGTACACATGACACCAAATCGTAAATCTGTCTGCATAATTGTTATTCGGACAAGCCAAGCAAAAGAATTCAGTCTTGTGACAGTGTTTATGACTTGTTATGCAGTTGCTTGAAACTCTTGCAGTAGAAATCGATTCACTCTTTTTCGTCTTCTTGGCTTCTTAAGGGAGCGTTGTTCCAACTTGCAAATGTAAATCTTGAATTAGATGAATTTTATATGGCAGATTTAACAAGAGTTGGTGCTTAGTAAGTGGCGCAGAATGTGCCACAATATAAGTCTTATGATGTAGAGTAGCAGTATTATTCATGGTTAATAAATACGTGTAACGTATCGTATTTCGGGGGTCAAGGTTGAGGCGTTGGCAGTGCACGGTGACTGCGTAAGCCAAGACAGGTATGCAATCGGTGACAAAGTCTCCAACCGGAAAGACAAGGTCGACAGATTGTGCGATGGCAATTGCAATTTGTGGCGTATAAAGAAATTTCAGCTGTCTGCCTTGAATTTCTCGCTGCCTCAGGCGCTTGACCATATGCATTTTCAGACTAAAATGTAAGTTTCAGATCTTAAATGAAAATATCTGTAAAGCATTGCAGTAAAATCAGGTACAAATATTCGGTGTTGGGGTGTATCTGTCTGAATTAAAAATATGGGGACGCGTAATTTTAGCGGTTTTCGAAAAGATTGGATGTTTTCGAAAAGATTTCGAAAAGATTGCATCGCATTGGAGTTGGAAGGCCATTGTTGCAAGGTTATTGCATTATAGAATCGTTGTTGTCGTGACGCTAGTATTTGAAGAGGACAAGAAATTGTTGCCTGGCCTTTTGGTAAAAAATTGGTGCATCGTGACGGTATGAAAGCGGCATGATGATTTATGAGAAAGTTCTTTTTGCGCAAGCCAGTGAGATCATTCCAAGTGGTGTTTGAAATTGCAGGGGGATCTGATGATAGTGTATAATTCGTTACCTGAAAAAATATTACCTGTTGAAAGTTGTATCCATTCTTGCTGAATGCGATTGGGATTGCATGGTCTTGGGAAGTGTAAGCGCTGACAAAGCCAACAAGAGTCAAAGCCTCGCTTTGTCATGAAACGTTGTACTTTACGCGCTGGTGTTTGGTAAATACGTTTATGAAGCCAAATGATTGAAAGTTGATACAAAAAAGGTCTCAATCTTAACTGTTTGATTAAAATTCGCCAATCAGGTGTTAGATTTTTAGACAATAGTTCGACCAATCGGTCGAATACCAGCCGGTGCGACAGGATTACTTGAATGTCAACATTTTTTTTGAAAAACGGTATGAAGGCTTTTAAGATCAAGCGAGCAGGATTGACTGTCCAATCAAAAGAAACCGTTTTGAGAGCTTGCACAATTTTTCTAGTGATGGAAAGAGGACATTTTTTAGGTTTCCTCTTTAAAATGTGGTGTGGGAATCGAGCACAGCCTCTCAGATGTATATAAGATGAGGTCATAGTAATAAACTATTTCTAAGAATATTACCTATAAATCCTGAAAAAGAATGTTGTCATGGCATGAATGTTGCTATGAAAGTGTATCAGTTACCTTATTGCAAATATGGTGCGGAGTTCTGAGTGGTTGGGATGATATATCTGACGGTACTTTTGAGTTCGGTCGTGCATTTGCAGGTTGTACGAATTCAGCCTCCAGGAAGCGACAAAGGTATAGAGGCATGAAGCTCTTATAATTTAACAAGAAACGCCAAAGTTTGCAGCGCAGAAAAATGAGGGAATTTGTGGGGCAGACAACAGCCCGTGGTTCATCCGCAAAAATTTTTATGTTTACGGCACAGTACGGTATATGTCGTAGGGCGGCAAGAAGAGTGCTAGTCCATTGACAAAGAATTTGCTGTTTGGTGTAATCTCGAGCGAAGATTTCAAGACAAGGTATGTTGTCTATGGACCATTCATTGATAATGTAGGTTGGAGCGTTAATCACGAGGGTTTCACGCTCATTCAAACGAATGACAGAAAGATTGTCAGCCAAGTCATGGGCTACATCAAGAGAGTCAGACGTTAAAAGACGTTTTATGGCGTTAATCGAAAAATTGAGACATATCTGAGGTGACGATGATAGTTGGTTGAATTTTTGGACCCCCTCAGGGATTTCCAATTTAAGTTTCTTGGGTGATGGTTCGGCCGTGTCAGAAGAGCAATCCATTCGTAGCAATTTTTATGACAGGTTTAAGTAGAATAAAGTGCTGAATGAGGGGAGAAAAAAAAACAAAAGGAGGTTATTCGATATTGAAAAATGAAAAATAAAATTTACCTTCTTGGAGTGGAGATGGCTGTGGAATTATTTTGTTCAGGATATTGTTTGCACAAAATCAGGTGATATCCATGTAAAGTGTGTTTCGTAGATTGTGGAAGTAGGGGGGCAAAATCCAATAGTGATTTCGCCAGTCGTTTATGCGTAACATGAGCACATGGAACCGTAGGGTTCGGGGAGGGTGAAGTTGGGACTACTTCCAGGAAAATGGGTGAGGCATCAGGGAATTTGGAAAAAAAATTGGTTATTCTGAGAAGTTCAAGATCTAGAAAAGAATTGTTATCAACGATGAAAGGGAAAAAGGGAATTTGGTGGGTTTCTAAAGTTTTAGCTTGGGTTAGTGTGCACTTAACAAAGTAAGAAGCTACTGGTTCAGATATAAATTTTATTAGGAAAGTGTCTGGTTCCAATTCCCATATTGTGCGAGAATCAAGTATTGTGTCTGCTTCATGAAATTGAATCGTAATTTGTTTTAATTGCTCGGTGACACTAGTATGAAGCTGTTCGTGGTTTGGGCTTTCACAGTTAATTTTTTCAAATATTTCATCTAACAACGTCAAAGGGGATAAAGCAGGCGAAGAGATAAATTCCATGGTTGAAATGAAATCATAAACTTAATTTCGTCTGAGTGGCTTAAGCAGAATTCATTTATTTTTAAATGAACATTCCCCTGAAAGTAAGAGAAATAGCGCAAATAAAAATTAATAAAAATAAATGAACTCATTGTTAAATGAAACGTTTAAACATAATATAAAACATAACCTGAGCTATGCGTTGACTTCCAGGCGAGGCGAGTACCACGATGAAGACAGTCGCAGAAAGTAGGAGCTGAAAGCAAAGGAATTTTTCTGCAGTTTTCGTGTGAAATAGCGTATATTTAAATTGAAAGCGTAAAGTCAAGAGTCATTATAGAGTTAATTTGAATGTCATGTTGAGACTTGTCACATATCGTTTCGGAATATCGAAGCAGACGAAATGGTGGCCAAGTCAGTTATTCAGGAACGTTGCGCAAAAACAGTCGCTAAGCCAGTTAGGCCTTTATCAAAGATCGCGGTGTTGAGCTTAAACCGCAGCGGCATAGGCTTATCGCAACTTGCTGAGGCATAAGCGTTCCTCTACCGGATATGCGTTATGGCGGTAAAGGTTGTCATCGTGGCTCGGTTTGGAGTTCAAAAAGATTAATTGTTGTGAC
>JGI24022J15233_10006346_pt1 | contig 12791 bp, 11 predicted proteins | sample Ectturendosymbi2_FD_15233 | JGI IMG/M metagenome (IMG submission 15233)
CAAAAAACTTTTTTTTTTCAATTTCGAGGGATAAAAAACAAATTTCACCACTTTTGGCCCTCCCTGGAAAAAATTTTGGGAAAACCTCTACTGCCCCCCCCCTGGAAAAAATCCTTCCGACGCCCATGCCCATGACTACAGCCCTGATGAAGCGCTTACGCAATGCATGCAACAATACCTACACAATTATCTATTGCATACCCAGAAATGCATATGTATCTCTCTGCAAATTTGACTTTGTTACAATATTAGTAATCACTACTGAATATATATATTTTCGGTTTAGTTTAATGCAAATTCATTTGAATTATGCTTGTAAGTTTTCCTAATAATCGTTTTTTGGCATGGGTCTATCTACTCGTGCATCACGCCTACTGCACATATGTGGCGAAAACGATTCTTGCGTTCTTAAAGCAGCAAACGTGTTTTGCTGTGGTTGCTGCTTAGTATCAATGACTCCGTAACTTCTTGTGCCGTCTGGAGGTTGCCGCAGCCGAACTGCGACTTTTGCTTCGTCATAAAGGGTAACATATGGTGGAAACGCACTTTTCTTCCGGTGGCTATTATTCTTGCGTTACATCATAAACATATGAAGCTAGTCAAGCCATTTATACCACATGTTATTGCGTGTTCCGTCAGAAAAGGTTTTTGATCAGTTGATTTGTAGAACGAAAGAGCAGAAAGCGAGATTGCAGTGTTTAGCTAGCGCGATGCAGAAATCTGTAATGTCATCAGGAGCTAAAAATGGGAAAGTTTCTATGGATAAAATGCGTAAGAATCTGGCAGTGTTACCTAAAACGCCACGACTGAAACGTTTTTTTTTCAGCAAAGCTTTTAAGCAGTAACGTTAAAACAGTGGCGTTAACCAGAGCACCTGGAAATGTAGTTGATAATCACGACATAAGTTTCGAAGCATCTTTCACACTCAGACTGGCTGGCCATATTGACATTTTATTTTTCCGGTGTTTTTATTTGTAATCTCTGGTTTCGACTAATTGTTCTGGTGAATGTTTTGTTTCTGACCGAGTCACTCTTTAGCCTCTTTAGCCTATAAATATTTTTTCTTAGTAAGAATACCCTGTAGTGTTTATATCATAAACTCTCTTCTCGTAGCTAACTGTATGTGGAGTTGAGCACCGTATTTATTCGATTGTAAGCCACGGCTTATAAAGTTTTTTTTCATCATTTCATGCGGCTTACAATCAACAGCGGATTACATTTTTTTGTACTTTATCAAAAGGCACAGATGACACCCAGTCTTTCCTTGGCTACGTTTTGTCGACCAAATTGTTCTTTCGTATTTGATTTTCTTCAGCATCACGTGCACATCCGTAACAGAAGGGATTGTGATAAACAGAAGGAAGTTGTAGTGGTATGAGCATCATTAATACGGGAAACACACCAGTACGCGAACGTCGCGAATGCATCTCAGAGAGGCTTAGGTAACTTATGTTCAAGTGCGGTTTACAATCAAGGGCAGCTTGCATTAATTTTTAACACCATTTCGTGCGGCTTACAATCAAAGACGGCTGACAATCGAGTTAATACAGCAGGCACATAATCGACTACTGGAAAAAGCAAACGAGAACGTTGCGAATCAGCGAAAGCAAAAATTTTACAAACGATGACGTCATAGGTGCCCTCCAATGACAATTGCCTCGGGTACCCCCACCCTTTGATCCGACTCTGGTCAGCTGCCTGCAAGTTCTTTGCTAACGTACATATGTTGCTATAGCTATCACACGCTGCAATTATAGTTCAATCAGGGGCATTAGTTCTGACAAGAAGTTCATCCACTTATCTTGGTGTTGCAAGACCAAGATGCAGACCTACTGGGGACTCACGCACTGCACTGGTAGCAAAACTGAAACTGGTTTTTCGCTTTGCAGGTTTCTAAAATCTTGCGTCAGTGATAAGTTTCTCATATTGATTGCATTCCTGTTTTCAATACTGCTTTTACTTTCAAGGCAATAAAATATGAACTTGTTACAAAACTGACCAACTTTGTGCAGCCCAGGGGCAAGTACAGAGCTGTGATAGCAAAAGCGATCGCGTATGTGATTGCTGGGCGGTTGTCACGCTGAAAGGAAACAAGGGAACAGGAGTACGGTATGATTACGAAACAATGGCATTGTTGATTCCAACTGATAAGAGGCTGTGTCAAAGTCCCTCACCTAAATTCTGAAGTTCAACGAAGCATAAAGCATTGTTTAGTTTAGGGTATTTTTAATCTCCGCTTTTACTTCGATAGGCACCAAAACGGGGCGCATTTTTTTCAGAGGGGCATCATTTTAACGGGACGCCACAGCCGTTTGGTGGTGCAGTTGCCTCAAACTGCTGCGTCTGGATCCGCCAGTACTTACTACGTCGTTTAAAATACCCTTACAACATTGATATTGGTGAAACGATTCACTGCAGCATTATCAATAAAAATCAATTGAATAAGGCTAAAGCAAACAAAAGTATAATAACTTTTTAGCCATATAATCTCAAATTACAGCAAGGGTACTCCTCGGGAAGAGTGCATTGATGACAACTGGGGTACTTTTTCAAGACTAAATACGTTTTTACTGCACCAAATGTAACCTATTAGCTGAGTATGCCCTCGGAACGATCGACAAAAACTCAATTTGTACAAAATGAAGGCAGGGTTTGTTGATTAGCAGATTGTTGTAATGAGTTCTAAGTTTTGCAAGCTGACTTTTGGCCGGTAATTGTTAATTTTATGAATGACTGACGCCATTTAGGGTGTTTAATATCGTCTTCTGGTGGTGATGGGTTTAAATGGCAAACGTTAAAACGTAGCCAAACAATCTCAACCAAATCTCACCAAAAGAACAAATGACTGTTTGTTAAACAAACGACCATAAAGTGCTTTGTTATGTTTGTTTGGGACGAATATCCTACAGAAAATGTTCTTTTAAGAGTTAGCTATATTTGCAAAAATAATGACTAACAACCTGCATGTTTTTTACATGCTTTACGAGCGTGAGAAAGCTAAACAACAGGACTAATTCAACTGTAAGCAATAGTCCAGGGATACACAGATGGTGGTGGGTTATGGTTGATGAACCCGCTGAAACCTGTAGAAAAGTTGTAGCAATCGCTTGTCGTTCGAATTTATCGCCAATAAATCAAATTTGTCAAATGGGTTTTTTAATTTCCTTGCTTTGGCAAACCGAGCAACTGGATAGAAACGGATTTCACTGCAAAGAAAATCAGTACATTTTTAGTATTAGTGGGCTGCAATATCTTCTGAATATTCGTGGTGACTATGCTGCTGAACACGAAATCTCTTTTAATTGCAACAAAACAATTTGTGTTTTTTTGCCCAAAAAGTATGAACAACCTGCTCCATCAAATGTTTTTCTAAATGGTATACATGTACAATTTTTGACCAAGTTAAATACCTTGGTGTGTGGATAAATGCATCACTGAGGGATGATGATGATAGTCAGAGACAAGTGAAATCACTGTACTGTGCAGCAAACAAACTCAGAGGCACTTTTGATCAGCGCTCTACTGCAGTGAAAAACATTCTATTTCATGCCTATAACATGCCAATGTATGCTTGCCAATTGTGGAAAAAATACACTGAGACTAATATGAAGTGCTTACGTGTTGCGTATAACAATGGCTACCGAATTATGCATTATACCCAGAAATGTAATTCGCACACACTAGGTTAGCCTTAGTGTCAGGACCTTTGATGCCTTGCTGAGAAACAATATGTATCGATTTTTTATACGATACGCATCTTCATTTAACTTTTCTATTCAATCGTTTCAAATTTCTGATGCTTTTTGCAAATCTTTTTTTTTTTTTTCCAATTATTCAACGCTCCTGCATGATGGACACCAACTGCAGTAGTTGTTGATGCGTTGTTTCGGTGTTCGCGTCTCATCAGTATTGCTTTTGTGTAGTAAAAAATGTGTGTTTAATTTGTACAAACCAAGCATGCAAAAAGTGAGAAATATAACTGGTAAAATGCTGACTGCCACATCCTACTTTACAATTCAGGGAAATTTATTATCTGTCGATCCCACGACAAATGCGGTGCAAATATTTCAAACCTTGATCGGAACAGTTTGCATGACGCTGAGCGCCAATGTACACCCTTATTTGAATATCGTTCACTTTTCCTTTTTCTCAATTTGCTGTTTGTCTCAAAGTTTTGATGTTAGAATGCCTTCATTTTTCGCACGCTACTGGATCCCTGCAGCATTATGATGGGTGAATGACGATACAGTTGTGGTGCTGTTAAAGTGTTTTGCTCCTCTCAATGTTAGTCATGTGCAAACACAGATTCTGAAATATCGCTACTGTGTGGTTAACCATTTTTGTGCTCTTGTGTCTATGATTGCGTCTGTGATATGGACCATCGAGTCCGCAATAAAAAACTATTATTATTATTTTTTTCGTGTCCAAGAGCATTACTGTTTCATGTAATTAACCCAGCTGGTTCAAGACATCTCGGCAACTTTAAAATATGCTCACAATGTCCGCCAATTTCCCCTTTCTTGCTCAGCATTGTAAATGTTTTAACAGATTATAGCATTCCTTCATTGGAATACCATTCCTGAGTGAACGAGAGTTGAAAGTGCAAGGTGTGCCTAACTGAGTAGTCAGAATATGTTAACGATATCAACAGCGGATAATGAAAACTGAAATCTTTAATAATGTCACAAAATACCTTATATATATATCTACATGAAATTAATACAAATAGTTTTACGCTCTACTATTCGTGAAATAAAAACAAATACCAAATATGTCGTCAAAAGGTGTTTATCAGCAAGCATGTATATCTTTTCAGAAGCAACACGCTTCACAGAAGAAAAAATGCCGCATTGCAAACACAAGCTTTTACAACTTCGATTTCTACCTTTAACTGAATCAATCCGCCAGGGTTTGTGGTGACAGTTTTCAGGTCCCGACCGGACAAGCTTTGTTGAACCACAAAGCAGTTGAAACCTATATGTATAGACACAAGATTTAATTTATAACTTCCCAGGGTGTACAATAGTGAAAAAAACATTACTACATTCCCATCGGAGCTAGATAAAACAATTTTTTTGAGCTTATATAATTTGAATGAAATGTATGCGCGTTTTCTCATTTTAAAGGCTTGCATGGACGGTGGTTATACTAAATTAAAGCATCGCTTTGTTCAGAAATATGCTCAAAATTTCCAGGAAACCTGCAGTAGGAAATGCCACATACGATGACGCAGTTACGTATGTAAAAAAAATCGAAAATCTAAATCGGCTATCTTCCTATGAAATAACATTCAGTGCTTCAGCAAGAGAAGGATGTAAAACCCTAAGTAATTCAAAAACCAGCCTTCAATTACATTTTTACCAAAACATCTTATTTTAGGGAATGTTTCGGGTGAAAGGAGTTGCTGATGCTTCAACAAATGTACGTGACTTTCGCGCCAGAAAAGGCTTGGTGACTATCATGGGACGCGAATTACAAGTTGGTGGTCGTGTATTAAAAAGTAATTTAGAACGATAACGATCGGCCGCTGACACGATTGTTTGCTCGGATGAAAAACGCCGATCGTATTGAGACGAGTTTGCACAACACGGTACTAGCCTACTTCTGATTGTTTCAGGCAGGATGGCGTGATAGTGAAGTTGACTTGCTTGCTTTTCGCCGATAATTGTTTCTGTGTGGCCGACTGTCATATGCTGTGCCAACGCTACTACTTAATTGCTTACTTTTCAGTCAAAAGAACGTTTTGGTAGCTTCACTTTATCAAGAATCCTGCAAGTAAAGGAAAACGCTGCGCCGTTTGAAGAAATGTTCCAGCCATAATCGAGTAAACAGTTTACGGACCAGCATGATAAGCGGAAGAACAGAGATTACTGGTTCGGCCTCTTTGGACCATCGTCATCGGCAAACGCATGCTTCCGGTAAGCTTTCGACGTATCAGGTATCCTGACTAAATGTAATTTGTATGTGTCATTACCTCTGTTAATGCATTGTCTAAGCGGAGCTCTAAGCTTTGAATGTGTCGTGACAAAACCAGATAAACATTTGTCAGTCTTGCGGATAAGACTTAAGGTTTGGGGTTTGTTGTCATTGCCTGGAGCCTGTACGTAGTGAATTTCGCTAGTGCAACTGTTTTGGCTTTATTTGTTGTTGCTGCTTTAACTGCTCAGAAAACCTTTCCAGAAATTTTGAAAACAAAACTGATATTTCAGTTTATTTTAAAACTGTGGCTCCGCAATGAAGGAAACATTGAGGCAACAGAGTCAAATGAATTCTTTGTTACAGTCATTCAGAGGAAAACCAATGCAACCGTAAAGACGTTTCAGATCGCGCACAAATAATTCTTTGTGTGTCAACAAACATTTTGCCGCATGCACATTTCTAAAGAACTAGAACAGGGGTGGGAAGTCTGTAGCCCGCGGGCCAACTGTGGCCCGCGTAAACATTTAATATGGCGTGCACCATAATTTTCGTTACCCAAGTTAGAGCACAACATCGCACCAAAACGAAGCTCCATGATAAGCAGGTACTTAGACTGTAAGTCACGAGAAGTCACTCTTCCTCTTAGTTAGATGAAAGGTAGAATTTAAGATACAATTAATTGATTTTGCGGCCCGTCGGCGATAATGCACAATTCATGCGGCCCGTGATAGTAAATAGGTTCCCCACCCCTGAACTAGAGGGATATTTGTCGTTTAACGAAAGGTTTCGGAAATAACACAATCGTTTTCAAAACTATACGTTGTTGTAAACCTAGCAAAGAAGATAAGACTTTCTATATTGTGGGTGTGGCAAGTTAGAGAAGTTGGTTCAGAATGGAGAGTTTAATAATAATTCTTGCTTTCAGACAATGCCATTGTCTCAGTCACATTTAATACTTACAATTCACCTTGTTGACAATGAATCAAGACATCCTGTTTGTGAATAGACTTATTTGACAGCAAATATTGCTTCAGTGTAACTCAACAGAACATATTACAGTCTGTGCCACAGCTGAGAGAAAATATTGCGCAGAGCACTGCGTGTTTGCTTAGAATTTATTCGAAAAGCAATGTTTGCTGCAAACAGTACTGAATTGAATTCGATTTTTACTTTCTCACCCAGTGGAATGATTGCCAGCTTCATATTTTAGGGGTTGCACGCGGTTGTTGAACCTTCATCTATAGGAGATACACAAAGAAGATAGTTTTTCGAAGTTTGCAACTGAACTTTTAACAAATCGTTTTGTTTCACTAAAGCTGTAACCACTTGAAATGTAACGTAGCTCTAGAAACACTCTTGAAAACGAATTAAGACTTACTCCTTTTTGTTCACGACCTTAAATCGTTCCAAAATCAACGAAAATGATTTTTCACCATGGAACAAGTACGTCTTATCGAATGACATGCAAAACTTAATAATGAATTCAACTATTTTTTCATATCCAGCTTAGTTGCACCTTAAGCTTTCAGTGTCGGGTTGTAAGATCTTGATTACACAATCGTTCATTCTATTTCTTTCTGGGAATCTGAACGTCAAACCCATACAAAAGTTTTAACAGGTCTAGTTGGTGAACATGCATTAACAGCAAAGGAAAGCAGTACACACGTTGCCTCTCCATGTTTTTACTCAATCGGTTAAGTTCAAAACCTATCGCTTTTATTGATGTTCCACGGTTTATATTATGACGTCGTCATCTTGCGATAGCAAATAGTAACTTCCAGTCTTGTTCTAATGTTGTAATCCTCAGCAAGATGAAATGCCATCTTTGAAACGCAGCGATTTAAAAATAACACATGTTGGTTTACGTCAAGTCGTTTGGCTCCATCTTCTTCTATCTACCTTGGCTTTTCATAACGACTCAAGATTTTACATTTTCTTTGACTGCCTTGGTTGCTGTTCGTAAACAGCTATTTCCATAATCTATTTACATGACTTTGTGCGTATGTTCAACTCCTTAGCGAAATCACATGTAGTCGATGTATTCAGGAGCGAAACGAGTTTAGATGGCGCCAGGAGCAAGAATCAAGTATGATGCGTTATGTTCGAAACTGAGGTATTTTGTAATTCGTAAGCAAATGTACTGTATTGAAGAAAGTACTTGTGCCATTATTGAGACTTTTCGGCGTCCCCCACAGTCATTCGGCGCCCCCAGCAGTGACTCCGTGTCCGGTGAATTGTTTCCCCTTGTTACGCCGTTACGCCCCTGGATGTATTGTTAGGGGTTGCTTGCTCCGACTTGTCTCTAATTCCGTCTTTGCTAGGAGAAGTCAAATCACTTCAAATCAACCTCAAGTTGTGAAGTTGAAGGCAGGCGCATTTGGTAAAATTTCAACCACAGTGAACGTTTTACCTTTTGTGTGCATTGAGATGTCCCAAAAAATGTGGAGCGATGGTTGCCTGTATAGAAGACCATGAGTGGTTGTTCTAGCGCAGTGGTTCTTAACCTTTTCTTTGCCACGCCTCCTTCTAAGTAAATGTCCATTGTTTAAAGACCACCTGACGTTAAATAACTAAAGTGGACAGCACACTTTCCCTTTCAAAATCTTTCCATGTTGTAGAGAGAGCAAGGTCTCGCGTTCCCTTGGAAATTTGTTGACATCCCCATGTGGAGGCCTGCCCCCCGGTTAAGATCCACTGTTCTAGAGTGGCGTGGTTCAATGGTTGAAGATATCTTTTCAAATGTTTCGGTAGCCTCTTTAGAAACTTACTCGGATTAATTTGTTACAGACCTTTCTCCTAAGTTTCAAAGTGTGTTTCACTTATTGGAGTTGTTTTTTTTCAAGTTAATTTATCGGAGCAATTTTATTTTCACTGTAATAAGATTGATGTTTGTGAACATTTTCTTACCTATGGCAAATGTTTCGGGAAAAAACGACACGTAAACTCAGGTTCCCATCCTTGTCAAGGGTTCCACACAATTGGTGCCATTGGTTAATGCTGCTATTTATTGTTTTGTTCACGAAAATATCTGTTTCCCTGCAGTTCACTACTGATATTGATAGTAGTTTTTTTATCAAGCCTTATTTTCGTTTTGTCTTTTTTATGCACTTCATGTTTTATGTTCAGCACTTAGGTGAGGTGTATTACAGTAATATGGACTACAATTGTATAATTGTTTTACCTTCCAATTGGTTCCATTCCCCTTGCATGGCGTGTGATTATTTGCAACGTCGAAATGTCATGTGAAAGTTGTGCAATCCATCCGGTCATGATCACGCATCTCCGGGCAGCGGATTTTATGTATACCGAATGAATTTTGTTGCTGTTGTTTTTTTGATGTCTTTGCATGCGTTTTACAATCTACTGCGCTGCTTCCAAATGCCAGGGCAAACGACTTTTTATTTTGCAACTTCAAGCATAGTTCAAAGTGATGTCTGAGTTTGAACATTATTTCTAATGACGAGAGACTAGAAAAAACAATTGAATAATATTAGTAGAATGCTATTGCAGTAGTGAATTTAGAAAAAAAACTTCTTGTTTCAGCATTTTGTACATAGCTAACAGTAGTAATAAAAGAGCAGAATATTGTAAAACACAGAACACAGATGATGTTTCCACTTATTTTTTCTACAAAGTAGATAAGTAGTACTTTTTATAGAATACGCATTTTCTTCATTTTCATGCTTATGTACAAACAACCGTTTTTCTATACAAGGCATGCCTAAACTGTCTGCCTATGACAAATGTTCAAAAATGCGTTTGATAAAGCTTCATGAAATTCATGGAGACGATTTTGGTCTGGTAAGCCCTAGAAAATGTAAAGTGAACATCTTTTGCCTATTGTTCTTTAAAATGTCTTAGCTTTGATGGCAAAGGCAAGAAGTCCAACAAAATACAAATGCGTTCCCTGAAAAAGCAAACAAATAAACAAAGATTGTGCGAATTTCTTATCAACGAAAGATACCAAATCACAATCCAAATCAATTGCCAACGAAAACAACTTTTCTGTTTTCAAATTAAAAGACCATAGAGGTCCTTGGCTTTGATGACTGTTGCAATATCGTTTCCATACCTTTACAGACATGTTGTGCAAGCGCTTGCGTATCAGAATCAAAAACACCAGATTTTATGTAAGTCATAGAAAACCGGCACTGCATCTGAAACGTGCAAAGAAGCTAACAGTGACCAAGGATTCAACATACAGCAATCCTTCATTCGTTTTACTGTAGCAGATAAACTTTCCTTTGTCGGTTCTTAACGCTTCTGTTCATATATTACGCAGGTGTTGTGGAAAGCAGAGGGCAAGTGAAGTCAGCCACAGGGGCACAGAGAAAACGGAAAACGACCGTCAGTAAAGGGCCCAGAAGAATTGTTGATCCCAGAGATTTGCAGGTTACAAATGAAATATTTGCGAACTCATAAATGTTTATTTTATCATCGATGTTCAGTGCTGCAAATGGAGTTTGCAAACTCTTGGGTTAACATTGAAACGAGTGGTACATCAGAGGGTTTCACGTACAACGTTTTACCTGGAAAAACGTATATCAAAAAAGATTTTGCACCAATTCTATTTCACAAATCATTCAATTCTTTTTGATAAAGATTATAGGTGATGATGGCAATGGACATGATAAAACGAAAAAAATGGAAATGCCATACACAAAAGATTTATAAGCACATTGCTGTTATAGTTAATTCATGATAGAACATACTGTATAACTAAACTGAAGCAAAGTCCTCACTTCAGATATTAGTCAAAAAAACAAGTAGCACGAAATAAGCAGAAGGCAAAACATGTTGTTTCTGTTTTCAAAGCTATTTTCATCACTTTAAGCATGTTTTTTGACCAAATAACATCGAGAGAGTTGTAAACTACACCTGAAAAATGTATGTTTTCGATGCAACCTATTTAAAGTAAAGGGTTTTGAAACAAAAAGCATTTATTTGGGGGAGGCGTGGTAGAGAAAAGGTTACGAACCACTAGTATACAGTAATTTGAAGGTGAAACATCCGGTTGAGACAAAACAAGCCCTTTCATTCATCACCTGAAACGAACATCAATTCTAACTTCATATACCTTGGGCATTGATAAAGGTCAATTTGATAGAATCAATTATGAGCACACATGTGTGCACGAAACTACAATGACGTGACAAAGAGTACTCGTTACGGTCACTAAAGTTTCTTATTTCTCTTGAACGAGACCACTGCTGATAAGTGTTTACCAAGATGTGTGGCTCTAAATACTTCTATGGTGAAATTTCTCAAACATATCAAGAGACAAGTAAACACAGATTACAATTTCTTGGAAGAAAATGAACTTCGTGTTGCATTAAATCTGAAATCTTGTCCATAACAACCAAACTTCCATAAGCTCAAAATCCGCAATACGTTTCTCTGATGTTTAAATATTCCTTGCTTTTCAGAGATGGCATAGTGATAATTATTAATATACTTTTGTGGAATAACTTTATTACAGAAATGCCAAACGAAATCCTGAAAACCGATTGTTATTCAGAATTTGTGATTTCCAGAAATGCGGCAAAGCTGTCTCGAAGAAACGTTATTAGTCGCAACAAAAACAAAAATACAAACAAAACAAATGTTTATTGCAATGCAGTATATTCACCGGGTTGCTCGTATAGCTGTGATTTTGTTGCTCTGTAATTGGTGGCTAAAGATATTTTTATAATTTCAGTGAATGCAATTATTTGAGAACGGCGTATTTTCCAGTTTTACTTATCGCAGCTTGTGCTTTGATTTATTCCTGGCATTTTTGAGTTTGCTTTCTTTTCAGCCCGTGATTTAACCCTTTAGCATTTTACCCGTAAGCATCGTTTGCAGATTTCAGGAATGAGAATTCGTGATCTTAAGTAAAATTGATTTCCTATTAAACGCTTGAATTTGATGAATGATTTGGGTTTAGAATACACCTGCATCTCAACCACCTCAGCCGCTTCATACAGATTCTTTTCTGTGCAGGGTTAACCGCTGCCAAATTGCCATCTTCCTTAACGTCTTCGAATTTAGAAATCCTTGATATATTGCATTGCTAAAGTAATTAGTTTCCACCGAGGGCCGCAGACGAATATATCAGCAAATATTTTTAATGTTGTTGAGCAACCAACCACAGCGTTTGTCAAAACATTATTTCCTATAGCTTACAACTTTTGTCTGCTTCCGTTCCTGATAACGTGTAGTGCAAGCCAGTGACAAAAATTAAGGAAAATGTGATCACTGATCACAATATGCCATTTTACTAATTTCGTTTTGATTTTAGTCACTCGTGCCCACCATATGCTGCCAGTTATGAACAACACAATGTTAATATTTTTTTCACGTGTCATACACACACGAACTCACTGCTGATGTTCTTCTGAAAGATCAAAAGCAAATTTAAGTTATCCGGGTTTAATTGAAATTGTAGATTAGAATAGTTTACGATCTTAAACATCCCGATTTGCTGTTCCGATTTGAAAATCTTTAGTTTCATTATTCTGACTTCCTTTTCACCTTCATTAGAAAAGTGCGTAGTTTATGCAGCGGTCAAATCCGTGAGTGCAACAAATATCAAAATGTTGTAGTGGCACACATTCCAAAATTTACATCTTTTATGAATTTTATATGAAACTGAAACAAAGCAATGATATGACGCATTTGTTTAAGGAAAGTTAATGATGTTGCCTATAAAATTCATTTCAAACACCAGGTTGTTGCTCACAAGGGCGTACGCAAGGGGGGGTTGGGGTTAAACCCCCTCTTTGAGCTTGATATTTTACAAAACTTTATTACCTTCGCAAGGAGATTAAATGTTTTCGCATACTTTTTGCTTGTTAATTTGTCGACTTAATGCAAATACCACGGAATAAATT
>JGI24022J15233_10006351_pt1 | contig 12787 bp, 7 predicted proteins | sample Ectturendosymbi2_FD_15233 | JGI IMG/M metagenome (IMG submission 15233)
AGAAGTACATGCCGCACGAAAATGCCTGAAAAAGCGTTGTGAAAAAAAAACAAAGAAACAGTTGGACAGCGACCGTCCTTTCGATGACGATTGGACTGCATGCAAGATCCTGCACGAGGCCAGTTCTTAGTTGAAGTGGAATCAGGAAAGACTCACGCCCGCTGCTGAGCTAAACCGCAACCGTGCTACTCGCACCATCCGGACAATGTCGGCAGCGAAAACTGCACCGTGACTTGCGTGCAGACTTTTCCCGATGAATCATTAACAATGCCTGTATCATTAAACCACGGACACTGCATATCACAGACTCGAGAACAAATCACTTGACGCACATTGGAAACGCAAGCAGTCGTGAGCAGCATGATAAGAATGAGGTCTTGCACCTGCGTACTAAGTAATTTGGTGCGGAAAAGAGTTTTCTCACAAAAAAAACGTGATTGCGCGCATAAAGGCAGAGTATGCACGATAAGCTTTACCAAGAAAAATTGGTTCAATTTGCTAACCTCAAGTTTTCGCATGTTTTCCACATCTTCTCTCAATTACCAATGTCGAAATTCTGCGAATTTATTGCTACGTCAAAACTCTGCCCATATGCGCGAATAAAGGCCTTCGTTGCAAGCTGATCAACTCCTGTCACACAACTGGGTGTAATATTCGGTGGATAGCATATAACTGGAGCACAAACAAAATTTTAACAGAAACATTTAACCAAAATGAAATCTGATTTGGCTGTAAATGATGGCATGACGCCAGCAAAACGATCTATTTCAAGCGCTGCAAGCCACTGTCTACGGTGGCAACAATTGATTTCTTGACCAAGTTTTATAGGACAGGGGTGTGCAAATACTTTTTGGCGCGACCCTAAAAATAGATGTAAATTCTCGCGACCCAAACACTTCGTGAGCGAGCAATTTTGTGGAAAATACTTTAAATTAAATGTCAATTTTAGGACTACTATTGGTTGACAGTAGCAATTTTCTTGTACAAAATTGTATGAAACCTAGCGCATAAAACAGTAAATCATTGCATTTATTCTGTCTGGTGAGAATGGCAAATTTAAAATGTGAATTTAAATTGTTTCGCGACCCAGAGTGAAAGGTCTCGCGACCCAAATTTTTCGGACCCCTGCTATAGAAAACAGAATAGCTTCTGCAGATCTTTTGCGCCGTACAGGTTGCTGAAGGTTGACGCAAACGGCAGACACTTTTGTTTCGCACTATTTTCGGGGCTGAAACCCAGTTTTTAAACTTTCCAAGGAGACGTTATAGCAAGTTCAGTGGTCACTTTACTTGACACAACTCAGAAAAGCAGGCGGAATTTCTTAAGACAGTACAATTGCATTTGTGACGAATAAACAATCAACTGCAACAGCGCCACATGAAATAGCAATCCTGCACATTTTTCGCTCATAGCCCAACAAAACCGACCTGCTGTTGTACGCACGCTCTGTGCAGCCAACACTTGGAACAGCAGGTTGATTTGATTACTTGAAAGTCGCTAACGTCGCTCCTTATCTCGCACAAGCATATCGGACAAACAGGCCGTTGGTTTCGAATCTCGGCAGTGGCTCGCTTCTATGCAAGAATGCAGTTCATGCAAATAGTTCTGCTGAATGTGATGAACGAACAAGAATCGAATAAGGTGTTTTTGGGTGGTTGCCATAAGAATGATTAGAACATGAAAGCCAGCTGGCGCAGACAAACAGGAAGGTTTTCAAGTGAGCTTGTGCAATGAATATCTTTGCAAGACGTATTTTGAGAAGTTACAGGAAGTCATCAGAAAAAATGACAACTTCAATGACATTTCGGATAAATTTACAACTTACCAACAATAAAACCAACCGCTGAACAACGCTTTAGTACGTAGTATTTTAACGTCCAGGTTGCATCAAGGCCTAGTGCAACGCTTGCAGCAAAGCGCTTTTAAGAAGCTTTCAAGAAACCCACCATGGAAGTTCGCTATTACGACCCAGCTTCGCAAGCGTCCACAAATTCGTGCTTCAGCACTTTCTCATTTTATTTAGCGGGTAGCTACCCGACTGATTTCTATATACTGTTTCAGCCCTGGTCGATTCACTTCGAAGCTCTGTTGCATAACTCGCGGTATTAACAGAGAGGTCCGTACTGAACTCGCGGTATTAACAGAGAGGTCCGTAGCAGAAGCATCCCTGAGTTTATACGGCCCTTCGCATCAGGATCCGTTCAGGGGTTCAACGCATGCTACCACGGTTTCTTGGCGTAAGTCGTTGCCAAAACCCAGCAGGCTTGGGACAAAGTATTCATCTACAGAAATATAGAAAATACTAAGTTAGTGTTTTTGTCGTATTACGCATGAGTTGCTAAGAATATTCGAAGTAGCTGATGCACCGGACCGACTGCAGGACCTGCGTTTTTCGGCATGATGCCACTATAATTGAACGATACTGTCCACATTGACACAAGTCCAGTGACAACAGCCTGGTTCTTATAAAAACAAATCCATCAATTTATTCCACCCACGGTTGCGGAGTTGGGGGTAAAATGTCCGACTCCAACCTTTCCAAAATTTCGGACTCCGACTCCTTAACATTAAGTGAATGAAGTTTGGCTGTCAACAGTTTTGTAGCAACTAGCACCCAATACAAATCGTGATACACAACAAGAATTATCTGTTTCAACCAAAGTTTCAAAAACAATTGTACCATTTCAACAGGAAACATACTTTGTCAGCTCAAATAGTACAATCCCTACCCATGGCCCATGGGTGTCAGAAGGGGGGGAGAGGGGCCTTAGACCCTGGATTTTGAAGCTTTATATTTGCTTATCAACTTTTTAGTAGAAAAATGTTTTCTCTAAGTTTCGAGTTAATAAAATAAAATTTCACCATTGTTTCTCCCCTGGGAAAACCCACTATTGCCCCTTGGAAAAAATGCTTCCGGCACTAATGTCCCTACCTATCAATTGAGAGGCACGAGGTCTATTCATAGGCAGGAGTGGCGCGAAAGAGCAAAACGGGAAACACGAATTACTCAACGCTGCACCAGCAAATGCACTTAAGCAAAAATCTACTTTTAATTGCCCAACCCTTCGCTTTCAATGAAGGTCCGCGCCTCCACGGGTTGCACAAGGCGAATCGTTAAATGAAACGAACTGGTAATCGCTAGGGCTACCTTATGAGCAGATCGCGATGAACTTGGTCCAATGTTGAGGTAATCTGACAAATGGCAAAAGTGTGTTACATAACTAGATATGACGACTAGCCAAAAAACAAGTGCACGCGATGGAGTTTACCATGCAGGTTTAGTTGCTGAGTTGGTCTGTGATTCTTGCAGTACGATGAAAAATTGCTATAAAACTGCGACAAAACACCGTTTTCTAGTCCGCATGGAAAGTGGTATTTTTTCTGAAATACAAAACATTTGTATCTCTGAAAACATAACCAAACTACTGTAGAAACTGAAATAAAGTGGGAACAACTTCTGACGTTACACATAACACCTGAAAAGTACATTGAGAAATTGCAAGTACTGGCAACCAGGTAATTTGCACGTCATGATAAACAAGCAAAAAACAGTGCGAATTTTGTGCAAATTTAACCAAACAGACAGAACAGTTCAAATTTTGCAGCAGTTTGTCAACATTACGCACATCAGTGATTTTAAAAAACAGCAAAAAAGTAAAATGTGCAAGTTGGATCGTTCTAAAAAATTCCACTAGCAAACGATCTGGTTCTGAAAATACACGTCTTTGTGCTGGAAAAGTTACTTTACATCCAACTTGTATGCATCAACTTTCTGCTAAATCTACTCCACGCTTTAACATTCAGCCTTAACTCTTCTCTGAAGAAATAAAAAATCTGCAAAAATGCATATCTTCATTTATGAAAACGCCGAAAGTTTCTAGCGCAATTTCATACATTCGGTTGTTTCAAGCTTTATCATGACATTTAGCTTTCAGAACAACATTTTTCAGCCTTGATGCTCTATACCAGGATTTTATCTGTGCCAGGATTGTTCAACTCGAATGGTGATGTGTGACAAATTTTTTCGCAATTTAGTCCCGAGGGCCGAGCCATAACATTGGAAACGAACTTCCTCAGCGTCAAAATTGTTGTAAAAGCAGACAGCAACATTGCCATAAGCTACTTAGTTACTTTGTTGCTAATTTCTGAGTAAATTGCTGATTCAAAATACTACGACATAAACACGACTCCTTGCGTTTTATGCCAAATAGAAAAAAAACAACGCTTTACGTAAACCTAATCGCTCGCGTAATATTTACGAATCTACGACGTGCCACATTGGGCACGCGTGCCCTGTGTTGTGTGCCCCGTGTTGTGTGCCCCTGATCTAGACGGACACTTCGTATAATTTCTAAGAGTTGCTCGCTTGTTAATTGGAGATTTTCTAACTGACTGAACTTGGGTAACAATGATTTTTTTTAATTGAGCAGGTTTTACCAAACTTTCCATTAGTTACTCTTGAAAGTTTACGCAGGCCTTTTAACAACAATGAGCACAAATCATTTCCATTTCCAATTAAGCTGACAGTGTGAGTTTCGTAGGCAATTAAAAAAAACGAAGCAGGCAGTTGAAGTTCGACGTTAATCTTATTCATATGAGCGGAAGTCGAAAATAATTGAACAATGTTGGGCAAAGCTACAATGCTGACATCAACTTTAACAAAACAGTGTGTTGTGATTTTTTAAATTAACAAACTGTTACACGTTTATTACCCAGTGCCACCAGGAAAGAAGATGAAAACAATTTGGCCACATGAAGCCAGGTTGCTAACTGGCACACACGCTATTAGATTGACTCACTTTACATGTTGCCACAACACATCCAATTGAAGCACCTTTTTTCCGACAGAAACTGCAGTTGAGTTTTGCAGCCCTTCTTATTTCTGAAACCAGTATAATACAAACATTAATATCCAGAGTTGAGAGTGAAAAAGAGAAAACTAACATGCTCTTTCATTCATCATTGATTGTTTAAAGAATTGCTGAAGATCACAGAAACAACATCAATAGGAAAATGTCAAGGCATATCAAAGAGCAAACATTTTGATCAAAAGCAAGTCTCTCTCAACACGATTTTCTCTTATGAATGTATTTCAATTTACATCATGCAGAACAAACATTGATCAAGCAATATTACAGTAATTAAACATTTCTTCCACCATAAAGCTTCCATGCATTTTACCAGGAAACTATTCAACACAGACCTTGAATGATATCTTTTATCAAAAATCCATAAATTGAATCTTTTTCATGAGTTGAGTCAACTGCACCTTCAGCACCAGACTGAACCAAACCGCTTGACAAAAGCAAGCAAAAGTAATGCATTTTTATTCCTGTGATAAATGTAGACAAAGGTGAAAGGCATGAAACACAGAATCAGCCAACATATTTGCACCACATATAAATTTACCTGTGAATGAATGAGTCAAGAACTCCCCAAACTTTTTGTCGCAATCTACAGCAGATTGACAAAAAACACAAAGGCATCCCTCTGGCAACATTTTGACATCACTCTTTGGTATTCCAAGTTCTTTCCACCATGGCATTACGGAATCTTCGTTAGTAGAAGCCATTGGACACTGAGGCTGTTTTTGAGCTTTCACAGCCATTTCTTCATTACATTCAAGCAATATCTAATATCAAACTGAAATCTAAATCCTTGTTTGAAAACAACATAATTAAAGAACTGAAATACCACTTGCAATAGAATTGCATTCAGTATTTAAGTGAGATAATTGCATAAATACATAAAAACCTTACGATGTCTTCAGTATTTCCCATACACCATAACAAATAAAAGTTGGGCCATGGAAAAATCTGTCCTTTAGAACACATCAATACTGTACTGCAATTCACTGAACCAGGTAAGAATTACTTCAGTCTTGGCAAGTTTCAAAGGAGAAAACATAGCCGACTATTTTCTACAAAAGCTTTGAACTACAGTTACTTGCCAGGTATAAATATTAATTACCAATTCTTAAAACTTTTGGTATGGGCTTCTATGTATACAGCCATATGCAATGGGTCTGTACAGAACAGGTACGGGGATACATACGAAAAAGAATCTGGCTTAAATTTGTTCTTCTGGGCACCAGCCGTAAGGTTGGCTCACAGTTTGCCAACTACCACCTTGAAACAATTCAGTCAAGTGTTGCAACACAAATATCGCAGTCCCTGCAATGAGATATTTGACAATCTAGAAAACTTTCAAAAATATTGCTTTGTCAAGTGTCAACAACATACATAGCATTTATCTGTCTTACATCCTCAAACAAACAACAGAATTTAAAAATCTGAATCATGTCAATCTTGTAATTAAGTGCAACAGTCATGTTTGTTAAGTTTCATACCAGGGATCATCAAGTTAACATTAAATATTCAAGTGCTTGACCATCACTTTCAATCCTTTGAAATGGCAATTAGTTCAGCACAGCAAGAGGAAATCTTCTGTTAATATTAATCCTTGCTTACAATTAACCGCAACACAGAAAATATTCTCTGTAAACCTTAACATCAAATACTTAGGTTTAACAGATAGAATACTGTCAAACCTGAGTTGAAAAATTTTAAAGCACTTAAAGTCTACTGCAAAAACTTTAATGGAACCACACTGGTTCGCACAGGTCTCTGAAATTTTAAGTTTGTTTTGTCAACTATGTACAGTAATAAAGCATACAGCTTCCAAAAAGGCATTAACAAGAATTGCTGATAGTGACAGAACTCATGTTTTTTTAAGAAATGTAGAATACTGATACTACTCAAAAATCTTTGTTTGTTGTACTAATTGTGCTTAACCAAAGTTATGCATATTTAATTGCAACTTGACATGTTCATATATGGTGGAAAATCTTTACCCGAAACATAAACCTAATTGCTATACTTTTGAACATTGTGGTCAAACAACATGTTATCAAAGCTTTTACAATGAGATAAATTGTGATCATACCAAGTTTTTCTTCATAGTTCAGTCAAAGCCAACTTTACAGGCTGAGATATCAGATCAACTCATGACAAATATTCCCTTCAATACAGTCACAAAACTATCCAATGAGCGTGTGTATTACGTAATGTTTACAACAAGCAAAATGCTACCTTATTGGACATACAACATGTAAAATGTTAGCTGTATCAGACAATTAAAAAATTGGCGTATTCCATAACTGAATCATATTTTTATAGGCACACAAACCAAACATTTCCAAGCCAATAAGATGCCATTTAGTGATATATTGGTGATGTGACAGTAGCAGCATTTAAAGGATTTAGTTTTCTTAATGGAGAGATTGTATGCAATCCACATGATACAAATTTGTATCATACACATGATACAAATTTGTATCATATACATTTATGTATATACTCAGAAGCAAAGTTTTTAAATGATACCAGTGATTCATTTGGTATCGTACAACAAAAATAGCTTCTACTAGAATTAGGCATCAAATTAGAATATCTGTGATATTAAGTCTCATTTTCTCAAGTTAAGTTTATATATAATGGACCAATAACCAATACCACTCTAGCACGAATTAAAATCCAACTTATACAACCTATTTACATCCTATGAAATACTGCAGTTATCTGGCTTAGGAAGTGGATTATTAGCAGCAAGGAGTCCTTCAGGGGGTTGGCCATAGTTTTGCATTTCCTGAATGATATCCATAATGCGAGTGGTTCTACTGTTTTGCTCCTCAACAGAATCATCATCACATTCAGATTCAAATTCCTTGCATATAAGCTCAAGGCAATTGAGTTGTTCCTCAAATTTAACTTTATCTTCAGGAGAAAGTTTACTGCAATTTTCCTTGAGCCATATAGGATACTGACAACACATTTCTTTCATTGGAGGATAAAGCAGTTCCTTAGACAGCATGCTCTTCATTATGTTCTCCATCATGCCCATAGGATCAGAGTTATCACCTTCTTCCAAGTTGCAGTTCAAAAATTTTTTAATCAACTCTTCTTCATCACCTTCTATATCATCTGTTTTGGATGATGCTTCTGAAATTGATTTGAGAGCTTCTTTCATCGCCTCATCAATATTTTTTGCTTCAGTCCTGCTAGCACTTGTAGCCACTCCACCAGAAGTTCCAGGTTGGGGAAAATCTTTCAAATGTCGGGCTAGTTCAGGATTTTCCTCACGTAACTCCTGCACAGCCTGATTCCACTCAGCTTGCAAGTGCTGTGAAACATCATCATCAAAAAATTCTTTAAAAATATCAACAGGTGGAAGTAGTTCTGAAGGTTCATTTGCAACTGAGGAAATTGCATTGCCATGGGACATATTATTTACCATGTGGTTTGAAGCACTAGCAACCGGCTTGGTTTCATTTTTCTCTGTTTGCTCAAAATCCAAAAGTGCATCATCTAACAGGTCATTTAGCTCAGCATCTGAAGCACTCATTGTATTCTGTGAAACAGAAAAAACTCTAATAACAACTGATTATATCAGTCAAACTAACACCAAAATCACATTATATGTTGCAGACAATAAATAACATGTTGTTCAATACTGCCAATTTTGCAAGAAATACAATTAACCAATAAAAAAGTCTATATATATATACATACAGTATGTGAAAATAGCCTTCTAAAAAAATTTTAGGGGACCAGCAGTTCAATAGTACTTCTTTATGAACACACCAAACCCACACATGAAAAATTCAAGCAAGATATGGAAAAGGAACATCAACCATTAAATAAATTTGAGAACACCCTGGATTGCTATCACTCAGGTTTTGCCACGTTAATGCTATTTTCGGGTCTTCAAGACCCAGTTTTCAAAACCATATATATATACTTTCCTTCAACTGAAGTTTATCACAAAAACTACACTGAAAATATAACTCTCACTGAGCAGTTTGAGCACTAACAAAGTTACCTTGTACTCTAATACCAGAAGATTTTTGATGAAAAGGCAAGTAGACCAATATAGCGAAGATGTCATATATGGTTGAACTGAATTACTCATTAAAAAAAATTACGAGCGTGAAGAACTTCTCCTTTTGTATACTGGACTTCTCCTTTTGTATACTGTGTGAGTTTCAGCTCTTTACAGCCACCTGGCGCTTTATGGTTAATACAGCGTAAGGTCACTCACACTATCCATAACGACGGGTCAGTGTGACTCGAAATCACTACCTTTACCCTACACTGCAAAAGCGAAAAGAGCGAGAACGACCGCACGCACACCTATGAGCAAGTCACACAAAAAAATTCAGCTACTGAAGTGTGGAAAGCGCTCCAACACGTGCATACGTAGGTTTCACGTGGTCATCGAATTTGACTTGGTTCTTCCCGACCCATGATAGCATTCCAGGGTTAAGGATTTCTATTGTCGATAAACTCACAAAAAAAATTTTTTTTGAAGTGTTTCTTAATCCTGTTTTCCTTTAAATTCCTTTTAGCTTTTTAGTTTATATATAGGATTTTGACCATTGGTTTTGTATTGCTATCTAATTCCACCATGATTGCAGTAGAGGATCATCCTGAAAATTAAATAAACTGTTAGACAAATAGAAATCAAATTGGAGAATAAGTCGGAATAAAATTAAAATCTAAATTAAAAAGGTAGTACAAAATATAAAATAAATTAGCAAGACTTCTATTCATTTTTCTTAGTAATTTTTAAAACTAATCTTTGGAAATAGATTGAAAATGCATCATTTTCATAAAACAAAAACATCTAAACAAAGAACTCTTTGAACATATCAACAAAAATTTTAAAGGATGAACAAAAATGAAAAATATGTTGCATGTATTTCTCAATTTTTCCCTTTTGTACTGCTGCAACAACAAAATTTCAGTGCTTGCTGCAATATACATTGAATTTACATTATACCTAAATTAACATTTACTTAATTCAAAAAATCTTCATGAAGCAGCAATAAAATGCCTAATAAATATGAAAGTAATAAGTAAAGCTGCTTTTCACTTTCAAATGTACCTATTCTCATAGGCTAATTTTTTCTTAATCACTCAAAAAATAATACTGCCTCACCACTGAAAATATGCAATAAATGAGATGAACCAAGACAAAAAATCATTAAGTTTTAGTGAAAATGTTACATGCCTTCAACATGTCAGTTATCATTGAACAGTATGGTGACTAGTTATTGATTCTTTAATTTCTTTTTCTAATATTTTAGTATAAGCAAATGTGTGAAACTAACTATTTTAGATTATGATAAATGAAAGACTTAACATCAGTCAGACAAAGTTTTACCTTTCAAGGCCTGGCTGGAATTTAAGGACTTTTTTGACACATTCCCATGTGACATAAAAAACTTTTATCAGTCTGCATTCTACTTTTGGATTTGTGTGTGGAAAACAAGACCTTCCTTGGCTGCAAAAGCAATGCAATTTTAAATTGCTATGTGCAGGAAAAAATCATTACATGCAAGTTGTTGTGAAACACCTTGCACAGGCACAAAAGCTCAATTTGATAGGTTTTTTAAGGTTTGACAATGTTGCATGCACCCCACTAAAACTCAGCATTTCTGCACAGGTTAGGATTTCCATTGATATTCCTGCAAGTATCAATTCCATAACATTTTGCATTTAAATATTTATTTTTTCCACAGAAGTCTAAAAGCGGCACAGAGACAAATGTAATTTTGTACTAGTTAAATACATTTTGGTCTATGAGCAAAATGTACTTTAAAAACTTTGAAAATAAAATATGAATTAACAATGTCAACGATATTATAATAATATGATTAAAATAGCAACTATCATAGTTTAAGCATAGTCCTTATTATTAAGTGATGCTTATCGGAAAGATCACACTGTTTTATCAGAAAGCTTGTACTCCAATACTGTTAGCTCATTTTTGGCCAAGGTCGGAAAAAACTAATAAAAGCTGAAAATCGCTGAATGCAATCCTTGAACCACCCTAAACAACATACTAAAAGTCCCCATGTGCCCTCCTTGAGCTTTTCCTGGTACAACGTTATGATCTGATGCCATGAGTGTCATGGCAGTTGAAAATTATGTTTCGCCCTTGTTCATCATTTAATTGTGTTGCGTGCTACATCACATGTAGCTTCATGGGTGAAATTAGGTAGGGACACGAAGGGCGTGCCCCCCAAATTTTTTTGACAGTGGGGTATAACATGCCATATCCCCTCATATATTTTTCTCTTTAAAATTTGAAAAATAAGTGACGTTTGTCACGTTTTGTGTGAAGAGCTTTTCATGTTAGATGTTAGACATAGCCAAATTGATGCTGAAACAGAGTTTGATGTGGTATCACTGATTATGACATTTTTATAAATTGTAGCTTCGATAAAATGATTTTTAGTATTTTGCAAGTTTCTATAGAGCGCGAAAGATTGTTAACTGCTTCCGTCTGACATTTTACCCTGTGCGGTATACTGTAAGAAATGTCATCACTGTCTTGAAACAATTTAAAGCTGCACGTGTATGTGCTGCCATGAATCGTTTTGTGCAGAAAGGTAACTGGTTTGTCGTAACGTTGGTTGCAATGTATTCAGAAAATGACAGCGTAAAATTTAAAGATGCAAGTTTATAATGTTAGAAAGTTACATTTTCAGGCAAATCTCTGCAAAAGACAAAAAACAGCACTATTGTGAGGACTTAGTTTCAGAATTAGTAGTTTTGCAAAAGACTGTCTTCAACCATTAGTAAACAGGATTTCAATCCAAACGTTGAAAAGTATTAAGATACTTATGTTTTTAAACCTGTCAGAGAACATGGATTTTTTCCATGTTTTTCAGGGATGTCAAGAATTGATAATTGCTACACTGTTCAAAAGTAAACATTGTTAGCATGGATGAGGAGAGCATTTGCTTCCTGTGCAGTTTTGCCAGATGGGTTTAGTAAAAATTGCGGCCATTTACTTAACATTAGGCTGGATTGTGATTTGTGAGCACATAGTAAACGGAACGGGATTCTCAAATAACATTTTGTGAAAAAACGCTTTTCTGACAATGTATTTATTTTTTGTGTTATTTTTTTTCAATTTCATAAATTCCCAAAATACTTGGATTGAAAAATTTTCAAACTGTATAAACGTATCCTTTGCGAGCTGTCTATAACCCTTGCAAAACATTAGCAAAATAACTTACTTTAAATAAAAGATGCTAACTTCAGTGTTTTATGTGAAGGAAAGCGTTTTCTTAAACTCTCGAAAAATAATGGATTTTGTAAAAATCCTTTTTCACATGTTTCATAACAATTCCTGAAGTAAGCATCTTTCCGTACGCTGATTCATGTTATATGCTTTTTCTATGGTAGTATTTCTTATATGAACACCGTAGCACATCTAATAAGTTCTTACATGCAACATTCACTTCAGTCTGCAACCAACATTTTCTAGCTCACATGAAACTCTTCAAAGACTTTCTCACTACCTTCTGGACCACTACGACCTCCCAGTTGATTCGCTGGCCTTTGAGCTAATTATTGTCCGCTGACGAAATGATGTGTCTGTTTAATGCATCCACGGCGTCAATCTCAAGGTCAAAATATAGGTCAAAAGATCATCACCCCAAAATTTACCCAAATCACAAAAATGACGTCAGATTAGAATTCCTAGCTTTTACCCCTTTTCAAAGATACCTTACTTTTCCAGATTGGACCACTAGTTCAAAAGATATGGTGCTTTGAAGTTGGGCGCCCCCCCTTATTATCTGGAAATTTTCAAAAAATCAACCCCCCATATCTCGGAAACCAATCATCCGATCACTGAAAAATTTTAGATTTGAGGTTTGGGGGCTGAAACCAACATGTATGCCAAATTTCATTAAATTCTGAAAGGGTAGGGT
>JGI24022J15233_10006352_pt1 | contig 12786 bp, 10 predicted proteins | sample Ectturendosymbi2_FD_15233 | JGI IMG/M metagenome (IMG submission 15233)
CCCTCACTCCTCTCCGTCTCAGAATCAGCAAAACCCGGAAAAGCAAGAGGAATATTTAGAATGCCGCCGCCTCTCTGCATATAACTTCCCGGTAAGTGTTTTGTTTCTCTCAGGGTAATCGACTGTTGCGTTGACGGTTCAAAACGCTTCTCTCGGTTTCCGTCCCTGGAAATACCACTGATGTACATTTTCGAACCAACTGGATTCACATGTGCAACAAATGTGTCATTTTGCTTGCTAAACACGTAGTTGCCCATGTACGTAACGCCTACTATTTTGTCGACCATGTGGTGCAAAGCGCATTCTTCCTACAGCTGTGATTGGAACCAGGGCCGTGGAGTCGGAGCCCAAGCAATTTTGGATGGCTGGAGCTAAAAACTTTTAGATGGTGGAGCCGGAGCCTGGAATTTGGGTTCCGGTTCCACAAAAATAGTTTGCGAGGCAAGCGAGTTGAACAAATAACACAATAGTTCGTAGGTTTCAATGGACCAAATCGTGTTGGAGCCGGAGCCAAAAATTTAGATGCCTGGAGTCGGAGCGTGAAATTGGAGTTCCGGCTCTACAGCCTGACTGGAACACTGGTCGTAGCTCTTCTTGCCTGCGTTTTTGCTGACAAAACCTTTATCTTATTGTAGACCCCTTTCAATGATTTGCGAAGCAGATGCCACAAAACACGAAAGGACCGCGGCAGGTGTCACAAAAATCGATTTCTACCTTCGCTCTCCTTCAAGAGCCTGGCTGTTTGCTTGAGCTTTGTTCAGTTGGTTTTCATTTGGTTTGTTTCAGGCGATGACACTTTTCTGCACGCCCGAGTTCTTCGAAAGCGAGTTGATGGATTGCGCTTCAGCCTTGTGCACAGACCCGGACCATCTGGTTAGAAAACACATGGCCGCAGGCATTCATGAGGTAAGTTGCTTCAGCGCTTATGGTGCTTTCACTGCCGCGCGCTTTCCTAACACCCTTGTGATAGATCAGGGGTTCCCAAACCTTTTTCTTACCATGTACCCCTTCAGCATTCCGATAAATGAGCATGTAACCCTACCGCATTTCAATAGATAAGGATGTACCCCTTCAGATTTTTGACAGATGAACATGTACCCTTATGACAAAATATTTTCTCGTGATTTTTCACAGATATATTTAACAATAAGCATATAATAACTTTTGAAAATAATATTAAGTGATATATGTACAAATATTTGAAAATAAACAACATGTAAATATAATTTTACCTTCTATTGCTAACCTTAAATGCACCCCTTCGGATAGGCAAATGTACCCCAGGTTGGGAACCCCTGTGATAGATAATGCTACACTTCGATCCGCTTTACGGTGATGCTCATATTCGTATGACGACAAACTTCGCTGTTGGTTTCTGTTTTCTTTCATCGTTCGCTGAGAGAAATTACGTCAGTTGTTGCTCACTTGACAGCAAAATTCAGCAAATGAGCTGGTGATAAAGGCTTGGGCTCTCGCTCAGTGCAGCCGATCTGAAACTGGCTAGAATTGGCTAAGTTGCAAGTTTTAAACAACATCGCTTTACTTTCCACTTGTGCTCGTTCTGAAACAGATGTAACGTTCTTTAGTGGGACAAATATTACTGTCACGGCCGAATCGCAGGTTGCTCAAACCCTTGAAGCTCAGGCTCACCTCATCCACCCACACGTGGTGTCGCTGCTGCGGGAAAAGTCTTACCCTGCCGTGCTGGAAGCTTGCCTCAAGCGGTTGCCCGACACTTTGACCGCAGTTGTCGTCCGCGGAAATTTAATGGACAACAACGTGAGTAATACGCAAGTCTGCTGAAGGTCGCTAGCATGCCGTGCTTCTGCGCGATCAAAGCAAACTTGTGATCGGCATTCTCTTCTGCAACACCGGTGAGCCAACTTCATCTGGTTCGTCCAGCGCGATACACTGATATTTGCTCAGGGATTGTTCGAAAACGCTTTGCGTTCTGGTGGCCAGCGGGTCACTGGCGATTGTACTGAATCGGGTAAAGCTAGCTGATCAGATGCTTTTCCTTGAGGCTAGTCTTGTTGTGTGGCATAGCCTTGTCGGAAGAGCAGACTGCTCGAGATAGATAGAGCCAAAATGCTTCGTGTTTTTGAAATGTCTTGAGTTGTTTTTCAGTCTTGTCGCTTTCATGCGATGCAGGTTGGATCATCAGTCTGGTGCGTACATACTTCGCGGTGTATTCGATTTTTGTTTGAAACGTCATCTCTCCGCAGGTGAACGGCGTCTCGGAACTAATCGGGGCCCTACTGGCCGCGATTTCCCGATTAGAGCAGCAGTGGCCCAGCGCCTGGCGGCCCCTGGAGACCCTCGTCACTCATCTGCGCCGTCTACCGGACGTTCTGACCTCAGATCAAATTTATTACAAATTCGTTCCAGTGGTTTTCAAGTTGCTGACCACCAACGTAGGTTTTTATCTTTATGCATGATGCTCTGTTGTGTAAACGGAAGTTGAAATGAAACTTGGTACTACGCTGAAGCATCTTTGCAGGAGCAAAGGCGGGTTTGCCGTTTGTTTAAGATACGCGTTTTGAACCTGTCTGAGCTGGTTCTTGCAGTTTTAAACACACGTTTAAATTCCTTGCAAAGTACCTTAAAATGACTCCGTTTTAATAAATCTGTTGCGACAGATGCGTTCTGGCTGCCTATTAACGCGGGGTTCCGTTATCTGCTTGTAGTTAGCCTGCTTTGATTATGAGATCATAAACACCATGTCCCCCCTAAACACATCGTCTGTATTGTTTCGTTTTCAGAGGTACCTTCCTGTAAAAGTGGCAGCTGCGTGCACGGTGTGCGTCTTTATTCGTCACAATCGCAAGCGTACGTTGCGGGATGAAATGTGCGAAAGACTCATTCAAGGTGATCAACGCGTTATAAACGATTTGTTTGGAAAGCAACCGGTCGATAGACGCAGATCGACAGAACCCACGCACCTTTAGCTTCTGTCGTTTTTACTAATAGCGAATTATAAATATGTGTTGACTGTAAAGTCGGTTACATTAGTGTCACTCAGAGTGTTCGTTTCTTTCTTGGGTTGACACGTTATCAACAAATCAAACGTTGTTTCAAAAGGATTCCATTTTTAAAACATTGGTAGGCGAACCAACTCCTGTTGATTTATGCCTTGTTTTTGTTGTTTTTGCTGATAGTTACCCGCTGCCGTTGGATTTGTGTTGACTGTAAGTCTGTTGCTTTAGTCTTGATCGACTTGTTGTATTCTTGTAACGTCCTCATGGGTTTTGAAGACGTTCGTTTTGTATTTCTTCCCACAGACCTGTGCTACGCGAGAAACTACCGCAACCGGCTGCTCTTCTTCGAGGCGTGCAAGCACATGATGGCGCTGTTTTCTCGCGTGTTTTTCAAAGAACACTTGTTCGAGCACGTCCTCGGGTTGTTTGACGATCCGGTGGCGAACGTCCGACTCTGCCTCTGCAAAATACTTCCAAGGTAGGTCGCATATTCTCTGTCCCAGTGCCTTTCGTTCGCAGATGGAAAATTTCAGCGCCGAGGTATTGTTTGTAGTCCTCGGGCGAAGGTCGAACTCAGACGTGTTTGTGTCACCATCAATCAAGGAATGGTTTATTGGCACTGACTCCAGCTAGGTCTATCGCATAGTCGATCTCAGCACTTGCACAGCTATGGATTTTTATTGAAAACGTTCTGGCTTAAACGGGATATCCATTTGCAATGCTTTCACAAAAAGAGGGATTCGAAAAAATGCTTTCCTTTTGCTCCATGCACTTGTGAAAAGCTGATAAGCGCTGGCCCAATCGATGTGTGAATATCTTTAACTTTGATGTAGGTAGGTTTGAAATGAAGCAAGATGCGACGTGTATTCTAGTGTGCTGTAATGAAACGAGTTCTAACGGGGAAACTCCATCTGAACATTGGCCGTAGTACTGGTTGTGTTGCATGCTTGTCATGCGGTGGAGCAAGCTCTTGGCTTTCTCGTAGGTGTGACTGCTAGAATGCGGATGTAGTTTGATGTTTGAACTGACTTGCGGGTCGCAGTTGGTACAGAAGCAATTTTTGTGTAATTTGACAGTTGNGTAAGGCTTTCAGAGCATAGCTGCACGTTATTATGATTTCGAACAGATCGTGATAGAAGGGCAATGTCCATCCATAAGTACTTGCTTGCTCATTGACTACTGCAATCCATGCTTAATCATGCACTTACTTAAATATCACTGTAAATCATAGCGTTGATCAATGGAAAATGCACTGGTTACTGTGAGCATTTTAAAGTTTTTCAAAAACCCAATACCACGCATTGGCCAGCAGGAAATTCCTGGTACTTCAAGTAGTGGGAGCGTCGTTGTTTACAGTGGCATTTTCCGATAATTGCTTTAATCGTTCGTGTCTCGGGAGCATCACTACCTTTGATCATACTGGTCTCTGTAATCGACAAGTGTCTGTGTCCTTACTAAAGTTTGTTTGTTTCTTCGACTTTGGACGCAATACAACTAAATATGATGATGCAAGAAAGGAAAGCTACTTTTGTGAGATCTAGCTAACTGACATGCGTTCGTTTGGATCTCGGTTGTAAACGGGCAAGAGTGCTTCCTGCTTTTCACAGGCTGCTGTTTCAAGTCGCTTGACAACAACGTTCAGTGCCGAGTTTGCGTTTCGTTTGCATCATCCGCTTGCTTGCTGTTGCACTGAAAACCCACACCGTGTTGATCACATGTTTCTCTGACCAGCATGAAAGGTTTGCTGAAGCTGCCGAAAGATCGAGCGCTACACGGTCAGCTGGAGAGCAACGTGCGCAGGCTCCTGTCGACCGAAAAGGACAGGGACGTCTCGGCCGCCATCCGCGTCACGATCCTCGAACTGGACCGGACGGAAGTGATGATGGAGTCGGTGAGTCGGTGTGCAGCTGTCATGCGGCTCCTGCGAAGCTTTGCTTTTGCTGGAACTGATCTAAAGAGCTATCGCGGTTGAAAGCAAATTATAGGGAGTTTTTTTTCAAATGTATCGCAAGTTTTTTCGTGTGGTGATCAAACAGATGCGAAAGCTTTGCATAAATATGAGATCGAGTACGTTGTAAATATACATTGCACGTGCAAAGCGATTTAGTGTTGACTTTCATTTAAATATAAACTGTACTCAAAATTGCTTTTTGCTTCATAAGCATAAATTTTCTCGGCAACGGAATGTCTTTGCCAAGAAGTCAACACAGAACAGACACTGAGGTGGACAGTGGTGATGACGTCTTTTATCATACAGCTGACGCAACATCTCCTCCTGGAAGCGGACCTTCAGGATCAACGCAAAGAGGAGGAGGAGCGTTTGTTGGTCGAGCGCGAAGAGAAAAGCAAAGACGAAGACGCCAGGTTAGCTTCGGTTGCATAGCACTTGTTCATATACGTCTCTCAACGGATTAGAGCGTTTGGCATCGTTGTTGTTTTGCAAGACAATTTTCTTCCGCAGGCAGCTTCATGTAATACTCGACCGTAATACTTGGCAAGGCGAGGATTCTGTGTGTTGATTTGATGATCGTACATTGCTGCGTCAAGCCGTAAGTTCCCATCGTGCAGCATCCCAGAAGGATTTATGCGGTCACGGCGCCAAACTGAGTTTACTTTGCAAGGCGCCTCACGATGTCGCCACTTTGTCAAGAATCAACGATCAAAACGTTTCATAATTTTTATTGTGACTTTTTTTTATGTTAGACGCATGTGTTTTCAACAGGATACTTTTGTTTCTATTCGTTGTCAGGACAACCGCATTCTGCACTTTAAAAAATTGTTTGCATTAAATTTTTTCGCATTTTACGAATTGAACATCCTTTGTTTGGGTGCGTGTCTCAACCCATTACCACTTCGGTTTAATGATTCGTTCGTACTTTTGTTGAACAGGTTTTGTTTGTTACATTTGTGTTATTGTTGCAAATGCTATGTCGTGGCGACTTGAAAGACATGGATTACAAGCAGGGCTGTGGAGCCCGAGCTCAAATTTCAGACTCTGGCTCCAGCTCCAGGAATCTGAAGTTTTTGGCTCCGGCTGCAAAATGATTTCGTCCATTAAAAACTAAAAACCATTGTATGAACAGTTTGTACAGCTCGCTTGCCCCACGAATTAGGGACATGGAACCGGAATTCACATTTCATACTCAGGCCAGCTCCACCATCTAAAGTTTGGCTCCAGCTCCAGTCATCCAAAATTGGTTGGGCTCCGGCTCCACAGCCCTTGTTACTAGTCCAGCTGTACTTCCGCGTTAGAATGTGTGCATGCTGTGCGAACATGGATAGTAGGTGATGCGATGGATGCTGTTTCTAAACACGATTTAACTCTAAGCTGTTGGATGGGTATGTTATACCAAAGCTGCCATTTACTACATGCAGTTTACTGTCTTTCCTTTGCATTTCTGAACGGAAGTGACATATTTGTTTAGTGTAGAATTTTGCCTCTTTCCTACGAAAGTTAAGATTTCTTGGTTGGAATTTACCAGTTAATAATAATGTGCTAACGTGACTGTCTTCATGACTGCACACCTAGGCTAATTTTCACCCTGTCAAGTTTTTCATAGCATTCGCATTGCAGCTACCTCCTCATAGCGTTTCGTCGCAAGCAATCGACTCACTCTTGAACAGCTTCGCATGTTTCTATGTTTCTTTCCAGATCGCTGAAAAGCCACGGGAGCGGTCATTCGTCGTCGTCCGTCGGAAAAGCAATGGCGTCGCGATCGGACAAGTCGCAACAGAAGCTGAAAAAACGAAGCAGTATGTCGTTTCAAGCTAGCACGACATCGTCCAGCCTGAAAGGTGCCAAAATACTTTAGCATTAACTGCTATTCAATTATTCGTGCTTGAGGTTGTCTTGGTAAAGCTTTCTTGTTGACAATGCCGATGTTTTTGTAATTCAAATTTCCTAAAGCTCATGGTCATTGAAGCAGGGGTTGTGGCAAAGGGTTCATGTGCTGTTCTCAGTTTTTATACTAAAATGATGTCGTGACGTTGTGTCTCGGGATTTCCCCGTGCGGTTGAGATACGTGTGTCTGGTAGAAACGTTTTTTTATCTTATTTCTCGCCAGTCAGTGCGCCGTTTGCACCGGGGTTACGTGTTCCATATTTCGTTATTTTATCCATTTAATTATTTTTCAAACCTCACGCGAAGTCGTGCACAATGTAAATGCAAAAATACAACGTTATTTGGGAATTGTTGCATACCAAAACAGATTTAAGTTTTCGTCCTGAACCTGTTCTTCATGATTGCAACTGTTTGTGCATGTTTGGTGACACTAAAATTTTGATAACCGAATCATAACCGGACATAACCGAATAAAAATCAGACCATTCTGTCTGCAGGAACAATTTGGCATCCTGTTTTGTCAAGGTATTTTTAAGACACTAAATATAAGGGTGAATTTAAAGGTTTGTTATGGTCTGCGTCAATTGAAGACCGTGTATTTGCGCAGACAGTGTTGATAATGATTGTTTTGCAGTGAACGGCAACAAAGAAAAATCGAAATCACTTCTTGCTCTTCCAACATCGAACTCCTCTTTCATTCAAGGACGCGACAGTGTTGCAACTAGCGCAGGTATGCGTAGTAATGAAAGTAACTGTTCGCAAAGACAGTTGTGTAACTGCCTTGAACTACAGGAGCCAATTATTTTTGTCACTTCGTTCTAGCGGTGCACAATGTTGCAGACAGAAGTTGGGGAAAATTGTGATTTACGTTGAGAAAAAAAAATAAACTTTTGTTTTCTGTAGTAACATGATCTCCAGCAATTTCCGCATTAATGCCAAAAGTTCACTGTATTTTCCAGGGGGATCAATGTCGGCTTTGCACAACGTAAATCCTCCCAATCCCGTGCCTCCCCGCAACCTGGTCAACCACTTCTCATCGCACGCGGCGTATTTAGCTGGCGCGTCTAATCCTGCAACTCAGGGGCCTTCAACGGCTTTGGGCCACAAAGGACCCCATCATCACGTGCCATCAATCGCATCCTCCCGATCCGCCTCCTCTTGTCCATCTCCGGCCTTCATGGGCTCATTGGCCATGGGCCAGCTGCCAACACACAGCAGTGCGCCAGCAGCAGCTTCATCCTCATCCAGCAAATCATCCAGGTAACACAGCAACAGTGCTTTGCAATATCTTGAGTCGCTTCGTGTTTTGCTCCAACCTTTTAAGCATCGCCTGGTCTGAGGGAGTAAAGTTAAGGGAGGAAATTTTCGCTAGCGAAGTGATGGAACAATTTTTTTCCCATTAGGAGTTAATACACATTACACGGGACCCGGAAAAATTGCTTCGTTCTTCATGCATTAGATGTGAGGCGGTGTGCACAGAGGGCGGCTGGGATCTGCCCTGTTGGGTTTTGCTTGCTCCATGATTTGAACGCTATCGAGTGAAATGTCCCACCGAATGCTGTTTGTTGAACTTGCTGATTTCCTTTTTTGCTCGTATCGAAACAATTTTGGGTCTTGCTCAGCAATATTCTGCATCACTGAGTTCGTTTATACGCACAGACGGGCTTCATTAGTTACATCATGTGCAGGTATTGCGTGGTCTGTTGACGTTGATCTAATCGTAGAATTTGAATTGCGTTTACACTTAACATGCTGTTCGCGCCCCTTATGTGATTCGCTGTGTTTTTCTCCATATTTGTTTTGAAAATGTCTCGTATTTTCTCTGAACAGGAAGAGCGAACGGCGTAAAGCGGCTGACCTGTCGCAACTGAGCCAACCTAACCTTTCGTCATCGGACCTTGCAAGTAAGCACGTCACCAGTTAATAACGTCATAGTGACGGTGCACCTTAATGGCGTACGTTAGCATCTGAGCTACCCAATCACCCTAGGCCGTCTGTTTTCAGGCACGGAGGCGCGTACCCGCAAGAACAGCACTGGTAGCGTGTCATCGACTGGCAGTGGCGGTAGAGGAAAAAGCAGTTCCTTGTGAGTATAACTTTGCCAAAAGAAGTCTGTTTTACGACGTTCATTCAGTTGATAGAGATAGTTTAATAGGGGCAAACCATCAACTGGAAAATTGTGTGGTTTAATGTTGGATTTGATTCGACTTGTTTCACGGTTGCATTTGCAGTGGTCTCAATTTGTTTCAAAGGGTAGTTGGCATATTGTTTCGAAGCTGTTGAAGACGTTAGATGGCATAACTACAGAGCCAACTACCTTTGTGATTTAAGTGCCACGACATTTCTGTTTTCCCACCAGCCATTTCTTCTTGAAAGGAAGTGCTTTTTCATTTGTTCTTTTTTTCGAAATTATCCAACTTGTGAAGGGAGTGGTTTTCAAAGCCTTACGATATTTCAGTTAAATGTTCGTTTGCGCTCGAACAGATTTTTGGCCCACTTACGCTTTTGGTGCATTTTGTTTAAAAAAGTTGTACTTGCCTTGTCATGTCATGATCAGCTTCAAAAGTTATTTTCTATGATGCTGTGGTTTGCAAAAATATAGCTTTGCGTGCTGCAGCTGAGACGACACGAGTAAGTTGGCTTACAACTACTGACCTGTCCAGTGTTAAGGCGTTTGAAGGGACCGAAACGGTCTCTCAAATTTTTGCAACGGTCTATCAGAATACAGTAGAAGCTTGCTGCATGACCACCAACAAAATGCACTGAAATCTCGCGTCATGACCATTTCGGTATTCAGATGAAATAGTTGCGGTCTCACGATGTCTTAACGGTCACCAAGGTCAAACCCTAAAAAGCCCTGAACCTGTCAATCCGACTGTGCGATTTATTTCTATTTCCTTTTGTTTTGTTTGCAGCCGCCGGAAAACTTCATCCGTCGGAAGTCCCCAACCATCCGGAATCAACAAAAACAAGAAAGATAAAAGCAGCACAGCTAGATAGGACTTCAACACATTGACAGCAAGGCATATAGACTGTTCTTATAAAGATGCTTCGCGTCCGAAAGTTGGCGAAATCATCCGAAGATGCGCCCAGCCGTGATCGGACGCGATAATGTTCTTAGTGCTCATAATGCGAGCAATCCATTTGTCTTTTCCATTGTGTGGAGCCAGTTAGTTTTTTTTTATAAGGTTTAGGATCTCAGGGTTACTTGAATTCGTCCACTGTTTTAGTTTTTCGTAAAGGCCGTTCTATTGTGTTTGTCCGTACGATTGCTCGCTGTCCATACGATGATTTTGATATGGTCGCAGCAGAATGCATTCAGCAATTTACTTCATTGCTGGATGAAGCGATTTCCATTCTCACTGTGTTTGAGATCACGAAGAGAAAAGCGAAATCCACCAACACATCAGGGTAACTCTTTTCTTACCACGCTTGGTTTTCCGTCTCGCGCTATTGCGATTGCATTGTCCACTGTTTCCTACGACTTCTTCAAGTTCGTTATTTTTAATTGTCCACTTTCTGTAATTCAGAGCTCGCACGATTTTCCGTTTTGGTGCCTCTTCGCAAAAGCTTTGGCGGTGCCACTTGCCAGTGTTTTATTCCCTTTCCGTCTTCCTACCTGGAGTTGTGTTTGTAAAATCGCCTGGAAATGGCCGCTGCGCAATGGACTATTTAACTTTGGTGCCCTGAGGAATTTCGCTGAATTGTCGATCGCTTTGCTGAGCCCAGCATCAGTTGCATTCTCAAGTCGACGGACCATTTTTATTCAACCATTTACCTCGTGGCACCAAACCTGTGAAGTTTACCTCTCGCTAGTGTTTGGCACGAAGTATTGCGAAAAAACCTAAGATTTCCCGTGATTGTTATCTCGATATCGACATTCCTTGTTTTTGTCTTTATTACAACCCTACGGTACTTAAGCCTGCAGTTATCCTGCACCGAAGGTGGCAAGCTTTGTTAGATCAAGGTTTTAAAGCCTTGCGTGCCACACCATTGCTTGAGCGTTGCGTAACTTTTCTTCACGAATTACCATCCATTTTTTACAATTGTATTAAAATGTGCATTTTTCGTGTCGTACTTTATACTTTTCCGTTTCTGTCACTTCCGGGGAAGTAAAGTCCAAATTACTTGACACTGTGTTGACCGAAAATGATGAAACAAATCTTTCTTGTCCCCAAAATTGGCAAGTTTTTACTGATTTTATCAGATCCCGTTGTGTACGACCCAGGAACGCCAGCCTTGCTTAGTTATATGAGTAATCTTAGCGTAAACACTTGAATGGAGTAGTGGTTTATTGTGATTATGGAGATGTATTTGGCCACACTTTCATTAGTTCTAATCAACGTTAACTCAGCATACAACAACCTAAATTTGAAAATCGCTGACCANTTATAGNTGCGGATGTTTCGGACATGTAATAATTTTCCAGTTTTGGTTGCGATTTGAAACAGCCGCCGTAGTTCAGAAATCCAAGAAATAACTTCCCCGGTCGCGACAAGCAAGCCGTCCCTCGCTTATTCCGATTATCGTACGTCCCACAACTCTTCCCATCTGTTTCACAGCGTGATGCATAGCGTACTAAACAGACACGTTCGCATTTTCTCGACCAGTCTTAACTGTGATCCGGTGTCAACTCAAGCTGCTGCACGACAGCTACTGTTCACTTCCACTGTGTTGACAATGTTTGGAAAGCTGGTACATTCGCTGTCGCAGCCAGAAAGCGGTTTCCTCTGCGCCGGCCTAAAGGTGGTATTAAGTGGTGGTGCAAACTGCTTTGTTGGGCCCTCGTGTCTATGTTGTTTTGGTTTCTGTGGCTTGTTTCCCAGTTGGGAATTTTTGTCAGAGACTATGTTTTGAAACCACAAATGCACACGATGAGCGCAGGGTCTATACTTCTGAAATATCTGATAATGTTTTGAATGACAGCGGACAGCTTGTAAATTTGTCGATTCGACTTTTCAAAAAAATCTTGTGCCTTCCAGGTTGAAAAGGTGTGGTTTGATTTTTTTCTTCGTTTTCATCCGACATGCATCTGTGATGTCGCTTTAGCGAATTCACTCCGATATCATTCTGTAATAACTAAAATTTTATTTTTATGACTGGCGCTACGATTTCTATTTATTTGACACGCACGCTGTGCAGATCCACTTCTCTGGAAGGTTCTTCGTGGTTATGGTTCTCAGCATCGGGGCGGCAGGGACAGAAGCAGCCGCTAGCGACTGCTGTAAAGTGTTTATACGAAAAGTATTTTGCTTTCCTAAAATCATAAAAGTAAAGTTGAGTTTGGTCAATACATATAGTTTTTATTATTAACAGGTGGATAACCTGTAGAGCCAAAAGAATCTGAACATTCGTCGACAATTCCACAAGTTCACTTGAAAGTATGATGGATGGAAAAACAGAAAAATCTTAAACTAGCATCTGATAATTCAGAACCACCAGCGTTCAACACAAATGTATGTGTTTCGTCCACTTAGTCATGATTGACGTCTGGCCAAGTTTCTTATACTCGTCAGGAACATCAAAAGCAAAAAGATTCTCATCGTGAGACTCGCACTAGCGAACAGATCTTGTAGCGTCTATAGGTCAAGCAGGTCTGAACATACATCAACACTTTCGCTCGACGACCTTTACAAACATAAGCAGTTAATTCAAGTTAAAATGCTAACGAGACTAAATGAATATTTCCCCACACCCCGCGTGAATTACGAAGCACTTTATAATCCAGACAGATTGTCCGACATGGGCATTTTTTCGCCATGTTTTCCCGACGCGTTCTGCGTCATTGACGATTCGCCCTACTCAACCAAGGCCTTCTAGAGAAAACAAAAGGCCTTGACTCACTGCTAGTGTCAACCTGCGGTGTAGGGCCAGCGCCACCGGCTATATTCCGCCAACTATGAATGAGTTCAAGAGTTCGCCGAGCTGTAGGTGATAATCCTTTTTAGTTACAGTTCTGTGCCCGCG
>JGI24022J15233_10006353_pt1 | contig 12783 bp, 10 predicted proteins | sample Ectturendosymbi2_FD_15233 | JGI IMG/M metagenome (IMG submission 15233)
GGTAAACGAGTGTTTCGCAACAATGCACGCGCGAAACGCCCAGCGAGGTTATTATTAGTGGTGGTGCGGTGCGACGCAATGTTCTGACGCATTTTTGTGCACGAGCTGTTGTTCGAAAAGCGCAGGTTGTCTTGTTTCTAAAAATTTTGAAACTTACCGTTGCTAAGTTGCGAAAACATCATCTACGCCGCAATGCAGATGCCTGTGGGTTCAGTGGCAGCATATTCTTTTATCTCATGCAGAGAAGCATTTGGAAGAGAATGCGCCACCTGGACGTTCAGCTTTGTGCGACGCGGATGCACTTAGTAGTGTTACACAGAGATTCTATCTTCAAAACTTCATTAGGAGTGAATGGTCGCCTTTCCGATCGTTTGCGCAGATTTTTTCAAGTTCCGTTCAAGATTACGCAGCTCACTGCGGTTCCGACGCGTTATTCGCTCTGATGATTGCACACAGATTTGATCAGACATACGGCACAATCGTTCCTCAACTTTCCTGGACGTAAGAAGGGATGTTTTCGCAAAATATTTGAATGCTTCCCTGTTTTTGTTTTTTTTGTTAAAAGGTTGATCGCTGGTCTTCAAAGCAAAGCATTATCGGCGTCTCTATGTGCCTGTTGCTGATAAAGCGGGTGTCGCGAGAATGGTGCTAAAACCAAAACAACTCGTGACGTTTCTCTTCTACTGTCCACTAAGAATGTCAAGCAACTCAAAACGAGAAAGTTGTGCCAAAACTATTTTTAAAAGAAAAACTATCAATAGCTCCCAGGATCTGGCCCCTGCTGTTTCGATCGGGGTGGGTGTTGCAAGTCAGTGATTCAGAAGTTCGAATCAATTTCGAAAGACGTATTTCTTTTAACCATGTAAAGCTAGCCAGAATTAAAAAGCTAATTGAGGGAGACTGCACGTAACTAAAAGGCTTGAACCAAAAAAGGAAGCAAGTGCAAGTGACGGTCACGCCGGAGTAAAAGTTGATGGCAAATCGAATCGATTTTGCAGAACCAGAAAGAACCGACGTACAAGACGCACAGTCCCTAAAACCCAGGATCAAGAATAGTTTTGCAGCAGCAGCATCAGCGAGCAGGCGTCTTCAGGCACTTATTTAAATTCAGGTGGACGGTGTGAACACAAAAAAAATATTTCTCGAAACCAACCGATACCGGGAAAACGGTGCGGAGCAGGGATTAAGCAAAATGCAAAAAATCAATAAGAAATTTAAACCGCTCACTTGCACTGGTCTCAGTGCAGGATAGATAAAAGGCACGCGCTACGAATACAGAAAAAGTACTTGATAGAACTGGATTCACAGAAAGTTGCTGCAGGGTACGTGAAAGTTTTAGGTGCCATGAACGAAAAACCTGAGTATCATTCACAGGTTATCAGTGTCATTACTCAAATTAATCTTTAGCTGCTGCAGTATACGCTGATTAGCGTACTTCGTTTGGCGTACTATTCCACTACTGGTTTGGGCCAAACTGGGCCCAGCCTCTCTGGCCGAGCATNCTGTTCAGCAGCTAACCCCTAATAAAACGGCCAGCTACGCTCAACTACGTTAGCACGACGAGTCCGAGTCACGTGACGAGCCACGCCTCGACCGTGACCAACATAGCACAGGCGGGCATGTTGCAGCATGCGCAACAAACACTAGCAAACACCAATCAAATACGAGTCAAGTCTGCACCTACCTTGACATGCGGCGATCCGGCGCTCTTGACTTTGTTTGCGATCCGGACAGTTTCCAAAAGACGCTCTCGTGATTTGCTATTTGACAAAGACACGTGATTCAAGCGCTCACCTTCGACTGAGGTTGACGACCCACCGTGTGTGCGTTTTTAAGCAGAGCGATGCGTGTTTTTTACCGAACGACGTTAATGTGGGTGTGTGCGAATCACTGTGAGTTCACACTCTTGCCCACGTCTGAGGTTTCTAAAAGGAGAAGTGCACACGCGCGCACACACACGCAAAGCACACACAGGTTCATGTTTATTATGCAAGGTGGAGATTGCTCTCCGAGCAAATTGCTGGCAGTTCTGTTTGTTGCTCGATACTGCGATAAGTTAATAGTTAATCGCCACAAAACCACTAATGAGGCCACTTCAAACACCCCTTTTCATTCGAGATGCATTCTGACAGCACCTTCTTATAAATATTCAGTTACGTCTGGCACTTTATAATTCATGCGCGAGGCTGCATGAACTTTCGCATTTATGAGGCCTTCGTTAATATCTTTTTCCTCTTTTTTTTAACATTTCAATCCCGGACTTTTTGCACTTTTTGTATGAACGATTCTAACTCGAAGCAACCCGCCACCGACTGATCAAAGGCATTTCCCTGACAAGCAGAAGCGTCATCAAAATAGCCCCAAGGTTTCAAAAACAAACAAGTTTAGATTCAAACAACATCACCAACTCGCTGCTCACCTCTTGCTTTCTCTCGGCGTCCGCTCCTCGCCGAAAAAAGCGTCGCACTCCTCCAGGCCGGCGCCGCTATTTTCGATTTCCGCCGCGAGAGAATGGTGGAAGGGCACCTGCCAATCACCGCCGGCCTCGACGTCATAACCATCGCGCGAGCGCAACCCCCCCTCGGTCAGTCTGCGCGTTTCGCGGCGCGTCTCGTCGAGCAACTGCACCACCTCGTTGTACTTGCTCTCCAAGTTCTGGACCTTTACCAAGAGCGAGGGTATCCGCTAAAGCGCGTTTTTGATATGAAACAAATTCGCGTACGGTCAAATTTAAGTAGAGGGGTGAAACGAGATCTGGGAGAAGCGCAGAGGTCGGCGTGTAGATTTTTTCTTGTTATTTGTGAATGGAATCGTCACAAGGGAAATGTTGATATTTTCGAGAAGCCAACGGCGTGTCTGTTCAAATCGATTGCGTCACGCCGCAAAAATTCAGACGCGACGCAGAATCGTTTTTTTCCGTACGAGGTTATTTGGACAGTCAGAAGCACTTTTAACATAAAAAAATTTTGAAAAACTCGAAATTTTAAAAAATGTTGTTGGAAATATGAACCGCAAAAGATGAAAATCATTTATAAGGGCATTGCTTCCCATCAGAGAAATCGTAGCAACATTCCCTGAACTCTTTAGTAAATATTAAAGGCAGAATGACATTAAAACGTCAGCTAGCTATATGCCTCAATGATACTGAGCTCACAAAACTCAGAGACTTTTAGAAATTGTTTTTGCAAAAAGATGTATTTTTGATGTCGTTTTTTTTTCGACAAAGTAACTCGAGTTGTCTAGCGAAGACAGTGCAACGCGATTGCCGAAACGATTTGCTGTACACTGTACAACATACCACCACAGAAAGGCGGCGAGGAGAGCCAAACTGCACAGCCAGCATGGCGTGTTTTCTCTCTTCGAGCACACTTACCACGACAGTTAGTTCCAACTGCGAGACGTTGGCGGAGTTCAGGTCTTCCTGTAGCACCTCGTGTTCGCACGTGAGCTGCAGCGACATATACATGTGAGCGCGGGAAGCAGTTAAGAAGAGCTACGCAATGGACAATGCCTCTGCAGTCCTGCACATCAAAATGGCTGCTAAACAGCGGTTGTTACATGGAACGAAGTTTGAGGAAAAGTTGAAATTTGCTTGTCACGTCACAGTCAGCGTCGTTTCAGAGCCATTGTACATCGCACGAAGCTAAGATTCATCAAACACCTGGCGCCGAGGACAAGTTGAAACTTGTTTGTGACGTCACAAGTAGCGTCGTTTTGAAGCGATTACTTTGTAAAACATCTCGCGGGTTGGGGACCTATTCACAACGCACCGCATGGATTGTGAAAGGTCGCGGGCGGTTGGTGAAATTTTTACCTCACAGTGCAGATTGCAACCAATTAAAACTGTTTTTCCCTGCTAGCTGCTTTTTAAGGTGTGCAGTCAATTAAAATATGTGCCATCTTTGCGCTTTCTGTACCAAACGGGTTTTACAAAATACCTGGGCGGTGAGTGCTCACCAGGCGGGTGGTAAAAATGACCTACTGAAACAACCGTTTAATGGCCGCTTCAAATAAAAATCAGTTTAATGCACGTAATGCCACTGCAAAAAGTTAGCCGGCAGTTAGTAAACTTATTTCGTGGCAGGCCCGTCGAAGGATTGCGGCCCCGGTTGCACAGACCCTTTGGTCAAGGTGAAGGGGACGTTGCCCCTGAATGGACTCCACAGTCAGGGTCACTTGTTTAGACAGCAAAATGAGACGTACCCCCGTCTCATCAGACCCGTCCGAGATGAAGTGGACTTGGGATCGAATCCCGATCGCACCAGGTAACGATCAATACGCATGATTTCTATTGGTTCTCAAGTCTTTCCGGTTTGGCAACATTCTAAACTACCGACAACACGACCAGTTATTTCTTTCACACTTTACTTTCGTTGTTCATTGCTGTAAACTTGTGGTGCGACGAGAGCTGCGCCTTTTGAAACTTGTTGGTTGTTCTTCTCGAAATTCGTATCAAAACAAACAACTGCGTGGTCACTATGGCAATGTGCAGGTCCTCACTGCTGCACAGCTTTTTCAGTTAGTTACCATCTGCGACGCGTTACAAGTCGCTCGACACAAGCTTTGGGGCAGAAGTATTGCCACAGAGTTTTTCAAAGCAACAAGCACATCATCAAAGAACGACAGTGACGCAATGGCTTACGCTTTTGTATTTTTTCTGCAGTTTAACGATGTGCGTAAGCAGGTCGTCGATTTCCTCCTGCTGCCGCACCGCTTCGTCGTTGCGCCGGGCGAGTTCGTCTGTCACGTCTGCTATTTGGTCGTTCGCACTTCCTGTCCAGACAAAGCCCGGCGATATACTTCCGTTATCGTCACAACGGATCAGTCTGATACTTTCAGGCTCAAAATTTTTTCCTTAACAAGCCTGCGCGCAACGTAAAAGGTACACCACTTCTCGCTCGCCACCTACGTGAGCACAGTTCTTACGCAATTTTGAATATAAATTTCCAGACTTTTTCCAGTTTTAAACTTTTCTGAATGAGGTCATACCCAGGTCAAATACAAGCATTATAATCGCTGACATAATGAGAGCAAATTCATCAATCTTGAATGAAATTTTATGAAAATGCATGTCAAAAGATTACGTTTGGGACATTATTTTCTTTTACCACACTGATGGACCAAAATTTTTTCTAGATTTTTCCAAGCTGGAAAATGACCAAACTGTTTTCCATGTTTTTCCACACCCCGTAAAAACCCTGCGTAAAGTTGCCGTAATCTTTTCACACAAACCGCTAGACGCTTTCTACTGCTCATATGTTGTCGTCAGCACGACGTCATAGCGGGGGGCGCTGGTGCTGTTTCATCATCTGGCGATTGGACACAGAACAGCTCGCGAATGAAGCATTGTTTAGACCAGCGCTTCTCAACCAGTAGGCCACGAAGCTCATAGTGGGCTGAAGGCACGAATCAGTCTTAAAAGTGACACTCTGAATGCCGCTTTGCGTGCGAGCTTGTCTCCTATCAAGCTTCAAGGTTGATCTGACCATATTCAATCTAAGAAAGCTCAAGTTTCGCGTTAAAAGCAAATGGGCATGCGTTCTTTGCGTTGTGTTTTTTGCCGTCACGTCTTATTGTGGGCTCGTAAATAACTTCTCGGTAGAAGTGGGACGCGAGGGCGACAAGCACTGATGGCCAAGTGACCGAATGCAAACCGGACGCATGCTTGCGGAGCTTTGGATACGTAAGAACTATCTACAATTAAATATTTTTTCCGGAACGCAAATGCCGTCACCGAATCGAGGGGTTCGCAAGTCCGCGAACTTAAGCAGCACTTACTCAGTTCTTCTTGCAGTGAGGTCAGCTGCTTCACTGTGTCCGAGATGAGAGAACCTTCTTTGTCGTCGAGGCAGTCGGTCTCCTCTTCGAGGTCTTGCTGCTGCGAGGGATGATGGGAGAATGTAAGGAAGAAGGTCTCGAGACAATTACTTCACACGTCTCTTTTCTACTGACTCAGATCGAAAAAAAGCGCTTTGGTAAAAAAACGGAAAAGGATCATTATATTATTATTTATGTGGGGGATAACTGTGCAGTATGCAACTTGACTGAAGGGAATTGGTGGCAGAAGTAACTTGTTAGCGAAGTCTGAGCAACGGAAAATGTTTTTGTGTTGTTGTTGTTCATATGGCTGAAGCATATAACCACAGGTGACAAACTACAAGTTTCGCTTTGCTGATAGTGCTCATTACGATGATAGACAGTTTGAGGTCACGCTGTTGGCAATCGACAACTTGGATCAAGTCTTGAAACTAGAACACAAAGTGTAAACGCGACACGAACGGCCAAACTGCGATGACGACAACGACATAATGAAGACTTGCGACCTGCCCAGCCCCGTGCTTGGCATTGATAGAAAGGCGATCCACGCGCGGCGCTGCCGTTGACACACCACCAGTGCAGTATTAACTGCGGAAGTAGCCACGTGGCTTTTACTGCATATTTATTAGAAACGAAACAGAACTTGATATCGGTCCCGTCATACACCACAAGATTTTATGGTGGGCACAATACGTAAGAACTTGCACAACCTAAGTCCTTGAACCGGTTCAGCATCTTGGACAAAACATAAGATTTCTGTTTTTTTCATGACTGTTTTATGCTAAGCAAAAAGGGAATTCAATAACTACCTCTTGCATCAGCATCATGTTGCGCTCCTCCAACCTCTTGATCTTCTCCTGCAGGATGTCAACCTGCCCCTCGCCGTTGTGTCGTCCGAGCAAGCGGAAATCTGTAAGTTGAGTCTGGCGTTAGCAGCTCAATACGAGAAGTGCTAAACAAACATTTATCGTCAGCTAGGAGCGAGTGTACGCAAAAAAGTGCGACTGTTTCATTATTTCGTCACACGTTTAACGTTTTCTGGGGCCATGCATAACATTGGAAAGAAAAAACATTTCTTAATAACGACTTTTCCAATCCCNTGGTTTACGGATTCAACACTTTTCCAATCCCGTGGTCTACGGATTCAACAGGCTGTCACACTTGCCTTTGGTGGGAGATGGCGAATGAGATGACAGTGCGTCGTCGTCAGCGTAGATGTGCAACAGCGTCTCCTTCTGCCCGATTTCGTAGCGAAGTTGCGATGCCTTGAAATGTTAAGTGGAGTTAAACTCACCCTTGCCAGCTCCCGAGCAAACACATGGCTTTCTGCGCATGCGACAAAACGAACAACGACGCCGGTAAAGGCTACACATCAATGACAACAGCACCTTAAAAGTAAGTTCGTGAAGTCAGAAAAGCTACAGGGCCTTGTTTCCGATATCCGGGATCCTATACCGAGATACCTAAACCTTTTATAAAACGCCTGAAGCCTTTGAGACATGCGACAGCTTTTAGCGTAGCTAATTTTAAAGGAAGACAAAATTTTGCTTCCTGCAAATTGTTTTTTTTCGGCCAACCCCTGTACACAAAAGCTGCTGACACCAAACGTCGCGCCAACAAACTAAGTTTTTGTGCTTGTGGTTGCTCATCACGGGATTTGAACGAAAATGACCACCAAAACTTAGAAGAGTGCACAACACCCCGAGCAGAGGGCCACCGCTCACAACACGATACGAACCCATAACCCTTACATCTGCAAGTTCAAAACGCACCTCCTCCAGAGCTTCGGCCAACCTTTCTTCGAGCGCATCTTTCTGCTCTGACAGTGTTTGGTTCTTGCTGAGCAAGGTCTGCCCGATCCGCGCCGCCAACTCAAGATCCTTTTCCTTTTCACTGAGCAAATCTGTCACCGCTTTGACGTCATGGTAAGTGCGGGTCATTTGGCTTAACCTGTCGCCGCTGAGCACTGAAACAAGGAGAGAATGAAAAGATCGATTTCAAAAACCCAATTAGTTGCAGTGTGTTGTGCTACAAATTTTTCCATCGATTAAGTGTATTAGCAACAACAAAGAACTTCACCCAAAGAAATCATAGTTAGCACGGGCTGCATGTACAAATGACCTATCCTTACACTTGGACGTTTGCGGGTAAACAATATCAGCATGCAGGTCAAACATTTCGTAACGACAACTGGGTATGCATTCACAATCATTAAAAGTTTCGAACTGCTTAAAATATTTTAAGTAACATATTTAAACAGCAAATATGCCATATAGGTCTTGCTTATTTCTGTATAATTAATTGAAGCACCTTTCAGACATCTGCATCTTCCACAATTATATAAGCAATTGACACTGTTTTTACCAAGTTTAGCCAATTAATTATGCTTTTTCCATACAAAGGCATGACCAAGGATGGGCCTGCAAATGGAACCATCCCTGCAGTGGTTGGCGCCCTTCACAGTCTCTTTCTAGTCAGCATGGCTAGATTTTGTGCGTTTTTTTAGGGTGTTCAGGTAACACTTCCACACGAAGTGACTTGCAATCGGCGTTTGTGCCAAGACAAATTGTATCAATTGTGATCGCACAATAACGCAACACTTTTTAAAATCAATTGCGATACATTGCTGCGCATGCATTCAGCATGATTTTGGCCAATAGTTTGCAGAAGTGACATTCAAAACTACCATGTGCTTACAAATCATAGAGAAGCTGGTAATTACAGTGCATCCTTCTTAACTGTAAACCAGTGACCATGACTAGTAACAACTTACCCAAGTCTCACCACCTGCAAACAGGGAAAAACATCTTACAGTAGCATGGGCTCCAGTTTACAGGCCATTATCTTCCACAGACAAAACATCCGACAAACAAGGAAAGATACAATTGTCGGAGATATGACAGCAGAGCAAAGGTCAGAGACTATACTGGTGAAACAAAATACAGTTGAACTCGTCTAATTCGTCACTTTTTCGTCGGTCCCGGCAGAATTCCTATCTTTTGTGTACATCTCTGTTCGTCTAATTCGCCATCGTCTAATTCTTCAATTTGCTCAATTCGTCACCTCTTTCTATCCCTTAAGAAGCGTTTTGTTCAGTTACTACGTCATTTGCAGTTTCGCTTTTGAAGTCTAAGCAGCTAGTACGTGTGGGAATTTAAAGAAATTAAGGATCTTTATCTGAGAATTGTTGCACCTCGCAATTTGTTTATCGAATTTATACACGAGGTGCGAAGCGCGACCCAACCCCTCATTGAGAGAACGTGGGAAGTCTTTGCAGTTTGTTAAAGATTTAAAACGTGCTAGATTAAATGGAGGGGTCCAGATAGAGTATAGGAATTGATAGTTGTATTCAACCATGAGGTCATAACCTTGTATTTTACTGCAAATAAGAGCACTATATATACGAGTTACTATGATAAAGTACCAGTTTCTACGATAGAGTTTTCACTTGTTTGCATAATTCGTCACTTTTTTCTAATCCTCTTGAGGTGGCGAATTAAGCAAATTCTACCGTAATATATGAATGAGGAATTAGATGTAACAAAATTAATTCTTGACCTAACCAACATAGAGTTGTTTTATCATCATACCTAAAGACATCTCCTAACAATGTATATGACGGCACAAGTGCAAAAGATGGACAAGTGAAACATGTATTTTGTAGGAAAACAGGGCACATGAACTATTGAGGCCGCTGGGTCGGCGCGGCGTCGCATGCGCGGTGCACGCGAAGTGAATGTGCGATAAGAATAGCACCTGCATGCTGCTTTTTTTCGATTTTTTTTAAAAGACAGAAGAGAATTAAGTCAATTCGGTCATATTGTCCGAAAAGGCAGACTAGTGAAGGCTGTTACGGCGAGTTTTCAAACTATACTGGGACAAATGACCGAAATGTCTCAGCGAAAAAAAACAGACTGCATGTATGTGGCGCGAACAAGTAGCAAAAGAGTGACCACCGCGTGCGACATCTATTGTTGCTTGCTGCCACACTGTGAAGCTTGCGCGGGGCCCTCCGATCGCAACAAAACGGTACTGCGACCAGAATACGAAGACAATGCCAGATGCAACTTTCACAAAAACAACCTGCGATCGGTGCGGCTCGTTTTAAAAAGGAGGGAATACTACTGAGGCCGCTGGGTAGGCGCGGCCGATCAATTAATAATGGAGTGATCATGGCATGTGACCTCTATTGTTGTTTGCTGTCACAGTGTGAAACATTGCGCGCTTGCCGCTCTGCCCTCTGATACCAACAAAACTACAGCCACATTTATACATATTCACTTTATTTTAACCACTGAAGTGGCACAGTGAGCATGGGCGTCGGTAGGGCGAGCCTTGCCCCTCTGAATTTCAAAATTTGACATTTTCTTATTAAAATATTGGCAAAAAAGGTTGTTTTCTTAGCTTCGAGTGGGTGAAATGAAATCTCACCACTTTGGCACCCCTTGGAAGCATCTTTTTGGCTACCCCTGGAAAAACCAACTATTGACCCCCATGGAAAAAATCCTTCTGAGGTCCATAACAGTGGGCTAAGGGCATGACTATAAAAGTTGGGAGGTAGGGTTCAATTCCTAGTTGGGTTACACTGGGGCCTTGAAAGCGGTACTTGTAGCCTGTCCAACCTCATGCTTAGCAGCAATAGGCGGGAGTAAGGAAAAAGTTCATATGCCTTGCACTGCTGCCATTGGCTTGCCAAACAGGATGCAGAATTAATTTGAAAGTAGCCATGTGGCCCTGGCACAAGCAAGTGGAGATGGCACCACAAAACACTTGTGTCCAAAAGGAATACAAAGCGAGTACAATGAGTTGGAACTTGTTTTTATGTGATGTAATGGCTTGAATACAATGACAGATACAGATTGCTTGTTGTAAAGACAATTAGAATAAGAATTTAAAAATACGTATACAATATGAAATGACAACCTCAATTCTGATCACTGCTTTTTAAAATTGCCAAATTTCTAGTACTCCCCCACTCAAAACATTGCGACAGTTTCTCAACACTCATGCAAACACTATGATTGCATAAAACTACCGTAATGTAAAAAAAACATACCAAAAAGTCTGAGGATTTCAGCACACTGCTGTGGTGATAGGTCACCATCAACTTCAACTGGCAAAAGGGGTGTTTGAATCCAATCTTCTTGGGAATAACCAAGAGCCTGATAGCACAGAGGAATTTTTGAATAGAGTCAATAGAAATTAATCACAGGTCATTACAAACACTGTTGAAAATTTTTGCAAGGTTACATCTGCAGCATTGTGGTTTTCCACAAAATTCTATTAAGATATTTTTAAGCATTTTCAAACACCAGACGAGCACAGCCTATGATTCCTGTGTTGATACCTTAAATTAATGTTCTCCTGAAGTGATAAAAACGTCTGTAGAAACCATATTTGATGTTGATCACCTGATAAACTGCAGATTTTCTTCTGGCCTGACCAGTCAGGAATTTATGTGTAAAGTTGATAAAGTTTAGGCTACATTTTTCATGCAATCACATCTTATGACCTGTTTACCATCTGATTTCCAAAGTAGTAAAGGTTCACAAGCTTATGCAGAAAAACTAAAGCAGAAAATATATTCATCCCAGCATTCCCACACATTTAAAATAATCATTTTCTATACTTTTTCGATACCTTTTCAATACTAAATTAAAAAAGTTCAATACCATTCCCTGGATTTTTTGAAATTCTTAATCATTGAACTCAATTTTGCACATTGCATAACACTGCATAAATAATGAACTGCTTTGCCTTCAGTAAAATTTTGCTCAGACACTTCAATTGCTTTTCCATTTAAAATTTCCATACTTTTTTAATACTTATGCATATTTTTGCCAATTTCAATATATACTTTTTCAAGGTCTTGAAAACTGATTTTGAAATTCAATACTGTATGGAAACCAATCATCCATGAATCTTGCAACTCTGGGGAAGAATTATTTGACCTAAGGTGATGATATTTTAGGGCACATAAAGTAATTTCCATTAAAATTACACACATTGAAACTTACTGATTCAGCACGAAGCTTGTATTTTGGTAGCTCCTTGTTTACTAGAGTTATTAACTCAACTTCTGACTGGTCACTGGTATTGTGTAAGTCTATAAAACAAGACAAAAAACTCATGAAACACTTTGTGCACATTCCACATTTGCAGTAAACTTAGCATAAATTTGTATCTGTACAACATGCACACTCTTCAAAGCTAATCAAAAACATCAAATTAACACTCTACAGAGAAACAATAAATATTACACGCAAATCCAAGAGATATACAAAGAAGTCATTTCTTATTCAAAGAAAAACAAAATTAAAGCATGATTAAAAAATATGTTTTGTTTTACCAATTTTGGTACTAAGTTTAACCTGCAAAAACTGAGTTGGATACCAGGCTGTTTTTGGTAGTTTGCCATAATTCTGCCAGTTTCCTAAAAATAACTTGTAATTGAAACATACACATGTACTTTAATTATTACATCCACTATTTAACTTCATCATTTTTTTATGTAAATGTAAGAATTTTCAGGAGAAAAAAAAAAGTTGGTATCAAATAGAAGCTACATTTGTATGCAGCCCCACATCTGTTTCATAAAAACCTATTCCGTAAAAGTAAAAAGGGCAGTACCAACCAAGTGTTAAATAAAATATCTTTCAAGCAATATTTTGCAAATGAACTAAATCCATATATTTGAATAGTATAGCTAAGCAACCCATGAAAATAGTCTTTAAACTAAAATAGGTGAGGAAGAAATCAAACAAACTTAACAATCTATTTACAAAAACCTTTTTACAGCAGAGAATCAGGCAATGTGATGTTATTAAATAAAATATTACATTTCATTAACACTTTGAGAGCCGGCGTACGATATATTTGTACTTCGATTTCAGCCTAAAAAACAGCAGTTTTCGGTTGCCTTACCAACGCCCTAGCTCCTCCGCCGATTGCGCTAGAGAGCTGTTC
>JGI24022J15233_10006355_pt1 | contig 12780 bp, 13 predicted proteins | sample Ectturendosymbi2_FD_15233 | JGI IMG/M metagenome (IMG submission 15233)
GCAAACTTGAATAAGGGTACTTGCGGCTTGTCCAGCTTCGTGCGCGGCATTGATGGGTGGGGGTGTGAGGAAAAGCTTCACGCACGGCGCTGTCATTGACTCGCCACCAGTGCAGCATTCATTACAAAACCAGCTGCGTGAACCACGACGAAAGTGGAGATGATCGCCGCAGACCACTCGTGACACTCCGAAAGTAGTAGATAAACCGAGTATAATCGAAGCTGAACTGATTTGTTTTCCATCACATGGCTCAAAGACTCTTGCCAGCCTTTCATGGGTTGTACTGATCTGGGGTAGAATCGCCTATTTTACTCAAACAATTTCAGTTGGGACTGGTGTGGCTTTCGTTGTACTTGTAAACGTCAAGAACGCGTTGAGATGTTTTCCAACACAAGGACGAAAACGAAGGTTGTTGATGACATCCGCTATTTTTCTGGGCCACACATTGTTTCACTCACGGACTTTAATCTTATCTGTGAAGCCAAGAAGTTTTCTAGTTGTTGCAGTTGATGGTGTCCTGCTAACGGTGTTGTCAACGCAAAAGTGATTTTCAAGGTGAAAACAATTACACTGCAAAATATTTAAGTCACTCTGCGAAATTCCTTGTTTTCGAGCAACATAGCAAACGTTCATCACCGCGGTTTAAATTGAGATTAGCCCCAGCGAATGGTCAACGTTCGGGCTAATTTCTTGTGTACAAGTTCCTGAGGGCCGCCCGTTCTCGAATGACGTGCTTATGTCCAATTTCAAATTCTTTGCGTGAAGAGGGCGGTTTTATGTCAGACCCGTTTGTACTGGCTGCCTGTTTGCGGGAGAAGCATTCGTATGGAATGGATGCACAATTCCTTTGAAACTTTCTCCAAATTTGCAAAACGCATCCTTTTCAGAATGCGCGACCTTTCTGCTGCGGAGAAGACTGAGTATCTGAAATTAGAAAAGCAGCTGGAGAAAAAGAACAAAGAGATCGATGATTTTAAGCAGAAGAAGGTTAAACTATCTGACCAGCTGGAAGAGGTATTGGTTGTTCTGATGTAACCAATGGTTTTGCTGTCTACTTTCTGGTAATTGGAGTTGGTGGAAGCAACTTTTTATATCAGTCAAAAACATTTCAGACTGCCAACCACATTTTTACCGGATAAGCCTGTTGCTTGTTGTTGGGTCTAAACACGAACGATCTGGTGCAATTGGCGAATCTAGGTGTCATTAAAGTAGTTTTACCCTGTTCAACCTCTGGTATTCTTGATCCTGGCGCTTTTGGTGTGCATGTAGTCTTGGTCATGACGTAATCTTTGCTTGGTCACATTTTTAGCTTTGCATTTATATTTTCTGATAAAGTTTGCAGTTTTTGGTCTGTCAACGGAGAAGGGCGTTATTTTGCCAGTTGGATACACGCATTTATAGATAACATCTGTTGTAATCTGTTCGACTGTGGAAAGAACTGATATCGCGTGATTTTCCTTTTTGAAAATTCGCCCCTATTATTCTGTTCCGTTTTTGTAAACCAAGTTTCAGTCTCGCAAAACTTTGGGTGGTCTTGTCTCGGTTTTTGTGTTGGCTTAGAAACAGCTGGCTCACCATAGCTTCAAATAACCAGGTATTCCCTCACCTTTGTTGTCCGCGCGAGTAACCTACAGATGCAAAAACGTTGCCAAAATCCGTTCAAAGAGTTCTACATCACTGTAACTTGGTTACACTCGCGCAGCGAGAATGAGGCCCATCGCACTCCGAAGTAAACTTCCAAAATTTTTCGCTGATGCTTTATAGCAAATGTTTGAACAATAGCGGAAGTGGGGACTCAATTAATGGCCAGTGCATGCACGAACTTTGTCACTATCACGCATGCAATTTTAGAGCGTTATTTTCAACAACTATCAGCAAGGATATCATCACTTGACTGTGGTGAATTCATGTGAAAGCTGTCACCATCACTTGATAATTTCACACGACACGGTGGGCATATACAGGACACAATGCAAATGTTCTAATACTTCTCCGTCAATCTGTCATACATAGGTAGCATTAGACAGCTTGAGTTCAGTTTGAAGTAAGGGGTGTTTTGCTATCGGCGACGTGAAACAAACAAGGAAAACCTTCAAGTTCTCATTTGGGTATTGAGTTATAGTTTGTCATGAAACGGAAAAGCAGTGGTTTTTAAGGAAACTGCTGGAGTACAAGGGAAAGCACAACTTGAACTTCCTGATGTGCCAAAACCGCCGCAGCTAATTGAGTTTCTTGCAATACTTTTCAGTTATTTCAACAGGATTGACGAATGATACTGAGCTGGTTATTGACGAGTTGTGCAAGAAGACACGCAGAATAAATTTTATCTTGTTATAATTCGCGTTGTTTTCTTGTAAAAACAGGAATTTGGCCATTGGCATGCTGTGGTTGGAATTTACGAATCCAAATTTAAGTATTTTTTAGTTGGCTTGTTCAACAGACATATTTATTGACTTTGTCGCTGTCTGCGTCACTTGGCGCCTCCCTTCTTGTTGCTGTTATCGTTCAACAACGCTGTTCAGCCAATAACTGCTTAAGAATAATCTATATTAAAGCACTAGCGTACGTGCAAAAACATTTGATGCCGTCTGTTAAAATCTCCTCGACGTCATGTCCTGTTTCAATGAACCAGAATTCGGGATGTTATTTGACTCAACATATTCTTTGACTTCAGTGACTGGCTGTCTCCTCTCGAACAAAATTCCTGTATGAGCCAGTGCTTGGTTAACGTAACATTTGATGTCAAAGATGTACTGCGAGCGGAAATAAATATTTGCGTAAAGTTTGAAGTTCAGCCTGATTATGAATCGTGATTTTTATACCTTGTTTTTTTGCCAATAAAGGTTCCATGAGCAACAAACACAAGTTTAAAAGATATCATACCCTTATCTTCTGAAGCATTGTTTTGCCATATCCTATCTGCAATTAGAGTGCTTGTGTGTAAAGTGCATGTAATGTGTTTTAATGCCACAATGCTATTTTTCTTGCAATTTTATGAGCAAATGCTTCAACCTCTCTTCAATAATCAGGCGGAGACGACCATTGTTGAATTGAAAGAACAAGTGGATGCTGCGCTTGCTGCTGAAGAAATGGTCGAAACGTTGACCGACAAAACACTGCAGCAGGAAGAACGTATTGTCGATTTGGAAGAACAATTACACGATTTGGTGAAAGAGAACTGAAGTTGTGATCAGATGATAGATGGCTTGGGTGAAATAAACGATTCTTGTCTTGAAACAGGAGTCTATCAACGAGATGAACGAAGAACTTCAGGAAAATGCTCGCGAAACCGAACTTGAACTACGTGAAGAGGTCGATTTGATGAGAGCGAAAGTTCTCGAAGCGCAGCGACAAACCGACACCGCAAATGAAGTCGTTGGCGACTATCAGGTTTGTTGCACATTTCATCTTCACACAATAATCTCAAGGTTCACCAGCGTGCTTTTTTTCTGGCAATAAGTGATAAATTTCATTTATGCTACAATTTTTTTCCGTACCAGGAGACTATCCAGAAGTTTAGGAAATTGGTGCAAGAGTTGCAGGACGCCAACCAAGAACTCCGCCAAGCTCAGAGCGAACAGGACGATAAGTCCGACGCCGACAGTGCTCATTCTCAGCCACCTCCCGCTTTTAACTACCAGATCAAGATGGTCGAGACAAAGGTATGCTGCCGCTTACTTCAAAGTTATTTTTTTAATGAACTTGACAAGAAGTACAGTTTACTTTCTAGGTACTAGGTTTCCGAATTTTCTTGTTTATGAATGTGCATTACATCACTTGATATAGTTTCGTCACTTGAACTACGCTTTGAGTCACGCGCCCTCGCCTCAACAGCGTGGATTGCCTCTGAATCGCCATCAACTGCAGGTTCACTTGACTGCGGTGCTGTTGACGAGTGCTGTCTCTCTCTCTCTATGTGTGTGTGTGGTAGAGACCACTAACATCTTTCATGACATAGACAAGACTTACTTTGCTGCTTACCCACATACTGTTTAGCTTGCCGTGATTGGTGAATGCTCGCATTGTAACTGCGCAAATGACCTGTTATATAAACTTGATCGTTTCGGGGACGAGTGGGCAACAAATGCACGTCTACTATGTGATTTGTAGTCGGTGTGCCCCATTATTTTTCGTTCAGTTGAATCGCCCCAAAAATCGATGTTTGAACGGTTTTTGGTGGTGTTATAATTTTGGGACAAGGCTACTCTCAGGTAACCACGTAACTCGCTACACCAACTTTTTTTGGTATTATTTGCGCCCAGAATCTCATAGCCGTAAAATCAGTCTCTCCATCATTATCAAAAGAACTTTCTGATCGCGCAGTTGGAAGGTATTTCTTCACGGAGACTTAGCCTAACTCCAACAGCGAAAATTTACTGTTTTTTTGCGTAGTGCTGTATCGAGTAGGCTTTTACTCAGTTCAACGATTTGATGTATTTCGCCCTGTGAGGCAAATAGTTTCTCTAGAAAAGATTGAACATATTTTGTGACTAAAGCTATTTTTAGGATACTCTGAAGATTAGGGGTTGTTCTAACGGACGTTTGAAATTTTTCACTCAAATCAATGCCACTCTAATGCCAATCCACACTGTTTACTCAACTTGCAGAACAGTGTCAATAGTTTTGGGCTGAAAGCTCACACTTCCCGGTAAACATGCACCAAAATTATATTTTCTTTTCCGTGGGGAACCGGTATTAACCGAGAACCAAACTGTAATGCATAACTAAGCAAAACATTTAAGAGTGAAAGTTCTATTTCTATGTGTAAATCTTTTCTATCCTGAATTGTTAGTGCAAGTCTTGCATGCAACGGATTTTGCTTTAAAAATAACACGTGGACTGTGCATTAACGTAGATGCTAGTTGCGTCAAGACTGAAATGAGCGATGCTGTGTGTTTTGTGAGAATGTGGGTTCACCTTTAATCCTGATGTTTGTACTAAAGAATCATTAGTCTGTGAAAAGCCAACCACTTAAGATATGTAAGTCAGCGTTTTAAAAATAATCTGTAGCTGTTTACACAGATAAAAATTTATGAAAACTTGCAGATTGTGACAGGTTTTGATCACTAAGTCCCTTTGAAATCAAAGAGAATGACAGTTTTTATTTGGACAAACAAGTACTATCCTCGTTTAGTGTGTGTAAACCATCTATTGTGTATTCGTACTACGTTGAAAGCGGCTGTAGTGTGGTTGTCAGTTTCTCCCGTGCGCAGTTCTACAAATAAGGGAATTCTAGTGCACGAGTTCTGATTGAACACCGAAATGTGACATGCTCAAGGTTAGTTCTATTGAGAAAGCGGTTTTTACCTAGAGGTAAATGTATCTATGAAGAAGTCTAATTTCTTGCGTGGCTAGTATTCTTTATATATAGGAATTGATTTTTTAGAATTTTAGGAAACAGCTGAAGTAAAACATAGTGCACCCGAGCTTTAATAATGAGGCATCGTTTTCCTCGCTTCTTATAAAAGGTAAATGAGTTTACAAAAATAAATTTTTATAAACATGAACACAAGTGATGTCAAACTCTGTCACTATCGACTTCAATTTAAAATGTTTCTGCATTTCAAACATTAAAAAGTCAAGAGTGTTTCTAAAAATATTTTTAGCTCAGACTTATGCACTGCAATAGCAACAATCATAGCCAATACGTCCATTTCTGCCTTGAATACTTAAGTAATCAGCAGTTCCATTGGCTATTTAGTCAACAAACCTTAAATGGCAAGTACCAGCGTGACAGTGCGAAACAACATGATGCAAGGAAGTACTAAGAAACAATAATCTGCATACCTTGGCCACTTATTACCACAGGTCTTATTTTAAAGGCCCCCTCCCTGACTTTCTATTGCTTTAATACAGGGACGAAACTATGCACCACGCTGTCAAACGTAACCAGCAGTAGATTCGAGGATCATTGGAAAAGTTAGGGGAAGATGAAAAGTTTTGAAGTTAAAGACTCAAATCTGGCCACAAACGGGAATTTTGCCACAATTTTGGGCTGAAATGGGATTCCGCTGCATACCATTGTTGTCTATCGCACGGAGTAACTGTATGAAAAGAAACTACTAAATGCGTGCTGGAAACAACGGACACCACCTTACTTTTTTTCCTTTTCCTATGGCGGGCAGCTCTATTTCAGGGAAAAGTTTATGTTGAAACGACATTAGTTTACTGCCCTCTAACTCTACCGAAGTTATTACAAAGTTATTATCTATAACCTCATTGCACTTTGCCCGGGGAGTTTGATAAATTTTGGCACCCTCTATCAACGCCATATGTTTCAGGCTGCAGCGAGGTCGATCGATCACGACCTTCGCAAACTGGAAGCATCGCAGGCGACGACGCATGCGCGGTTTCTGCGAATGTTCATGCCTTCCATGTTCAACCGCAGGGGCGGAGATGGAGATTGTCTGCAAGTTATCCTTCTGGTCGAACGCATCTCGTGCAAATCTCAAATTATAGGTTGGTTTTGAAATCAGAGGCTGTTGAGGATTTATTGTATGTGGCAGTTATTGTGGTTACTATCGTTACACATTTCTCAAGCATTTAAGTTTTAGGCGTAGTGACGTTGGAAAAATAAGTTTTGCCGCCACGTACTCATTTAAGCTCTCGCTCGTGGAGAAGCCTCCAGCCTTGTCGTTGTTATTGATCACATGAATTATTTAACATCTCCGCCCGTAGTTTCACCGGTAGAGTTGCTGAGCACCTCGGTTAGTGTCTCAGAAACGATATCGCCACTTCCGTGTCACGATTTTCAGGCAAACATTTTGGTGTCGTACTTTTTCAGCCAAGCACGTGTCTGATAAGTTCAATATCTCGTCAACTTCCGATAACGATGCTGATGTTCGTGGTGTTCGCGGCGACCAGCTCACATTCGCCACCGATCTCATTTGCAATCTCGCCAAGCTGCAAGTGCTTCTGGAAAAATACTGCGAGTGAGAAAAACCTGTCTGTTTGACTCCCGAGCAAAGTGATCAGCTCAGACTAAAAACATCGGTTTTTACACCTGCACTTGATCGAGCCATGCGCGGCTCTGTGTACAATGCTGCGTTCGTTTGAGTGACGTCATGAAATAACTTCGTGTGTAAAATACCAGGCAATTTATTGTGAGTGAAGTGATTGCATGGTGTGGATTGGCTTGCAGGAGCATCGTGAAATTAGGCAACCGTATACTGTTTGCCCACGCGAAAGAAACGCCATGTGTGAGACGTAAGACCTTAATTCTCTTCATCACGTAGTTCTTTTTGATTGGACAGACTACTAAACAATGCGTCCTGTAGAAAAGAAGCCAATAACAGGTTTTTCGAACAAAATGAGTGGCGAAGAACCTCGTCAGCATTCCGTTTGTTTGGTTCACTGGCGAATTCGTGTGATGACAGTTCGATTTACGGTTGCGGTGTTTTGATGTCTTTTCTTCGTTGATGTTGCAGAACTTTAAGTAAATGCTCGGTCGAGCTCTTTCAAAAGATTGGAACCTTGTACGCGGAGATGTTGCCCCACGAACGTTTCCTTGATTTTTTCGCTGATCAGTTGCGGAAGGATACGTTGGATGAGACAACCAGCATCGATCCGCTGCTGAAAGCAATTCAGTTCTTTCAGGTTAGTCCAAAGCTCGTTTACTGGTCATGGATTGTGTTGCCACGTCGCTGACTTTTGTGCGCATCCCTTATGCTGTTCTCTGTTGCTGAGTGAGCCTCTCCAAACGTTTTATTCCAATGTCCTGCTGCTGCACCGTGCAGCCTGGTGAAGCAGGCACTCGTTTACGGTTCACACAGTGTTCGAAATATGATACCAATAGTATTTTCTCGCTTTACCAGCATTTGTTCAACGTTCACCTACGCTATGAAACATACGAGTGCAACAAACTGATGGAACAGCAACTTGACATGAACCAGTCATACCTTGTCTCCATTGCTGTCAACGCCCAAAGAATAAAGGCGTTTATGCAGGTGATTGCTGATGTCTCTTTGGTTTCTTACACCTGTTGTGTGTCGTGTGGTGGATTTGAGGCAAATCATCATGCTGTGGCTTAGTCAAAGTTGGATATATTAGTTCCGTGACATCTTTTCGTGTGACATGTTTTCGTGTTTTTGACGTTTCATGTTAAACTTTTAGAGTGGTCAAGAAACGAGCGACGCTGCGATTCTTCTGAAGGACTTGACGACATCCTGCGACGATATTCGCCAATTTAACAAAAAAGTCAGGCGCCGAATGCCGCAGGGAAACTCTGTTACACGACTGGAGTTTAATGATGAGGTTTGGTTCTGATTTAAATTCCACTCGACGCAGGCTGAGCGCAAACGGAATGAGCTTTGTAGAATTATTTTTCTCTTGAACAAAGTGTTGTATGGTTGGCAGAATCTTCAGCAAACCTTTTACGTTCAGGTTAAGGCGCGTTTGTCGCAAAGCACCGACGATTTGACGCTTGTCCACACTTTGACCTCGCGCTGGGCTCGTCAATGTTCTAACGTCAGTTCAAGTGAAAGTAACACTTTCCCTGGTCGGCAACTGCAGGATCTTTTAAAGAAAGCGGTCGAAAAGGTGGGCTGTAGTAGTCGGTTGATTTTTATTTGTCATGTTTAAGAGTATTGTCTCATTCCGTAAATGTAGCAATGTGAAAAAGTTGGAACAAGTGATGTTACGAAGTAGGTCAGGCGACTGTGTACAAGTCCTTCAAACTGAAAACCGTGCTTCAACTTTAAGAAAACTTGCGCGAAAAATGTAAATGCCTGTAAACAGCAAGATTTGTTCGCGAAAGGACGCTTCTTTATCTCCACTGACTGCGTCAGCGCTTATGTTGGAAGAGCGCTTCTGGACTTCGCTGACACCAGCGTCGATGTTCAAGATTAGTTTTTCGAAGGAAAAACTTCGTGTGCTTGAAGATCCATTACCTGCGCAGGTTTGCGAAAGCCAGTCGCCTTATGAAGCGATTCGTCTATCACTTGGCAACGTAATGGCAACGATGAACAGTTTAGTAACGGCGATGCAAGTTGGAGAATACGACACCAAAGAACCGCTGCCACAGGTAAAATACTTGTTTCCGTTCCTAATATCTTTGCTTGGGGCGATGTTGACATGTCTCTCCTGGTACAGCCGAGCGACCCGGTGGAGAAGCGCTCCCAAGCGGTCAAGTCAGATATGGTGGATTCGGAAGGTCTTGCCTTGAAATTGGAAGAAAAAGATCAAGCTATCGTCGAACTCCGAATTGCGCTGAAGCAGAAATCAGAAGATGTGTCAGAGGCAAAGATACGCGTTGGTGAGTTCAGCGTAGTTGGAAATATTTTCCCGTTTCCGTAACCGTGACCAGAGCACCACTGACAAAACGTCTGTTTCGTGTCACTCGGATTATTTACATGAGACAGTTGACAAGACCTTGCGAGGTGAAGACTTCCATTTGAGCTTTTGAGGTTTGTTGTTTAACTGGCTTTCACTTTGAGCTCGACGAATGTTTCTTTGCCAGCGAAGCCGACTGCTTCGTTGTCACCAACGCCTGGAAGCTGATGTTGCAAACAATTTTTTATGCTGAGCCGATTGTGTCTTTTCAAGATAAACAAAAAATTTCATGCTACCGATCTGCCATCTTTCAAGCGCACCGCACTTGATCGATCATTATGTTTTCGATCTTTTTTGTTCTGTCATAAAAAGTTATACGTTGCACGCTTTCAACTTGTTACACTCAAGAGCTTCAGTTTTGCAATCTGCCCACACATCCACGTGTATTTCGCACGAACTTCAGCATACGCAGATGACTCGTTACCCTTCGCGCGTTTAAAACCTAGGTTTACTCTGTGTTTGTCGCATGATTGTTTGTGGCCACCCTATCCACGCATGTCGCCACAGTGTGACGTGGCGCGAACAGCAGTTAACTGAGCTCCTGTTTACGACCCGCAGGTCCGTGCGTCTGATTTGAATGAAATGGTTTTAAAAAAGATCGCCGTGATTCTATGCGTTGCAACCCTTGTGGTGATCAAAAAACTTGTTGCTTGGAACCGTGAGAGAACAACTTGCCATGTGTGTGTGGCGCCCGTTTCGCTTTGTCTCAATTTGTTGACCACGTAGATGCCTACCATCTACAAATGCGGAGCAGCAGTAACCGTGATGGCCGTAGAGTGAGGAAATGTACAGTTCAGCACTGGTGACTGTTTCTGCTCGACAGTGTCTTACTTCTTAAGTGCTAATGACATGACTTGGTGCCGATCCAGGTATGCTGGAACGAAAACTGGACAAAGCTGTAAAAGAAGGAGGCGACAAATGCAGCTTGTTGCAACAGAAGCTGGACTCGATGGTTGAAGACCGCAAGAAAAAAGACAAGTGAGCGAATTCGTTGCTGACTTTTCAGTTCTAATCGCCTATCTTAGGCAATCGCAAAATAAGCCGTTTGACGTAAAATATGCGCAGTCATATCTGTTTATTTCCGTTGCGTGGACTTGATTTTGGTATAATAGGTTGTACTCAGTTATATTTCTGTATAAAGTTACTGATGTCGTTTGAAAAGTTGATTTTTATTGTTTTTGTTAAAAAGTAGCAGCATGTCCACACTGAGTATTTTACTGCTGGTCTCAGTCAAATGACGGTTCTTTTGCAATTATGTCATCATCGACTAGCTGTGGTGGCAAAGGTGAAGTATGTTGTCGGCGGATCCCTTTGTTTTTGCTGAAACGGAAATCTCGGCAGCTTCATCTGAAAGGTTATGTTTAAGTTTGAACAAATGTCAACGATGTGCACTTCAGCCATCTTTTCACAGGGAATATGATGAAACGCTGGATGCGCTGCAGAATGACATTGACGCTCTTGAAGCGGAAAAGGCTGAACTGAAACAGCGTTTGTTGTCTGTTCAAACAAGCAAGAGGAACGTCTTTTCAGAGCTCGGAATGAAACCGAGTGGACTCGGAACGGCGATGCCCGGAGCCGCATCAGGAATAGCGTCTGTTCTTTCAACGGCAGCTGCTCCAGGTGATCAAAGCGACGTTGTGTTTGGTCGAGATGTTTTCTCGTTGTCTGAATGTGGTGCTGTTCATTCGGTAGCTCAGGTCTTATTGTCATGCGACATGGTTGACAGCTAACTGGGCGTTACGCACATAATACAAACAAGTGTTTATATTTAAATCTTACGGCAGGGGTCTCAAACACGGACCGCATGTGGCCCGTGAGGACGTTTTGTGCGGCCCGAGATGCTTTTTGGGAATTTTCAAATAATTAACATTTAGGTTATTTAGTTTATTCACCGGTGTTTAAAAGTGCTCGGCTAGCGAGTGGACAAGGTCCTTTTAAGCGAACGTAGAAACAGCTAGAAATGATTTGCCCATAACTCACAATACCTTTTGCAGGAAATAAGATGTAAAAGATGTTTCTATTAAGGTTCAGGTACCGCCATTGTTGCGTCAGCGTCATAAGTTGCGGCCCTCGGGTTATTTTATAAGTCCTCATTTGGCCCTCGGAGCAATGTGAGTTTGGAACCCTGACTTACAGCCCAGCAGATCAAGTTGCGAAATACAAAAGCGTTCAATCCAACAGTAACTGTAAAGCGTTCCTCATTCCGCAAACTCAACTGCTTTAGATGTTTAGGAAACTTTCTTCTGTTCATGAGCATTGTTATTGCCTGTTGAATGCGATAAACTGAGATGTACACCGGAGTTTTATCGCTGGAGGTGTGTTTCGATCGGCTCGTTTTCAGTAAAAAGGTCCTCTTGAATTTCTTGACGCACATTGCACATATATGCCCAAAGGAGAAGTTTGCGCGTCGCTTGTCGGTAAATACCTCTCTCTCTCCGTGCGTGATCGCTCCCATGTAAGCCGCCGATTCACGAGCAGCCATTTGCTTTCAGTTCCTGTCAGCGATTCGCCAATGATGACTCAGCAGATTCGCGCTCTTCAAGCCGCTTTGCGATCGAAGGGCGTGGAATGTGGAAGATTGACTGGAGAGAAAATGCTGGCTGATTTGAAGGTGTGTGAAGATAAGCTGCAGTTAGATTTGAAAACTCAACAGATATTAATGCAGCGGTTCTCTGTTTATATATAAAAGTACAATAAGCATGTCGTCGCACTCCGCTCCTTACTGAGCACGTCGAAATTTTTGGTTTCTTTTCATATTCACTGGGCAGTTACTTCACATTTACTAAAATTTCTGACGGATTCAAGAGGATGCTATCGTATTTGACACATGAACAGAGTTTGATTGCATCTCGTGATACCTTTTTTCCAGCGAGCAAATAACTTTAAATGATTTCTATTGGTTGTTAGGTGTAAATAGGCGAACAAAGCAAATATCCATGATCCTTAGGCCAGGAGGCCGCTTCCGTGCGGGTTGCTGGACGTTCACCGAAGCTGTCAGAGGTGGCCATGGATCCGAAGTGCTGGAGTCGACTCCGACAGGATTCTGCGTTTTTCTTTCGGACCCGGATCCGGAGTCAAAATTTTGTGAAAAACCGGACTTGGATCCGGAAGCTTTGCGTGGTAGCAGGAGTCTGCGTGGTCATTCCGTACGTAAAAACATGGGGAAATTTCAGTTGGATCGATGGTAGCCGGTGTCTGAACAGGAGTTGGATTCTCAAATTAAAAAATTTAAGACCCAGATCCGGATTCAAAAATTTTGGAACAAGAGCAGAGTCGTAGTCTGAAAAAATGACCCTACCACCTCTGGTAGCTATGTCGCCCTTACAGAAGTTTTTCGCTGTAGAAAAAGTTAGGACTGTTGCTAGTTCATTGCTTTCTTGTTGAAAACGGCCTCCGTGTTTTTTTTACCAGAGCACATATCCAGTGGCGGATCCACCAAGGCTAGCGTTT
>JGI24022J15233_10006356_pt1 | contig 12780 bp, 4 predicted proteins | sample Ectturendosymbi2_FD_15233 | JGI IMG/M metagenome (IMG submission 15233)
ATCATAGTCGTCACGAAATGTCTCATATTGTCCACTCGACATTCCGACACATATGCAGTGGTACCATTTTGTGCACTCTCCATCACACTGCAGGGCCTCCTGTTTGTCGAAGACAATTTCCTGACACACTCCACATTTATTCATCCTGGATGCCCCAGCGGCCTTTCAGATAAGTAGCTTTAGCTAAAATCTTCATTATAATAAGCCTACAATATTTCTTATTCAAATAGAATACCTTCACAATTGACACAATCACAGTTGTCTTGTGCGTTGCCGCCCCCGGGACGTTAACAGTGACTGAAATGAATTACACAGTTATGAAACTTTTAAACACTGGGATACTGTACATACATGAAATTGGTCATGCTTTCGTGTTGATAGCATGTGACATCAGTTTTCATATGTGGTTGGTTTTTGGCAGTATTCCTTGGTGTAAGGAGGGTAAGGCCTTGTTGCCTCTGCTTGTTTCAGGCAAGGGTGTACAACCTTTTGCTATTGCTGGCCGCATTACTTTTATTTATATGAAGTACGGCCGCCAATGAGTTCGAGTTATATTTATGAGATATGTTTAATTGAAGAATAGGTTTTACCTGGTATATTTATGTCAAATTGCATATTCATTCTATAACTCGTTGTGACATCATGTAGATTGTGCTGCATCGTGTTGACTGATTTTCTTGCCTTGTGTTTGTTTTGCTTCAATATACGCCAGCATGGCCATAAAAAGTTGTATTTTTACCTTATTACACTATGAATAAAGGTAAAAATACAATATAAAAAATATTTTCATTGCAATTTAATATAATTTTTCCCCGAACATAGTGTTATTTTTCATATTTACACAACTGTTCAAACCTAAATTTTGGTCCCACTGGAGCTTAATATCAAGAATGGAATAATCTTGTTGCAAGAGGGATGGTGGCAGAAATTTAACCTCTGAGGCTAGCAACCAATAATATTTGGCAGTGTCTATTTTGCCACCAGGATGGCAGCAGCAAAAGGCTTGGTACAAAGGAAGTAAATGTAACTAAAAAATAAACCTACAACCCTAACCTTAACCCTAACTGTAGCCCTAACCATAACCTAACCTAATGCTAAGCTAACCTAATCCTAAGCTAACACTTACCTACAGTAACCCTAACCTAACACTAAGCTAACCCTAACCTAACAACACTACCCCCTAAACGTAACACCTAAGCGGAGCCTGAAAAAAAGCAAAAAAAACGAAAGTCGGCAAGGTGAGAGTCGAACCGAAAACCATTGGCATAGCAGCCGCAACACATAACCATCACACCACGAGCAGAACAGCGTTTTCCTGACAATGTGACCTTTTTCTTGGTATTGCGTCATGCCACGAGACCGAATCTTGGACTGCCAGCACAATAGCTCCAGCTGATCTGTTGCCGCCAGAACATCGCCGATAGAATAGACACTTCCATAATATTTTTACTACTGTTTTGGTGTCATTACTTTACTCATCGTAAAATATCAGTTTTCACGACTCTGGTGATGTCATTTTATATCCACAACCAAGATCTGCTACTGACGGATATCCGTCTTTCACAAGGCACCCTATGAAAACAGTCAGGTGGAGTTATTTTTGGAAGTGTTTCAAATTGCCTTTGCCTTCCGAATTCTTGTTCTTTGTAAATTTCATTGTTCCCTTTGTTGTGCAGCGTTAGTTTGTGCATTGGTTGACTATCTTGTCAATTACACAGCTTTATGATGAGACTACAGCTTGGTGTTATGTTCCACATTGCGTGTTGTCAGTGTTAAAATACATTACTACAAAATATCTGTCTAGAACTATCAAATTTGGGTAAATCCAGGGATGTAGTGCTAACAAAAAAGGTGTGGTAGCGCATCCAAAACAAGAACTATTTTAAAACGGCTTCAAACTGATTTTAATGCAAAATGTGAAAAAGGTGTGGGAGTGGCGTTGTTCACACACGTTTCTGCCCTACTACACTCCTGGGTAAATGCTTAGAATTTTACTGAGAGTTGCAATGACAACTTTTCTTCATCTTTTTAGTTAATATTTTGAAGGGAAAAGAAATAAAGGCTATTTTTCGTTGAAAAAAGATTAGCATGTCTTTCAAAGCTCATGATCAGCTATGTTTCCACATAAAGAATAATGCAGATTTCCCACTTGTGTATACTGTAAGATGCTAAACTACATATCCAACTAGTGCAGTAATGATCAGTTCTATAAGGAGCTGTAAGCGTATTAATAAATACAGATTATTATATGGCAGTGGCTATAGGTCTGCCAGCAAACCTTAATTTTTGTAAAGTTATTCATCTGCCACCTGTTACGTGACAGTAACTCACAATGAGTATGCAGAAGACTGCACTAAGCTTGGTAGAACTGTACTAAACTCTAAAAGTAACCCTTAAACCTAAACCTGAACCTAAACATTAAATCTAAACTGTAAACCTAAAACCATAAGTCTGAACAGAAAATTTTCAAAAAAGCAAAGAAAAACCAGTCCCATGAAATGATGAATGCAACGACTGCTACCAAAATGAAAAGCGTTACGATGAGAGCCGAACTGAAAACCATTCGCACAGCAGACATAGATGTGTCCACTGGACTACCACAACGGTGCCGCTACAGTGACAAATTCAGCATTTTATTTGAATCATGTCACCACAGGTGAACCTATAGCCACTTGCTTTAAGTTTGTTGCACGATAATAATAACTAACCATTTTAAGGTGCCCTGTAAAAGACGGACACACGTCAGTAGCAGATCTTGGTTGTGGATATAAAATGGCGTAACCAGAGTTGTGACAACCAATATTTTGCGGTGAGTAGTGACCCCACAACGTTAGTAAAAATGTTATTTGTTGCTAGCCTACACCTACTTTCATCCATCATCCCTCTTGCAACAAGATTATTCCATTCTTGATAACAAGCTCCAGTGGGACCAAAATTTAGGTATCAACATTTGTGAAAATATAAGAAATTAAAACATTGTAACTTTTTAGCATGATATATTCTGGAGAAAATTATATTATATTACAATGACAACTATTTTTTTCTATTGTATTTTTACCTTTATTCATTGTGTAATGAGGTATTTTTCCACTCCGGTTACATCATCATGCATCCATTAACGATACCCATGCCAATTATCATCTGTTTTTTACATTGTACCCCGTTTTAGTAGACATATAATTAATAGCCTATTTGTTTTGAGACTGTTTTTTTAAAGAACTTACCATTGAGTCTTATTTAAATTTTTACACATTTGAGATAATGAATAAAGTTGTCTTGGCCATATTTACATATTTTAGCTTTGAGCAAATATGGTTATGAAAATAAGTTAGAATGTTTTTTCAAAGTATTAACTGATTTATATTAACCTTTTGAGGTCTCCTAAGGAAACAAGCCATCATCATGTCACTGCATCATTAAACTGATTACAAAATAGATTTTTCCATGAAACATTACTTATCTTTTTAACAAATTAGACCACAGATGGTGCTTATTATTGAAATAAATTTGAGCTGAACATAATGAAATTTTGATGTTTTTTGTAAGCATGATGGTTGACAGGTACTTGTCATAGCTAATAGAAATTGTTTTTCTCATGAAAGACCAACTTTGTCTTTAGTTTTTCTCATGTGATAAGTTGATAGATCATCATGTAGGAATATTTTTGCATCACTGTCTTCTAACAGAGAAATAGTTCAACTGAAATTAAGGCAGGCGGTTCACATTTTAAAGTTATGCCCTGTGAGTTTTAGCTGTTGATAACGTTGCTACTTAAAACTTTGGTGAGGTTATACATACTTATCGCTAATTTTTTTTTTATATAATTAGTTAATGCATCACTTTAACCAATTAGTTTCTTTGAGCAAAATTCTTTATCATCCAACTCAAATCAAAAAATAGAAACTCCATAACTTTAATGTCACTGATTTTTTTATTAGTAGTGTCTATTTTGCTGCAGCAGCAAACGATCTGCTGGGGCTAATTAGCAATTTAAGCCATATCCAGCTTTATCCACATGTAACACTGAGTTTGTGACACTAGCAGTATGGTGAACCTGGTCGAGTGGCATGTGCCTATTCCTGCATTGGTACTGTGCGAGTGGTGGTCAGTTTGGCTCAGAATTGTTGCTTTGGCTTTGCTAGTAGAGATGACACTTTTGATTGGATCGCTTTTTGTGTTTTTTTTTAACTAGACACAGGTTTACATGGTGAGTTAGGGTTTCGGATTAGGGTTAGGATGTAGGGTATTAGTTCATGTGACAAGGATGATACATTAATCTAAGTATATTACAATCGTCCTTGTCAGATTACCAATTCAACCAATTTGGTTCACCTAATGGTAAAACAACTCCAGCAGTGCTTTTGCACATAATAGCAAAATAGACAGTGCCTTTTTATTTGTTTATCTGAATTTGTGTTTAAATTGTCAACCAGATATGATTTTCACTTTCCTTACTTCTTTGCTAGCTGACTTGAAGTGGAAATCTGATATAAAAAATGTTTTATTAAGTTGAATTAATTAAGTTGAAATGGAAGTTTAAAATAAGGAAGTTTGGTTAACTTCAAACATTGTTTTTTAAGCTTTAGGTCAAGTTAGTTATTTATTTGGTTGCGTGTGATTCTTTGTTGTTTGATTATTTGTCAGTTCGCCATAGTGAACTTACTTGTTGATTATTTATTCAGGATAATACGTAATAATGGCATCTTTGGAATTTACTGATGATGAAATAAGAAGGCAATTGTCTGCTTTAGGTTACTTAAATGTTTCTGAGGGTCGATTAAATCAATTTAAAAAAGGTAAATGCAATTTGTGAAAATTGATATTAGCCATATATTTTCCTACTACAGACATTTTGTGCATGTTTGATGTTTTATCAGTTTCATTTCTGTGTTTGTCTTTTTACATGCTGAATAAAAATTCAGAATGTCAGTTAATTGATACTTTTTGCAAGCATTGTCTACGAATTTACACATCCATTAGGGATGTCATAAGCTTAGATATATGAAGGGAGCGTTGCTGCTGAATTTTGATATACTTCAAAGCATCTGATAACTTTACAACGTTTTCAATACCAGGTGGTTTGAGAGAAGAAAATGTGCCAGGTACTGTGTAAGGGCAGTCACAAAAAACAAGTTGTGGTGTTTGTGTAAACTGTGAAGGCAAAATATGGCAGTTGTTGCATCAATTGCCAGTTACATACTGGTCATCTTGCATTAATCTTGAGTGATGTCACCATCACAAATCAGGTGGCTATCATGATCAGGTCATCAAGAGACATAACCCAGTATATTTTTTTTAATTCACTAAGTGAGTCCAGAGACACACCTGGCATCAAATATGTTACATGAATGGGTTTGATATATGCATGGCTATGGCTTAGACTTCAAATGGGACCAGAAGCATTGGGTTTTCAAAGGATTGGCAATGATAAAAATGTGGTGCTTAGCTGATGGCAAATTAACTGGATTAGGGGCAAAGGGCATCTTCAGGAATGCTTCCTTTAGTTACAACATGTGCAAAGTTTGGTGATGGAATATATATGCTTGAAATGTTATTGATATTATGTTCTAAGCATTTTTTAACTTGATTTGGCTGTTTTAGTGTCCTACAATGTGTAATAATGCTTGTTCAGGTGTGTCATCGTTTAAATAAGCAACTTATTGTTTTATTTCAGATTTATATAAATTGATTGAGCATGACCGATCCTTCAGTGGAAGTTCATCTTGGTTTACCGGTGTTTCTTCCCCAAGTTCAAACTCAGGTTTTTTTCAAACTTTATTGAAAAAATGCTGTTAAAATCTGCCTAGTGTTGAGAGTTTATTGTGACAGATAAAAATTCACTTGAAGGTTAGTTCATCAATGACATCTTAAAATTTGCATGTCAGATTTCAGTGATTCTGTCAAACACAGAGCTTCACAAAGATCTGCTTTTCAACCCCCACCATCTCTGTCAAGATTTCAACCCCACAAGAAGGTTTGTTTGACAGAGCTAACAATGTTTTAATTGGATATGAAATAATCTATGCATTTATAATTTTGCCTTTGTACTGCAATACCGGGGTTCCCAACCTTTTTGCTCTGGCATACCTAAAAAATTTTGTTCCAACTTCACACCCCTACAATCAAGAACTATCTTTCAAACATTTGAAAAGAAATTAAAATTTTTAATATGTAACATGAACAATATACTTTGTAACTCTACAGTTGTCTTGAACCAGTTGAAATGTGTTTACCATTTGACCAAAAGTTTATTCTGTGGTTACCGTAACTCAGTGTTTTTCAACATTTTTTTAGCCACAAACCCTTCAGTGATCATTACTCGCAATAATATATGGAAGATTCAAAATCGTGATAGTTATGATAAAATGACTGATGATCTGATGATGGAATGTAGATTGATAAGTACAGCCTTAGCTGAAAGCAGAAATAAAGAAAAAGCTTTATACAGTTGGTTGTTATTACATGCCAAATAAATGGAACATAATAGCAGGCCTTCAAAGATAACCCAGTATGAATTTCATGTTGCATTTTTAGTTGATTGTCATATTTCTAGATTTTGTTCAGGTTTTGTTACAAGACCATAGCTCATTTAACATAGTTAGAAAATTTCATTTTCATCTGTTCTGCCAAGCAATCCAGCATCACTTCATGTTATTGTTCAGAATGATCAAGCACATTTTAGTCAATTTCTTAGATTCTTTTGAAAAATCTAGTTATGTTGATTTTACAATTGAATCTTAAAGATCAGCTGTTGCTTTGAAAAACTTTACAAGAAACATTTTTGCAATCAAAGGTTGAATGTTTGAACATATTCTGTGAAATCCAATTAAAATCTAAAACTATATGTTGCGACTTCCACTCACAACATTTTGTGTATCACTTTCTGTATTTAAAATGTAGGCTTAAACCCATGGAACAATAGATTTCGTAAACACAAATCACACTTTTTTCCTAGTTTAAAGTGACACTTTTACTTAGTGTAAAAGCAAAAACCCTTCGAGAGTATTATTGACTCAAACAAACAAGAGTGTTATAGCCGAGAAGTGTGTAAGCATTAACATCTGACCAAGTGGTGTATTCCAGTGGGAAAAGCCATTTTGAAGAACAGCTTGCCTCCACTAGTTCATTATAATAGAATGTTATAGATTGTCATATTTTACAACATTTCTAAATTGTTTTTATAGGGCATTTTACTAATGTTTTTTGTGACAACACCGCTGTTCTAATCTGTAAACGTTTGATTATTGTGTGAGAACTTCACACTGTTTTTTTGCCATGGGTAATTCCTTGAATGTTTTTACTTGACGTTATCATGTCTCGCAACAAAAGTTGCTGGTCAGACAAACAGCAAATTCAAGCTCAGGCCTGTCACCAATTGTTGAGAAAAAGCAGTTGATTGAAATTGCTTTTAAGTATTGTGGCATGTGAGAAGAAATCTCGTTTCATTTAGTTAGTACAATCAGAGGCGAATTTTCATTTTCGGGGCCCTAGGCTATTATAAATCGGAGGCCATTCTGAAAGGTTCGCGACAATTGGTGTCATACAAATTAGCACTACACGTGCTCGCTACATTCACTGAACAAGTTGTTCCAATACATAAACATATTACTTTATTCTGAATTCCTTCTATCAGGAACAAAACAGTCACAATCAAACTAAAATCCAGCGGAGACGTTAACTTACAACACTCCCATTACATATTTATTGAGTTCTCTGTGTAATTGCTCGGTTTGCAAGTGTCAAGAGCTGGCTCTGAGTAAAGCACCTGTAATTCTTACGACACTTAACAGCCTGTTACTGTACAGAGTCGGCGATCGACAGGACTTTTTGTCTGCAAAATCGCTGATAATTTTGTCATACTTTATCTTTCTAGCTGAATAGCGTGTTCAGCATACAGAATAGCAAGACTTTGCAGCATGCCCCCCCTCGAAACAAACCTGCTAAGAATTTTACCGGTGTTTTATATCAATTTTCAACTGTTAGAAAATAAACGGAAGGACCAGTCGGACTCAAAACGACATCAGTGACTGACAACGTCATTAACTGGCCCCTTCCGAACAAAATTCTTGTCTGCGCTACAGGTAAACTGAAACTGGTCCTTTCATATGTCCGTGCCTCAATGACTAAGCGTAAGTCAGGGCAGATTGTGTGGTGTAGATTTGATGAGGAAAGGGGCATTTTTGTGTAATTTACCCGGAAAAGGCTGGACATATTATTGCTTCGATGGAATTGTGATTTTCGAGCACAAGTGGCACATGATTTGCATTGAATAATTTATCGTACAATTCAAATTAAGTGTGTTTCATTTGAAAAGTACTTGTAGTTGGCAGTTGCAGTATGTTGTTTAATTTTTTTGTAAGATATACAATTTTGTCAGGCAACGCTATTTAGGCCTATAAATTTTTCATATTTTTATGTTTTGTCATATTCTTCATAATAAAAATAAATGAGTACAGAAATATGTTCCGGTTCTTTTAGTCAATATATATTTTATTTGCTGACAGTTTTAGAGCGAAAATAAACACAAGTATTTTCCGTTTCAAAACATTTTCTTAATGGCTTAACTCTCTTAAAAACTGTGCCTATATATAATAAATAAATGATTAACGCCGTAAAAAGAGAGTGAACGCCATCAGTCACTTCAATCCTTCGCGCTCATTCTTCTATAGCAGGAGTCTCCAAACTACGGACCGCAAATACATTTTGTAAATAATGAAAATTTAATTTACGAATAATTTGTTGATTTGGTAGAATGTAACATGTCCCGAAACAATCACATCACGTAAGATGTCCGACCCACACACTGTTACCCCTGTTCTGTAGAGATCTTTTGTTAGCAGTGTAGTGAAAAATGTGCGTTGAACCAAAACAAGCATGCAAATATAATTGCTTACAAAAGTGCTGGAAATTGTCCTTGCTCCCGAAATTTTGGGGCCCCCCAAATCGGGGGCCCTAGGCTTAAGCCTTTTTAGCCTAATGGTAAATCCGCGTCTGAGTACAATGATGTTGTATCTGCTGAACTCACACTTATGCATAGTGGTTCCCATTTCCAAACTTTTGTCTGCTGTACTTGGGATGTCGATTTCACATTAACCACTGTTTGTACAGGTTGCCCCGGTGTGTCAAAGGCATGAACAACCTAGCTCCTCGCAAGAATCATCACGGGTTGAGAGCGATGTAAATCAAAGTCACCACCCAGTAAGTCTGTCTCGTTACTGTTCTTTCTAGGATCAACGCCTGCATTTATCTGATGCGAAACAAATGGTGTTCAGCAGTGCTGTCCAGAAAAACTCCACATTTTCAATTGATCTTGTTATTACAACGATTATTTGATGGTGATTTTTACTTGAATTAGGACATGAAAATATTACTTGAGCTCAAATTAATTTTGTAGAGACCAGTAGAAAGGTTGCGCGTTGCTCATTACGCCACACGTTGGAGGTCAGTTGCCCAGCAACAAATGTGCTCGCAATTCACGCTGCGGCGCAAGCGGCAGTCGACATCAGCAACTATAGAAGGACCGCATATGTCACTAACTTGAAATTTTGATCACAACAGTAAGAAAAACTTGCAGTTCTAATTAGTCAGTGGCGGTTGTGCACATAGAAGGACCCCCACTTCAAATATGTGTTGTTCTGTTTGCCTCGAGTTTTGCCCATATGGCCACCTTGAAAGATTCTTGGCGGTGAAGTCCTTTCTCCCCAATATTTTCCTTACCTTTCATGCTAGCATATTCTTATGAAGCTGCTTTTACGTTAGCTTTCTCCATAAATCGCGTTCATTCCGATTCGTCTCCACTGCATTTCAAGCAATGCGTGCTACTGATGCAACCTCGCAGTTGGCGTTGCGTTGAATGTGTGTTTCACCACGAACGGGATGTGCGCGAAGAACAACACCCATATGTATGTGGCGCGAACAAGCAATAACAGAGTGATCGCGGCGCATGGTCTCTATTGTTGCTTGCTGCCACAGTGTGAAGCTTTGCGCACATGCCGCTCGGGCTTTCCGATCGCAACACTATGTGCGAACAGCAGACATACTGCACATTTCTTTTTTCTGTTAATCAATTGAAATAAAACAATTCAGGCATGACAACCACTGATACGTATCCAATTGCTCTCTTGATATGATGCCTTCCAATTAGAAAAAATGACCTTCAGTATTAGAATGTTGTTAGACGGCCTTTCAGTTTTAGGATTGGACTTTTCCTGACATCACTCGCCATTCGATAGAACTAGAGAGCTGTTCAAACTCTAAATAAGCAGAAAGTCTCCAAGCTACGATTAAAAAAATCCGGGCATTTTTGGTGTTTCAACTTTTTTGGGATGATGTCATGAGTGAGTGAGGGCCAAGGGAATATCGGTTGACATCATCGGGGCCTGAGAAAAAAGTTTATGGGGCATTTTCTTTGTTTTTTCGTTTAAAAAACGAGGCAAAAATCCGCATGTTTAAAGCCCTTGATTTACCTTCTAGCGTTTGTGGTTGGCAAGTTATGGCCAAAAAACGATGATCGATTAATTAATCCCCTGATATATCCTTAAGGGATTAATTCATTGATTTGTTGTTTTGACCTACATAACGCTTTGTAGTTTTTTAGATATTTTATGTTCAAAAAATTGAACGAAAAGCTATCACGTTTTCAAGGTATTCTTGCAACTGAGGAAGACCCATATTCTGCTGTCTCTAAACAAAATTTTCAACCTTCTGCACAGTATTTCTAAAATTGTGTTACTACGATATCGTCGCGTTTCGTACAAAAAATTGAATGGATGAGCAGCAGAAGTTGGTCATTGACTCGCTGCAAAAAATTAACATTTCCCACTGTGACGTGAGAAACATTGTCTGATCATTTTCATTGCCCTTGTGATGCAACAAACACCTTCCTTGGCAAACCAGCGTTTACTGCTTCGAGTTTTTTGGGATGTTTGTCTCTACGCGTACCCGAAACTAGGTGGCATAGCCAGTAAGCCAGGCCACAAATTTGGGGCGGGCAAATCTTTGACTTTAAGCGAGCAACAGTATTTTGCTTTCGACACCGCCTCTCAAAGCACAAACTGACAAGAAACGCTAGAAATTTGGGGAGAATGGCTCGCTTGGCGCCCATGCCTACGCCTATGCACGTGCACCAAACATTATTTCTGGGGGAAGAGATGTGCTTCTTTTCGAAAGAACCACCTTTTTTCCGACCTTCAAGTTACTTTCTGTGGTCAAATGGTTTGATAACCATAGCATTTGTTTGAAATAGTTGCCACTGATTGGCGGGTATTTTTGTAAACAAATTTCGTCGTTTTGCGTAGACAATCGTCATGTGTAATAAAAATCGGAAAATTTTGCGAAAATAAACAAATTTTCAATGAACTTTTTTTCCATGCACATCTGCAATTTTCGAACATTTTACGGCATGGGCCTTGTACAGACTGCCAACAAACATTACTGGCGGCATTTCCTTTTTTTCGTGTATTTTTTGTATCACTTTTATGCCTGCTCCACGCGTTTTTTTTCGGCGCGGACTTGTGTTAATTTTGCTAATAATAACATTTTTCGACAATCATTACTTTTTAAAGGTTAGGTAAGTTTGAGAATAATTTCTGAATTGTTGTGATGGCCACTTCTTCTCCAGAAACGTCCCAGAAAGCCTAATGGTGAGAATGCGATTTGGCCAAAATTTCTGTGGGTATTAACCGTGTTTGTTAAAAAAAGTTACCCGAGCAGTTGGGTCTGCACCGCTATGGAGTCAATACACATCCGGGTGAATTTGTCCCTGATCCTCCCCCCTAAAAAATCCCGGATCCGCCTATGGTACTGCTCCAAAGCACAAAAATATGGTATTTTCAATCCTATTTTAATAAGAGCAAATTATGTCTACTCAGCAGACGAAACATACTAGTCTCTGATGCTTTGATGTGAAAGGATTCCTGACAAATGACGGTATATTATACTTCTAATTCTTTAGAAAGTGTAATAGCGTAACTACCTTGTTGGTAGAATTCCTTTATATTAAATCTGCTGGTCCAAGTAATGTCATAGAAAAAACCGCCAACAAAAAGCAGTAAGAGTCATAACGTAGGCTTTCCGGTAATCGCTGTTGCCATCAGTTGTGCGATGAAATAGGCTTATGGCCCAAGCCATAATGTTGAATAATGACCGTATATGTTTTACAATGTGGTACGAAATGTTAAGGGCTGTTTTCTTTTAATTTCGATATTCAGCGACGATATACTGATCGTGAAGTTCATGATTACAAACCGTAGTTTCAAGAAACACGTTCTACCAACACTTTTGTGCCAAACTGTGATTTAGCTTTTTTTCCAGTGAAAAGACCATCAGTAGTTTTACATGGAAACGCGTTTATCACCGTTTCCGTGACAATATCCTGTCTCCAGTGTTTACACTGACGAAGCACAATGCCACAGAAATTTGTAGAATTCCAGGTTTCTTACTTTTGCTGGTGTCGTTGTTCGTATGACCTGGTTCAAAAAATTGCAGATTTTGAAAGAAGCTTTGTTCGAATGACGTAAAATTGGAAAAAAATTCACGTTTATCACCAGTTGAATATATAGTACTCAAATCTACTCAAACTTGTGAGTTGGATATTTTTTCTGTTTCTGCAACTTAATATTGGAAATAGTTAGTTCAAATCAGGGGCGGATCTTCCGATCGCCCCTAAAACCTACAAAAGTAACCTTATCCACCATGATTTTTTACAATTCGGAAAACAGCATTGGCAATATAAGGCCATTTTGTCGTCCATTGTTTTGTCACAGCAGTGTTGTGAGTATG
>JGI24022J15233_10006357_pt1 | contig 12780 bp, 6 predicted proteins | sample Ectturendosymbi2_FD_15233 | JGI IMG/M metagenome (IMG submission 15233)
AACGACGAATAAATAAAAGTCAAAAGTCCACTTAACAGTTGAGCGTCACTTCACGACTGAGAATCACAGAACAAAACGGTAACACGTCAACTTCCAATCAGCACTAATCAGCACCGCGCCATCAATCACGAATCGCCGTTCAAGCGGGGCAAATGCCTCACATGCGGCAGCATAAAAATGTTCAAAACTTATACAAACGTATTATTTGGTCTGTTCCGACGAAAAGATCAACTGCGTAATGTAACATGTCTTCAAATGAACACGTCGGTAAATGGAGACCCATAGTGCTTTTCTCATGCAACTGCTACTGCTACCTATGGACAGGTTTTATGGGCGTCGGAAGTGGGACTTGTTCCCCTGGATTTTGAAATTTTCAGCAACTCAAGGTTGTTTTCCTAGTTTCGACTGAGAAAAATCAAATTTCACCACTTTTAGCCCCTCCCTAGAAAAATTTAGGAAAAATCCCCTAGTGCCTCCTCCCCTGGAAAAAATCCTTCCGAAGCCCCTGACTGTATGTGTTTGGGAGCGAAAAACATTTGACTGCATCAATCCAACAAGTTGTTTGGAAAGTTTTGTTATGGAGCTTAACTACTTGATGCAACTGCACTTTTAACTTAATTTCAGTGCAATTCTTCCCAGTTGCTGAAAACACCAACGTTTCAGTAGTTACCCCAATATTCACGTCTTGCTGCCCGTTCGAACGTCTTAAGGAAAATTATAGTTTAGGGTTGTATATGTTTGTGTCTCGCTTTGTAAATGTCTAGTAAATTTTGCCATCGCTCTAGGGTTTTGATTATAAACTTGTTAACTACTTCCACCATTTCCCTTGAGCTTGTTAAATCCTTTATGTGCGGAAGGAACAAAATTTTTTAGAATTACATTTGACTGAAAGACTGCAGTATTTGGTTTGTACCTGGTTGAGTTTTGCTTTACAGAAGAAAGCTGCAGTTTTGTGAATGAAGCCTGAGAAACAATTGTTTTGGTGTTTCCCAGATAGGAATTATTTGTTAGACCCCCAACTCAAGAAACAAACGTAAAAGTNTCTTTGTAAAAATCAAGAAATGANTCCCCGCAAATGCGAGTCGAATCAATCAGAATTTACGTTCATTCATTTCCGTGCCTGCTTTTCCCCTGGGAAGTGTCGTGGAACCGGCAGCTCTCGAAAGACTCGAAATACTTCACGGTCATCAGCAACCTCTGATAGTTTTGCTGAGTCCGCATTAGTATTTTGAAAAATTAAAAATTAATAAATGCATTAATACTATACATTCCCCCAGTGAAAACAAGGAAAATAAAGATATTTACTTCATGCAGATTTGTTGAGCATTTCGACAACCTCTCAAATGAAATAGACGCAATTAATGCGGAGAATCCTGCTTAAAATTGTTTGAGAATAAACTCCTATTTGTTAATGAGATTTGTGTTTTCGGTCCTAACACGGCCTTTTGCAATTTTGGACACAGGCTGCCAAAAATAGGTTTTTCACTGCAAAAATTAGTTTTCTCAAAAATTACGAACAATTATTAGCATCATATCTTCATCTACTGTGCTTCGTGCATGAAGACAAAGTCAGCGCTCAACCGTGGTGCGACTTTTGCATCATAAATTTTGTTCCAGTTTTATATTTAATGAATGTGTATGTGTACTTGTTTAGCATGCAACGGTGGTTATCAGCCATTTCCGATTGAAGCACCCCAAGTCCGTCGACTTTATTTTCTCAAATCGCCAACCGCTGAATTATTTTGCACAGGTAAAAGCAATGCCCCTGACGTAAAAAGGTTCTAATGTCGTGGAATGATTTGGTGCAGGTCTGTTGAAACGCAGAAGCCCTGCACAGCCTCTCCTACGCAAAAGCGATTGTAGCAGCGTCTTCTCGTGATCCCTTTTGTTTCTTACAAAAGCCTGCTGCACAGATGTTGCGACAGGTTGTGCAATCGTATGTGTCGCGGATAGTAAATAACATAAACCAAAACTATTTGGCATGGTTTGCAGCTAACAACTACAAGTGCAGGCCCCACCTTGCCCCGCTGGTGACGGCTCACTGCACAAACCTGCTGAAATGGAAACCTGTCCACCAAATTCAGAGGCGCGTGTTCAAGCCACAGTACCACGAAATTGCAGAGATGTGGACTAATTCATCTTTTGTCAACCCTCTGCAGCGCAACAAGCGCAATCATTCTCAATTTGATCTTATGGTTATTTTCTGCACATAAAATAAAGATCAGCTATTTCATTTTGTTGTTATGTGACTCGATTCTTTGGAATGCGTTGCATCTTCTTATTATGATTTTTAATTGGTTGCGTAAACAGAGTCACACAAATGCGAAACGAACGTGAACCTGCATATATCACTATCCACACATTGCATGTTTTTCCATCACCAGCACAATCCTTTCCATGAAATGTGACGCAACACTGACAAAATGATCACGTGGCTGTTATACCAAACGAACGTTATGGCAGAATAAACACGGTAAATATTAAACAGCTGGTTCCGCTGATGTCAGGGTTTGAGATTAGTTGCAGTTTTTTTAAAGTTGTCGGTTCCAACACATGCTTCGACTGTGGTTACATACATCTTGAAAATGTTTGGAATTCTACGCAGCACCTACTGTAATTAGTTTCGGTGGTGAATATAAGCATCTCATGAAACTAGGGCGTACTTAGAGTCTTAAGAGAAGTTCGAAGTTCCGGATGTTCAAAGTTCAACATTTAGTTCAATCCCTATTTCAACCATCGCATCGTTGTTCCTGAATTGTGAAAAATCAACTGAAATCTTTAATCCAGTATTTCGTATTTGTGTTTTCCGAAAAATGTGCAATGGCACATTGCAAGGATTCCAATAGTTGGAACAGATGCTTCAATACCATTCTGGCGTAGCCGGTTTGAAACCTGAATTTACTGTAAGGACAGAAGTCATCTTTTGCTGACGCTACATGAAAATCCAGGGATTACGAAGCGTTTCTAGCACTGCTGAAAAGCCTGGTAACTAACCAAAATTTTAATAATGGTTTTATGAGTGTTTTGCAACAGATAATTTAAGCTTGTTTATTTGCCGGATGGCGATGACACAAAAAATTCAAGTCAGATACGACGCGTTTGTAAGAATGATCTTTCGTCCATGAATTCTTCTTTACATATTGCTATTTCCTTTGGGTGTGGTTCCGGTCATATTTCATCGTCAGCCAAGCATGAGTTCGGAATCTTGTTAACAGATTAACATGTGAGGACGCGGACCCTACCCCGTTTTCTTCAAATCACGTTGTTTGGATAGTGTTCAGCTTTGGATGCAGGTTCATAGCAAATGTTTCACGCAAGTTACGTCAAACATAAAAAAGGGTAATCTTATCAAGATCTTTGCCTGCTCATAATTTGCCACCACATCAACTGCTCATGATGATCTCTGTCAAAAAACTGTTAGTCTGTTCAAACACACATATTCGCCAAGGCAACATGGTCAGCGATTATGGGTCTAGAAAAATTCTTGGTGCGAAGGAATTTACTGGAAATTTTAATCAGAAAAGGAGATTATAGTTTCAGAAATTTTTCTTCGTTCTGTTCCAAATTCAGTCCTGCACTGGTAGCAGACGTTTAGCGGCTCTTTGCTCTACAAGCGTTGAAAAATATTTGCAATTTCCTTGAGTCTTTTTGAATAAAAGAAATCTGATGGTGAACGTCTACGGAACCTCATCAAACTATACAGAAAAATGTCATCTGCACATCCGCCACGATTCAAGTTAGAGATGGAGATGTTTAATATTAGGATTTGGATCCGCAAAATAATTGTTTTTGACATCATCGCAGCCGATAATGGTCTTTGCATGATCTGCACGTTTTATTTTCCCGTAGGCAAGTTTTTGTAAAAATAAGATGTGAGGACTTGATGATGTTTCACCACGTCATCGCTACCTTGAAGGACAGAACCACTTCGTAGTCTCTCCTCATCACACCTTAAGGCAGGGATTCCCAACCTGTGGTACGCGTACCACTAGTGGTACGCGAAGGTCTTCCAGGTGGTACGCGAGTAACTTCCATTTTTCACAAAAACCTGGATTCACAGCTTTCTAGTTTACGTATCGGGCTTTGTTTCTAAATAAATAAATTTTCTTGCAGCTTGCTGTTCCTATTGTATCGCAATATCATGACTTTCGATGCGCTGTTAGCAAATTTACGACATGCATTGACAAATTGGTGGAAGGTAAACTCAAACAAAAATATCATTAAGTTTGGTTGTGGTCTTTTATTGTTATTTTAATGTATTGTATATCAGTCTTCTGAATAAACTTAGATTAGATCAAATTAGTTGTTCTTGAAGAAGTGGTACGCATTGACAATACAGGGTGCCCAAGTGGTACGAAATCGTAAAGAGGTTGGGAACCCCTGCCTTAAGCTGATGATAACGGTGATGCAACAAACATTGAGAATACCTCAATTGCGGTTCGGCATGTTACGGAGTCCAAGAAACGTTAATTGCCATGCCTATAAGGAAAAGACTGAATGCGGCAGCATCAGCGTCTAAAACATATCAAAATTGAAGCATTTTGATACTTGGGAAAATAACTATTACTTACTAAGCAAGAATTGCTGATGTTCATAAAACTTTGGCAATTACGGTTGAAGTAAATTAAAGTTCATCACCAAATATCTATTCTTAAGCTTTTGTATCATCTGGTTTTTAAAAGTTAACAAATTCTTTGCTTGTACCGGGAAAGATGTCCAAATCAAAATGGTACAGAACCGTGTGTTGCAGCTGGTAGTATCGCCGTCATATAAGCTGGGTAATTTCAGAAAAAAATTAGCCTATAAGGCTGAAAGTGGAGTACATTTCATTAACATGGATGTTCCTTTGAAAAACTTACAATCTTCTGTTTGTAAAACACTTTGTTCTTTCGCTGGAAGAAGAATTGTGAAAGGCTTTTTCATTTCGTTCATTTTCTGCATTAGCTAACTTAACACATAAACAGAATTCTCTGCGATTCTGACATTTTCGATGTCGTAAACGAGTATTGATTTTCGCTGTAAAATGTTCAAATTTTACCCCCACCGTTCAACTTGCAATAACTGCTACAAGAAAGTGTTCTTATTTCAGATTAGAAAAAATTCACGCAGGTCGTGTTGAACAGAATGTTGAAGTAAACTCTAAATTTCACGTGTTAAAATTATTCGAAAAAATCGGACCAACTAGCTGTGCTTTACAGCTTTTAACAGATGTTCGAAAGGTTATATATTTGTAGTTACAAACTTAGTTTGTCTAGCTAGTCTATTTTTACCAGTGGAGGTAAATACGTCGCCATTATACGTTTTAATTTTAATTTAGGTTCCAATTTTTCAGGATCGTTAAAATTAATCTGATTACTTTAGGTTTGTTCTTCCGTAGGCAAATTTTTGTAAAAGTAAGATAACAGGACTTGAAGATGTTTTACCACGTCATCGCTGCCTTGAAGGACAAAACTACTTTCAGTGTGACATTTTGAAAATCAGTTTATTTCCAGTCTTTTTCCACTTGACATCGTGTGCATGCACAGTGGTTAGAAAAGTGTAAACCAAGCGTGAAGCTGGCGAAAACTTTAGAAAAGATATTGATTTTCTATTTCGTAAAAGTCCGTTCTGCCCCACCAGTTGCTCACAAACATGTTTTGTGTTTGTCAATTCCCTTTTTATTTTGAAAAGTCTTCGTGGTGGTCTTAACTGATTGACAAAGAAGGTTTTGCTTTTTTGATTGTCAATATCGTTTCAAATTGTGATTGACAGTTGCCGTTGTGCATTGATTCATTCCGGATGTCGTTTCCAGTCGGTTCGTACGAAGAACTTAGAAAACAGTATTGGAAGGCTTTTCAGCCTAATGCTCGGTGTGTTCACCTTTTCAGCCTCCTGACCCTCAATCCCAATGTAAAATAACTGTAAATCGGCTTTCCGCTTGTGTGGTAAATGCAGTGGGTCTGCAAACATTCTGAACGCAATCACTGATAATAAACAATGCACGATTTTCACAAAAACAAAGGATTATGTGTGGCAGATAGCCAGCAGGCCTCATGTTTGAGACCCTTTTCACGTACAATTTCAAATCTTAGTTTTGAAAAACACTGATGTTTCATAGAAAATGTGAGAGCGAAAAATATTTTGTCAATACTGTGAAAAACATGCTGCATCGATTTAGACTACTTTTAACAAGCACCTACATGAAGCTGGAAGAGCAATAAAGATTGCATCAGATTACTTATAGTAAATTTTTGGATGATTATTGTGCATAACACTTATTAACGTATCTGTTGACTGCCCCCTATGCTGCAGGCAAATTCGTGTCTCAATGGATGTTTAAAATTCAACATTTGGTTCTAATCTTATTTCCAAAAGTGCCTGATTATTCTTAAATTAGTAAAAATTAACTGAAATCTTTTAATCTAATGCATTGCTTCTGTGTTTTCGTAAAAGTTTTGAAGGCATTTTGCAATGATTAAAACAGTTGGAACAGATGATTCAATACTTTTCTGGCGTAGCAGTTTTATCAGGCCTAAAAGTTGAGCTTCAGGTAACGACACAGGTCATTTTTTGTTGAGGCTACATGAAAATCCAGGGATTACGAAGTGTTTATAACGCTGCTGAACATCCTGGTAACTGACCAAATTTTTAAGATTAGTTTTCTTTTAGATCACAAGAAGGTTTTGCTATATCTATTTGAGCTAGTTGGGTTTCCGGAATCCGATAACAGAAAAAATTTCACATCAAATACTGTGTGTTTTTTACTATTTTAACTTTTGTTCATGATTTCTGTTTTACATACTGGATTGTGTTGTTCCGGTCATATTTGATCTTCAGCCAACCATGCGCTAGGTAAACTCGTAAACAATGAGGACGCGGACCCTACCCCATTCTTCTCAAAACACGTTGTTTGGATAAACTCAATGTTTTGATGCGGTTCATAGCAAAGGTTCTCCGAAATTGACTTCCGGCCTTTTCAGCCTCGTACCTGATTTTAACGGTACGCTGAAGTGACAGCTTCATGCGCGTTGCTGCCGATAACTTGCCATCGGTGCAGCATTCACTCTATCAACGTAGCTTTCAGACCAAAACACGACGCAGGGTCTTGAGGCCGCCCTTCTGCTTTCCGCTCTTTTCTCACAAGCAAACCGTCGTTTGATGCGCCGGTCTCTTGGCACTTTCTCGAGGCATGCGGGTGTGTGGCGTGACATGCCGGGTTGGGTTTGTCTTGGAGTATTTGGACATGCTGAGTCTAACCACCACAACTATTTGGTAACAAATATTTTGTATTGGTGGTCGATTGAGCAATAACGTGAAAAACTTTTGCGGCATGCTGGACTGCATGCTTCAGTAAGGCGCGGTTGCTTTAGTGCTCGGAGGTGGCTTGCAGCCGCGTGGAGTGACTAGTGAAGCTGGGTTTATGATGGAGTATTTTTCGCATATGTCAGATCTTGATCATTTTTTGGAGTGTCCAATGAAATATTTTTGTTGGCTAGACGGAAATACTAATATTTATTCAAAACTTAGTAAGTTCGCATAAGTAAAACAGTTTACTTCAATTTTGTTCTGTTCATACGAATAACAAAATCAAAATTTAACGGTCAATCGAATAGCTTTTGATTTCATTTCATGATATTTGTAACTGCAGATGGAGATGTAATGGTCTAACTATGGCCAGAATTTTCTACGTCTGCCCAAGCTTTTTCAAAAGGAAGTAGCAAAACTTTACGCCAGGTCGTCTTGCATACATTTTGTGGTTGTTGGTTTTGTGTTATTTTTCCGTTTTTAATCAAAGCATATTGGTATGAGAAAATATAAGCTTAGATAATCTGAAACAAAAAATTGAAAACTGATTTTCTCAGGTTGTCTGTTGTGAAGTTTCTATCCAAAAGTTTGAGGGAATGTACACTTTAAACTCTCTGAAACTGCGAGTTTCACTTTTTTCGGCCAAATTGGGAAAACAGAAGATTCCGGTCATCGACTGACGGAGATGTTGTGGCACTCACGTCTTAAAGTGGATAGGTTTTGCCAAAAGACAGTGGCTAAAATGGCAGTTTTTCAGCTAATAATGACATAAGTGTAATAAAGCATTTGTGTGAGCCTCAGTTTGGAAATTGTCTAACAATATTTGAAAAAAGAAGAACAATTTCGTGAACTTTGGAAAATCATTCAACTACGGCTTTTAGTTAACCTTACTTGTGAACAATGCATTTCAAATATTTTTTTCGAACTGCTTAAACAAATCAGATCATTTTCTCAATCGTGGCATTTGAAAACGATTGACTTCGGCATCTTCACTCTGTGATGGAAAGGTGTTAATTTGCAAAAATATTGTATAAACGTGTCAACGAACAGACGGAAACAAGGTGCAATGCACCAAGCAAAATGTGTAATTGTCTGTACAGTGCTCAGTGAGCTGTGCAGTCATACCATCGAAAATTTTTTACTACTACTTGATTTTCGCTGCATTTCAGGACGTTTTCTGTTATGACTGATCGTGTACAAGTGTGCTTGGTTGATCGCACTTTTGTAACATAAAGTAACACAGTTGAACAAAGCCACGTGAGGAAAATGATGAGCGTTCCCTTGACTTTTTTCACAACTTTATCGTTTTTTGCCGTGATGTGCACAAGCAATGAGGTAGTAACAAGGTAAAAAATATTCAATCATTTCAAAGCTAAAGGAGAATGCTGTGAACTTTTCCAAAAAGCGACAACATTTGTTCCATGAAAACGTTGGAAAGCTAATATTAACAATTTAAAGTGAAAATAGTAAGAATACAAGTCTTTTCAGACAAAAAGTCAAATTATAAACGTTTCTGCAAAAATAACAAAGTTTCTGTTGAAGACTTTTTCATAAAGTTTTTTTCAGGCATTTCGACAACGATTGGATTAGGGATTTTCTTGCAACTTTTCAGAACATCGCCACCACTGGACTTAACATTGGTAAGTGGAGCAACTGGAGTTGACGTGGTGGACGCTTGTATTCAAAAACTGAATACAATCAAATCACTTTCGAATGACTTTGGCCTGACTAAACGCATTGCTTACGTTGAATCCGAATTCGGAAGATTGGCTGGTATTGGAAGCTGCGATGGTGGAATTTGGCGGGTAAATTTTAAATTAAGATATGTGTTTTTTCTGTTTGTTTTACCGTAACCCATGTTTGTTGTTGCAAATATTTTTGTATTCTACAGAAATTTAGATGCATTTCTAAATTTTTTTGGTCGTTTCGTGGTTAAGGAAAGCAATGGTGTTTGCAAAAAAAAAGAATTTTCCCAACGATCCGTGACCATCTTTCAAAATGAACTGGTTGTTACCGTAAAAGCATACGGTGCAAAAATGATGTTGGAGATCTTGAGTTTGTGAGATGCTTAATACGGTACATAAAATCATGTCCAGTCTTTTGCAATTGAGAATTTTCCGTCAAAATTCACCAAAACATAAAAAGCATAAACTTCTTCCCGTTGCGCCGCAAGCTTACCAAATAAGTTGACGCTCATTTCAGAGCTCCATGTCAACGTAGCCTGAGAACTCTCACTTTCACAGTAAATTCTCCTGTTCAAGAAAATCAACCGCAATCCTTGTAAATTGTACACAGCTATCTGAAGTTACTGAGCTATGAACTGAAAATGCTGAAATATTGAATGTTTGAAGCACGAGTTGAAAAAACCTGAAGAAGATTGTAAGATCAAGTCAATTAAAGTAACTCGTTACCAGTTTGGGTTTATTTTAAAGGATTACGAATGAATCAAGAGTCTTGCAAAACACGGCAAATGTCATAAAAATTCTTGTCACAAGTAGACCTGACAGTCGTTTTTTTCTATTCAGCAATGCTACATCGACATACACACTCTTTTTTGCAAAACGTTACTGATACATAATAACGTTTCAAATGTTGAATGTAGCAGTGCTAGTCGAATGCAGCGATGCTGCATCGACATACGCATACTTTTTATTAAGCGTTGCTGATACATAAAAGTATATCAAATGCTCTTTATCGTGGAATGTGCACTATGCCGTACATTTATTGCTTGTTTTCAAAAGTTACTATTTGTTGAACAATATTTTCTTGGCAAGTGCTGCGTTATTCATATAATGGATTAATACTACCGAAATTGTAGGGTGATATTTGTAAAACATAAACAATGAAACATAAAATGTTGAAAATAAGCGTACCAGATGTGCATTTCAAAAAAAGGATTGCATCAAAATGTATGAAACTTTCGCTAATATAACTTGCTTTAGATCTTGGTACATTAAGTTCAATTACTTTCTTTATTTTTTGTTGGTTTGATACAATTCTATTTTAAATAATAAAAACTTTTTGTATATGGTTTTTTTGTAAATGTTACATTATTTCATACTGGATCTCTCATTTGACGTTTGTCTAGAGCCCTTTTAATACTGCAACCTTAACTTTCTATTCACATGCCACAATTTTTCCAGTGAGCCTATTGCCTTTTTACAATCGGGCTTGAGCGAGCCATCCCAGTGCTCTAGACAAGATCCATTTTCCCATTTTAAGCGCCTCCTCATACCTAACGGAAATTATCGCTTGTGATGACGTTATCTGGCTCAATCAACCGTGCCACGACCTTTTTTCAAAATTTCCTGCCAACTGTATTTGGTCAACATAAACAAATACATTCTTTCTGCACATCTTACAATTGCCGGTGCGTCCCACCCATGGCGAATTCCAGCACCCTTTCTCCCGAAAAGACGCTTTTATGTTGTACATGTAGCGTAGATAAGGACAAGTTTTTTTCATTAAGCTTTATCACTTAACTGAAGCATTCATGGTATTGCAAGTTGCAGAATATTTTGCCCATCTTTCATGTTGCATCATTTTACAATGAATTGCATTTGGTTGATGCTCTTTTTGCACGAATCACTTCAGCGAACTGCACAGTTTTACTTCAGCGTTATGGCTCATTATGCTAATGTGAAACGATTTTTTTCTTGATGCAGCCACAAACCTAGAGAAAAAGAAATCTTTGTAATTGAACCAGTTTCTACTCCATTAAAGCTCGTGTGCAATTTAAAACATCTTTCATGCAATTAGTTTCATAATATTGTTAAAGGCGATTTTACATTTTAAAGAAATTTAAAGAAACTGCAAAATATTCATGAACTTGACGGGACACGTAAATAAGGATTTGTTTGTGATTTTGTTTTGTGTGTTTTGACTGTGTTGAACGTCTTACTTTAATGCTTAAAACTTATCAATAGGCCTATTTGTTATTTCACTTGTTAAGTGTAGATAATACACTCAAGTATGTGACATTCGTAAATTGTCCTTTCTTTTTACGATGAAAATGTGGAAGCCTTTTTGAGCTTATTAATAAATAAACATGGACAGAAGGGATCGTTATCTCAACAAGTGTAGAGCTTATCCAAGTGGCTCTGAAAGACCAAGAAAGCAAAAGAGGCAAAAATAGGAGAGGAAGAAGTTGCAGCCAAGTCACGAAACATTCATGTTACTATTTTGCAGTGGCAGTGAATTTCAGGGGAAACATTTCTGCTGAACCTGTAAAAGAACAGAAAATCGAAGAAGATGTTTTTGCAGACTTAGATCTACGTAATGATGAAAATAGACCTAGTTTAACCAGCAGTGCAGTAGCAGAAGACCGTCAAGATGTATCATCGAAAAACACGATAGATGAGATGGCTGACGCTATCACTGGAGGCAACGATATCGGTTTCTGGGTCCTCTGGCCAGCCAATATACCGGAAAAATGGGGGAATATTGGTCGAAATATGAAACAGGTTCTTTTTGACATTGTGATGAAAAATCGTTTTGAAACATGATTTTCCACAACACAAAAAAGACAGAAACTTGTCACGGAGATGTGCCACAAGTCTTATTCGTCACCAGAACCACAATGGCGAAGTAGTCAACAGAAGCTGACTTTGTTTTTCACCTTCACCAACTTGTGTTAGAAGTTTCACTTGTAGACTGATGTGCGCGGATGTGACTGAACGCGCCCATTTCCTTATTAGAAAAGGAATCATTGACTAGAAGCACGCGCATGAGCGCCTGAGGAGCCACGAGCATTCAATGACACATATAGATGCTACGATCACATTTAGTTGCAGATGTAATTAATCACTATGAAGAATAGTCAGTCAGGTCAATCAATGCGAAAATATCGAAATCGGCTCTGCCTGCAACGTTTGCTTTCTGTCGTAAAATTTATTTGCTGAGCGAGGACTGGCGTTTAGAGATGATAAAACCGTTGGATCGCCCGGAAAGTTTTAAAGTTTGTTACAGTTGTGTTAACAAATTTGATTCAGAACATTACGTCGTAAATATTAAATATATGTGGAAATACTCATGAAGTCATCGATCATCCCCTACCTAAACGTTTTGTATCCGCACATGGGGCCTCTCACCACGCCTGAAGCCCAGGTCCCACACCATCTAAATCCCGCGCTGTGCTGTACATGAGTGTTAATAAAGATGCTGTACTTCACTGCATTTTCTGTTTATTTAAATCTAAATCTTGGCGGCGCCTGTTGTAAAAACTGGCGCTGATTAAATCCAAAAATGCTTGTACGGTGGTGGATTTATTAAGCACGGCCTACTGTATTAAGACCAGTTCAGAAACTCAAGTTAGAACTAATAACAACCCGTTCTGGCCCACGGTTATCATATTTTTGCCCAAGTTTGAACGCTATAACTCGCCAGCCAATTCAGTTAGAGAGCTGTTCAAATCCTCTACGGATTCGGCAAGTCTTCTAGTTTCGATTAAAAAAAGAAATATTTCATTTGGGTCAGGGGTTCTCTTGGGGGGACGTC
>JGI24022J15233_10006358_pt1 | contig 12779 bp, 8 predicted proteins | sample Ectturendosymbi2_FD_15233 | JGI IMG/M metagenome (IMG submission 15233)
GGTCAACATTCAGTTACCCGCACAAAGAACTTCTTATCCCGACCCCACCCCGCACCAGCACACATACCTCTTTGGGTACCCGCAACCCGCGCGGGCTACCCCGCCCCGTGCAGGACTCTAATGTCTACCGTGATCAGCGCAGTGATTTCCGCTTTTAGTGTATCGTGCGTTTACGGTATGTGCCTGGAGAATAAGAAGCTACAGCGGAAGGTTGCTCGCTTGTGACAAAACAATGCGTAATTACACAATAGCTACTTCCTGGAGGTCATGAACTCGCCTTGCCGCTGCGCAGACTTGTAGTTGTAAATCAACCTCATGCAAATGCTAAAACTGTCTTGTATTCTGCTGCGTTTTCAGAAACAAGTATGTTGGGTGCTGTAGGTGCATACATGGAAAAGGAATAATTTTTCCTGAAATGTGAGCTGATGGGGTTACGCTGTAGTGTAGGATTGGTTTAAAATCTCAAAATTACGTACGCCATCATCGAAAAGCTTGAAGGAACAACTGGTTCTTGTGGACCTACAGTTTCGCTTGGCCCCTTGGTAGCTGATTTCCCATTTGCACGTGTTTAGGTCAAATGCAGTTAGTTTCATCAGAATTACGTTTATGAACTTAATCGTCTTTATTTTCCTTTATGTCACGCTTTCCGTTAATGAACTGGAGAGACTAATGAACTCTATTCAAATAACTGCAAATTCCATCTGAATTTTATCACAGACAAACAGCCTCAGACTAAGCCATAGCCACATCAGTGAGAATGAGCATCAACTGCCCAACTTTTCACGGGCCACATATTGTGATAATGTCTGTACTTAACAGTGAACAGCATTTCAATCATAGAAAATGTCTGCAGTCAGTGAGAAACTCACGAGCAAGTTTTTCAAAGGTTTAGCATTTTTACGGGATATTTTATGCGCACCTGATGCTGAGTTTTTTCTCAATATAAAGGTAATGTGATGTCATTCGTATGTTATTCACGTTGTCTTGTTTCCGTGTTGGTGAAATACTAATGTCCTGTCGCCAGGTTTCCCGGCACGACAAATGGTAGGTTATGATACGGTCTAGCGTATAATTCCTGAAGCTGCAGTTGTGTTTAGCACACGATTGCAGAAGCTGCAATCGTCAATATAAAAATACTGTCACACTGCATCGCAAAGGATGTGGTCTGTGGTGTGAAAGCCATGCAGTGGAAACCGTTGCTCAACCTTGTTGTCGCTCTCAATTACGACTGTCAGCAAGTCAGCATTCGTTTCTGTTGCACACGTAAAGCAGTTCGTCAAATCATATGTGCGTCAACACTTTGCTACCCTTTTCTCTGCTCATTACTCAAAGTGGAACAATGACAATTTTTAAGTTGTTTTCATGAAATATTTTGTCTGCGAAACACTTGAGTTTTCGACTGCAGCAAATAGAATTTATGACAGTCAGGGCCGCAACCAGCTGAATTACTACAGTAATAATGTCGTATGTCGGAAGCACGTTTGAACGGGCTTGACTCACCTCTACACCGTTTCTAAATTTACCGGACTTTGCCGATTAGCTGAAAGCAGCACCTAGCAGGTAGCTTAACAGGTTAACGATTAGAATGTAACAAAAGGGACATTTTCCCCTAGTCTACTTGAACCCTCCTCAAGGTTTGTATTTTTCCGAAAAATTTATTTTAGGCCGTCTTTGCTAACTGCCCTAAAATTCTGGCAAAAGCGTCCAACGTCAAGCTGAGTTGAGCGTTCAAAATTGTTGAAATAATTGTCCAAGCGACAAAGTTTTAGTCCTTAAAAGAAGCAGGCAGTCGATGTTTATAACTGTTTTTGCATTTTATAAAAGAAATTGGCTAAAATCTTTGAGCCGAATTCAAATTTTTGCTGATGTTGATAATTTACTTTACTATGTCACAATGTAATCCAGAATTATCCAAATCATGCAACTCATTCACAAACCAACTCCTCATGACATATTTAGACAAGTCACTTTCTCAAACGACATCATGGGCGTAACAAAAACCACTCACAATCTGTGGCGATTCTGCAAGAATTTAGGTAGGCCATAATCTTCAGTTGTGAGTTTTGTCCTGTGAAAATCCCACTTTTTCTCCCCTTGTTCGGACTCTCAAAAATACTACAAATCTTCGGGCATTGCAAGGATAATTCATACCCGATGGGGTTGCAGTGTTTTGGCGTTAAAATCGTGTCGGCAAAATGCCACAGTGTATTTAAAAATGATGAAAACTCGATGAGGGGCTTGAGTGCTAAAGACATAGTACCGTAAATCTGTCATATGTTGCAAATGGCAGTTGGTTTGGGTTCTCCCGCAATCCTCAAAACATCTCAGTCGCCCCGTTGCAAGGATGTCACCAAAGAATATGGTTTTCGTCATAAACGTTTCGGCGGCACTCCAATTTTTTTCGCCCACTACATCACACGCGTACATTTGCAGCCTATTTGTTATATTTTTGAGAAGTTTTTATTTCTGTTAAATGAAGCGATAGATTCAATGCTATGCTATACAGGCCCGTAACCAGGGGGGCAAATCCCCCCCTAGAAAAATTTTCGCCCTCTCTGGAAAAATGTGTTGGACATATGTTGAAGCTATTGGACATAGTTTAAACATTTTTTCCCCCTCTCAGAAAACTCTTCGCCCCCCCCTGGTGTCCCAAGCTGGTTACGGGCCTGATGCTATAGCTGTTTTGAGAGGAAGTTTTTTAATTAAACACGAAAAGAAAACGTTATCACATTCTATCTGAAACACCGCGTAAGAACTGGCAAAACAATGTTATTTCGTTGCTACATCAGTAGTGGCAACTATCATTTCATTGGGAAAACGCAATCTTCTACAGTTGGGAAAATGGTGTCTTGAGCATCGTTGCCTTCGCTCGCTGGGTTTGTTCTCACTGCCGTTATGCCTTAGGGCTTGAGGCTTTGTGTTCATGCGTTAACTTGTGCAATGCTGCACGCAAGAAGTGTCTTTGCGTATTGACGCGAGAGGCTGCAGTGTAGGAAAAAAGGCGTAGGGGAAAAACGCGCAGACAAGCGAAGTTAAGTGACGGTGCCCTCACGTCAATCGATCAGCATTATATTTGTCGTGGCAGGGAGAACAGCTTGACGAATTCGGTGACAATTGCTAAACCTGATGCACCCGATGCTGCTTGACCTCGCTGTGCAGCGCTGGTAGATGAACCTGCGTGATTCCACCATGTAAAAAGCACACAGGCAGCATTTTGATCAAATGATACCGATGACGGTTGCAGAAACACCCGACCTTGCCAACACGGATACTAAACCACACGTTGACGTTTGCAGAGCTGATTGCCAGCATGGTCATTAAGAAAGTGCAGTGCAGTTACATGATTTATGGAATGGAGATTGTCAGCAGCGAACTGCTTACTAACTAAACTTTCCACATTGTTGTGAAACAGGTTTTCATACATGCAAGGTAGTAGAAGAAAAAAGGTAAATTGTAGAGTCAGTTCTCGCGCTTTTGCTTTTACGCTCATTTGCAGATCTGTCAAGCAAACAATGGCGCTGATCGTCTTACAAGTGTTGCCAGCGGCAATCATAGCTGTAAATTTCTTTGTAGCAGCGACAGACGACAAGATGGTTTTCTGTCTTTCAGGATGGAGTTGCTTGCTGGAATGATCAACTCCACTGTATCTATAATCGCGAACATGTTATTTTACATATATTTACTGCGCAAGGTGCTTCCTGCCGTTTGGCTTTAAGTGCTGTTTTAAACGTTTTTCAATAAATTATTTCAATTTGGTATTTAAATTTTAGGGTTTCACAAAGTGGAAGTTCAGTCGAATCTTTCGATTCAGAAATCTGTATTGTGAAATGAAAAGCTTTGGTAGCTGTTTTGTTTCGCTGAGACATTTCGGTTATTTGTCCGATATAGCTTCAGAACTTTACGTCATCGTTTGTTTTCGTGGATTGGTCTGAACTGTAACCGGCTCCATCTAAGCATGGCGTTGTTTGATGTGCAAGTGAAATTTGCTTCTGCTAGAAGTCTGCCATTGTGACATCGCTGGTTGTTGTACTGCAGAAAAGCCACGTAAGGTTAAGTCACTGTAGAGCTAAAGCAACTTTTTTACGTTTACGCAACGAGAAAGTGATTACTGTATTTGCGCGAAAAACCACTTCGTGGATTTCTATCAAGACGGTGTTAACCTATGAAATTCGCGAAAATAATTCGTATATGCAACTTGCGACCAACAAACGTTACGTCTAGCATTGCAGCAGAGCTGACCGCTCTACATAGCTGCGTTTTATGACCAGTGTTGACATGGCGCAACTACTGTTAAGTCTACATTTCAGGTCTGAAAACGCAGAGGGAGGCATTCGGAAACCCATAGTATTCCGGGAAATCATACAGTAGAACGCAGTTAGCAGGACTGCAGACAAAAAATCCTAGGTTGGAACATGTATGCCTTGGTGGCAGAGGTCAGGTTTGTACAAGGCTGCGTTTGAAAAAAACGATAAATTCCGAAGTGACTCTAAAGATACAAATAAGCCACAACCGTCTTCCTCATTATCAAACAACAAGGTTTGGCGTATACGGATGTACACCGTCGTTAATATCCGTGTTTATCTGGGATCAAAAGCCTGTGCACAATACAGCATTTCAGCGGTCGCTTTTGATTTGGAAATGCTGTTAAAATAAGCGCTCAGAAAACAGGACTGTTCTGCTGCGTCGAAGATCATCGTGATGCAGAAGTGTTGGTAATGAGGAAGACGGTTGTGACTTATTTGTATCTTTAGGAGTCACTTCAGAACTTATCGTTTTTTTCAAACGCAACCTTTTATAAACTCGACCTCTGCCACCAAGGTATACATGTACCAACCTAGGATTTTTTGTCTGTAGTCCTACTAACTACGTTCTACTGTGTGATTTCCCGGAATTGTTTGAAGCGTAACGAATTCGAACTTTCAAGACCACCATTATTTTCCGAAATCTGAAGCAAAACTTTGTTCTCGTATGTTTTGCAGGCTGGCGTTGTCTTTGGTAATGCATCGGACTTGTAGAAAGCGCAACTGTCTACCGGCTCCGCGTTTTGCTTCGCTTGAAGACTGACTGCATTGAAAAGACCAAGATGGACGTTACGGGCACTAAAGTTCTGATTATTTTTGGACTTCTGCTTTCCACATTTTTCGCTTCTATCTTGCCCTGGATTTTCGTGCAATACTCGCTGCGGAAACGTAGGCGCCAACGGCGCAATAAGAACGCCAGCGACGGCGACCTACCGTTAAGAAAACAGTTATTTTGGTGCTGCATCAATGAACTGGACAAGAACGAGACTTCCATTGTCGCCAACGGCAGCGTAAAATCAACCGCGTCTGCCAAACAAAGAAAGTCGAGGGCAAAACGTGCGATCAGTGGCTTGAACTGCTTTGCAGGCGGAATCTTTTTAGGCACAAGCTTCATCGGTCTTCTTCCCGAAATCGGCGAAAGCTTCGACAGCCTTCAAATATCGTGGCCGAAACTGGCTTCATCCAGGTGTTACGCATGGCCAACCAGGCTTGATTGAAGTTGTTGCTAAAGTTCAACTAAAGCTCGTGTATAGGTCAGATTGTAGTTTTGTCGAAAAGTCGCGCCTGTTTTTTGTTCTGATTGTTTTGTTTGCTATCTATTCCATTTTGTATTGCAAAACTATGCTCCATAAGAGATGTTTCGGCTGTTTTGAACCTAACTTGCTCGTGATCTAGTGAGCATTAGCAACGCAGCACAATCAGGTTGCTGTAGGGCTTACCAGCAACTTTGGTGTATGTTTGCGTCAATGGATGCACTAAATATTGCTATTTCGCATCATTGATGTATCTTACTTTCCCGTAGAACAGCTGTTGTTTAAGTAACCAGTGGTGTAATGGTAACAACACGGGACATCGGATATAAATGACAGAAAGCTTTTTACCATTACCAGGTCCAAGCAAGGACTACTGAAACCGTTTGTGTCAAACGGCAATTTGAGTTCTTGGTGTCTTGTTGAAAAAAGTAGGTTTGCTTGTTGCACAAACACTTAACTTGTTCTGGTGAAAGTCGATTGGTTTTCCGTATCTTGACAACCCCCGCAAGTAAATCATCTGCAGAAGAGGAAAGGTCCTGCTTTTCCTTCAATCCCCTGTTTCCCTGCGCTGCGTCAGATAACCATCAAAACTTGTGTCATGCTAGCGGCGATTTAGAATTGCAAGACTCCCCCTCCAAAACTAATAAACGTTCCTTCATTCTTTAACCTAAAACACCAGTTCAGTGAAAGTGCAGAGCTACGCAATAGCACGTTTCCTGGCAGCTCAGATTACGTTACAGCATAAGTCACATTTATGACTAATAAGACAAGCTTCCAGCCTTGTGAATATTGCGTTTTATGTAAGAAGGCTGCATTCGCACTTGTGCCAGTGTTAGACTATCACGTTAAATTCAGTGTGTTTGAATGACTGACTTCCAATCGGACAGCCTCTGTTTCTACCATGGCTTGCAAATACACTGCTCACATCGCCCTGGTGATGACAGTGAAAACCGGAATGCTTGACTTCTCTTCTATGTGCAGTGCACATAGGTACCTGCCGCAGTTTGGTGTCCTCGTCGTCTGGGCCTGTGGATCTTGGTAAAAAAAAACAAATGCAGAAAGAAAAAAAGAAGATCGAATAACTCCCACAATAAAATTTGCTCATATATCAGCTATCAAGTTTGTGGCAACGCTAAACTCCTATTCCAACTGTGGTTCTTTTTTTTCGTGCACTATTTGCACTCCATTTGTCGTTCTCTCAGTTAAAGCAGTTTTATTAAGGTGTTTTAGGGACCCGAATCGGGTCCCTAGAATCAGAGAAAATCATCATTGGGTGCCTGGAATCAAAGAAAATCGGGTCCCTAGAATCAGAGAAATCGGGTCCCTACAGGTTCATATCGGGTACCTAGCATTTTCCTTAAAAAAACCCTGAGTTAAAGTATACATCAATTTTAATAAGGGAGGTCGGGTTACTGTACGAACTATATAAGTAAATGTTTTTGATTCGGGCTTTGAAATGAGGTTCGAATCCACGAAATATTAAATTCGAAAACAAAACTTGAATTTACAGTACAGCACCTTCATCCGACTGCAAAGCGTTCAATTTTAAGTCTGACTTTTTTGAACTGAAAGCACGGGTATTGCAGACAAGAGTGTACTGTCGGGTTAGAGGTTGTAATGAAGCTGACAATCAATTTGATTATCACTTTTTTTTGCGTCCGCGTGTAACAACTACTAACAATTGTCATGTCTAAGTGAGCGCACTTGCTTTAGGGCACAAGGTAGTGGAAAACAAAAACATCGGCTTTCCTAAAGCGAACTAGGGTCATCTCCTGCTTTTACGAATTAGATTGGCTTCGTTCGCCAAGAACTACGCGGAACAACGAGAAAAGGCAGCGAACAACTGAGCAGCTATTTTGTTATGTTCGTTCTTGCGTAATGCTACCTATGCTTTTCATCTACTGGCAGAGGACTGTACTCAGTGTTTCGCTGGTGTGCATTGTGAAAACGGTCGCACGACACCAAGAAAAGCTGCGATGACTGCAATGATGCTGTCGAACATGTTTTTAGTTGTCTGTGTTTATTTCACGACTTCCAGTCTCATTGAACGTTTGTGCCTCCTTGGCGAAGTGCGCATTTTCCAGTGTTGGACGCAGAACAATAGTGAATATTTGAAGCAGGACACGCACCTGCTGTAAAAAAAATTAGAATTGGTGAGGACAAGTTTTCCTTTTCATAGAAGCGAAACTGCAGCCTTGCAGGCAGTGCCATTACGCGATGGTAAGAAGAGTCGAAGGTGCCTCTCGGGTATACAAATTAACCTTCTAAACAAGCGTCCGCCCTGTTTGTTTACGTGCAGGCGTGAGTGCAGTACTTCTGACACAAAACTTTCAATAAGTTGGCAGATGTTTGGGCTAATGAAAGTTTGCGAAGGGCGCACCTTCACGGCAACAAGATCTTGTTCGTGTTGGGGTGCAGCATTTATTACAAAAAGCGCGCTGCAAGTCTTAATTACAGTTCGCAAAAGTCCGTTACTAGCTTGCGCTGCAACTTAACATGCGTGAAGCAAGGGCGAAGAGTCATTTTTGCTGGGGTAAAACTTTGCATGCTGGACATAATCGCACTAGCAAGTAGCAGATTCTTGGATAAAAAGTCATCCAGCATCGTGTTTTTGACATATAGGTCGAGAAGCTGATGACTTCCTGAAACTCTTGGCAATCACAGCGGGAACCTTTGTTGAAAATGTACAAAGTTTCAAAATATAAACGACGCAGACGCGTGATGCATCACAATTAAGAACTTTTTTGCTTATATTTTCCTTTGTTTTGGTTCTTGAATAAACAGATTCAGCATGATTGATAGTCTGTGCTCTTTATGCTCTGAACTTGTCAGCTGAGATGAAATATAAAAATTTTGTTGTGAGAAAGCGCGTTTAAGCACAATTCGTTGCGATGGTACTAAAAATATATTCAAAATTGACCCATCCAAATAATGCAACTTCAGGTTTGAAAAAGTTAAAAAGCACAAGTTTTCGAAGCTCCATGCCCGAAGAATTAAGGTTTCGTGATTTTGATTCCCATGACGACCTGCGCCCAGATTTTGGGCAGCTATCCTTTTTCGACAGACTTATTTGCTTTGATGGCCGTGTGGTTGTAGACGTTGTCCCATTATCCAGAATGGCGCCGAATGCCAGTCGCAAATCACAGTGTCTTTATTAGATTTGATCATGGTTGTCATTCAGTGTGGCAGCACGCTGGGTGCTGTGCAGTGAAACTGTTTGGAAATATCGATTGTAAGTTAATTTTATTTTCTGCAGTGCTACGCCTGGCAATGGCACCGAGTCGTCAGAAGAAGAATTGGCTCTAATGCCATTGGCTGAGATAGTGATCGTCTGCGGGTTGTTTTTCATACTTTCTGTAGGTGAGTACTGCTTGTTTCTCTGGTCAGTTTTTCAAGCAACTTCCTTCTGAGCTTTATTTCGCAATGCAAACAACTTTTCACGATCGTTGAGGCTTTGCAGAAAGTTGAACGTGGCCTTTTTTCGGCGGTTAAATTGGGTAGTTCGCAATTTCAGTCAACAGGAGGTTGGGATTAGACACAACGTTAGCAAAAACATATCTACAAGGAACAATGGGCTGTTTCTTTGTTTGCGTGTTTAAGGAAAGAAACATAGTTCGATATTTTTCGCTCTGATTTTGAGGCATGCTTTCAAGGAAGTATTTCCATCTCGAATGAATGAGCTGCTTTTTACATCACTTAAAATATTTCTGAACAAAACCTTAGTTTTCGTTGTCATAAAATATTCGAAATATCACTTATCTCAGAACACCGTACCAAGCATCCACCGCATCTTGGTTTCAGATTTATTTTCGCGTTAGCGTTTGTGTGGCACACTGATAACTAATTAATTAATTGTAACGACGATAAGATCAATCGTTGGTGTTGAATCGTATTTTCAGAGTTGTTGCCGACGGAAATCGATAGGGCGTACACTGTTACTTACGCTCGCCTATGTATGGCTGCTGAAGCAAACCTGACACCTCCATTTTGTCTTTGTCATTTTAATCGAATTTGAAGTTTTTACTGACTGAAATTGCGAAACGTGGATGTATAACGAGCCTGTAAATGTCACGTGTAATGTGTAAGTTCATTTGTCAGCAAAACATATTGTGGTGATGATATTCCCAATCTTCTTTCATAAATATTTCTGATGATCCCTAACCGGTTGCTTTAATTACATTTTCCAATTTTAACCAAGTTAGATGATTTGAATTCCTAAAACGACCATCCCCACCTTTAAAGGTTTTGCAGAATTTCAGATGCTACATGTGCATGTCTACCTTTGCATCATCTGAGACTTTCCAATTTTAACAAAACTAGATGATTTGAATTCCTAAAACGATCATCCCCCAAAATTTAAATCTAAGTCTGTCAGCGTTTTTGGGCTACTCAGACCGCTTATGAAAAACGCTGGCAGTGCAGCAATTTTGCTTCATTTCATTGTAAGTGGATGTAACGACCCAGATGCTGCTTTTCTGCCTGTGCGTCAGGATTAGATCTTGGACCAATAAAAGTGGATTGTTACTGTTATTGAACGGTTTTGTTTGCAGAACAAGCCGCGCACGCCTGGAATCATAACAGGCAAAGGCGCAAACAGCGCTCTGTTGTGGTCGACAACGCGAATATCGAAATGGTTGATTCGCCCCTGTCAAAAAACTCCGACCAAGAATACAGCCCGTTGCCTTCGAAACGCGAAGGTGAGTCCGAAGAACATGACCACTCCTCTATTCGGTCCTTGATTTTGGTCGCCTCTTTGTCTATTCATTCTTGCTTGGAGGGCATTGCCATGGGACTCCAAGACAAAGCGGGCAGCGTAATCGCGATTTTTATCGCTGTCTTGTTACACAAGAGCTTAATGGCGTTCAGCATGGGGACGAATTTGGTCAAGTCCAAGCAAGCGGCTAAACGGGTTTTTGCCGCGGCGGCCATTTTCTCGTTTATGTCGCCTATAGGAATTGCTGTTGGATTGATCATCAAAGTAACTGGTGGAAACGATTCTGGAACCGTCTTGGTCAACGCTGTGCTTCAGGCGATAGCCACTGGAACTTTTCTGTACATCACGTTTTTTGAAGTCCTTGTGCGTGAGTTCGAATCTCACGGAGACCGCCTTCTGAAAGTGTTGTGCTTGTTGGCAGGCTACGGATCGATCTTGTGCACATTTTTTGCACAACATGCCTGACAGGGTTCGTTTGTACAAAAACTGGTCGTCTCCTCAGCCGTTAAAGATCGATTTTTCACAGTTCCTAAGAAGACTCTGTTGAAAAAGTGTTTTCGGGTAGGGTCTCTACCGTTGCTCAAGCGGCTTACCCATGTTTTTGACGAAGTCTGCACCAATTCAGGAATGCTGCTGTAAACAGGAAACTGCAAACAGGAAACATAAAATGAATCAATTCCGTCGCCGATAAAGAGCAAAAGTTGTTATTTAGCTGAAAACTGTAGGATTGCTAACTATGTTGAGTCGTCACAAACTCAATGCTTTCCATGACAGTTTGTATGTTTGTCATTAATGAAACATTTGACTTGCGTGTATTTGTCCACAAAACGTAAAGGTACCATCAGCGTCATCCAGTCGAGATATCACGGTTATGACCTTGATATTCTTCTACCGCCTTGTTTTCTCACTGCTTGTATATCATTTTCGCAATCACACTTCGGAAGTGTTTGAAGAGACCTTTCAAAGTTAACGCGTTTGCAGCGGAGGCCAGAGACGTAGCAAGTTCATGTATTTCGGCGTTGATGCGCAAGGTTTACTTGTTGTTAAAACCGTAAGCAAGTTACGGTTTCAGACACTTGCGCAAAGCAGTTGGGATGCCTGTGTCTTTTGTTGCGACAGAAACAATCATTCTCGCCAAGATGATGCCGTCATCTGTTTGGGAGAAGGATAAGAACGCATGGCCTTTGTTTTTGTTAAAGCAACGATAGAATGAGCAAAGCGTTTAATTATAAGGAATAAGCTTTACGTTATTTTAAGGTTCCTGTGGAAACAAGATTTTTTCAGAAGGAACATGTGGGTTTCTTCAGTTACAGCACAGGGCGCATGCGCAGTAAATCAGCCATGAACCGTCGATATTAAAAGTTACGCGCGGGGAATCTAGTCTTCACATTTTTTGCTACTCAGGAATTAGCGCAGATGGTTTAAGCGCCGCATGTAAGTTGGACTGCTTTCTGGCTATCCAAAGAATCTTTCTGTATAGTATAAAACGCGCTTGGGCCAGAATCTTCTCTGGGGCTTTTCTATGTTTAACAAAATTTTTTCCATGAGCTTGTTGTCACTTGAGATTGTAATATTTGGTTGCGGGTCATCATTTGCTGGGACCAGCTTTGCATAAGGTACAAATCGAGTTCGCCATTGCAGAGCTGCGAAAATTGTCAAACTTCTTTCGTTCGATTTTGTCTTCCTTCGTTACCCAGACCTGCGTGTTACAGAGTGCGAAGGTCTTACAAAACAACGATTTTTCGTTACTTGGCTAATTATCAACACCCGAGACTATATACCTTTTTCGCACCAACTTTTCTCTCGTTTCAAGGTATTTTCCACTTCAAGGAAAATCTTGCTTTTTTCTAATGTATAATATTGCTACAGTCGGGACGCTTGAATTGAACTAAATAAAATCGTTCTGAATTTTTTTGATAGGTTTAAGCCAGTGTTTCCCAATCGTTTTTTGGCTAGCGCCCCCTTTTCTGACAAACAAATTTCTATCGCCCCTCTTTCATGCCTAGCACATATATCAACACAACTTTTTGGTACTGTATATTTGGTATGTTTGAACATGATTAAAACAAGAATGAGCCCAAAGATGCATTTTACTATAAAACTTAATTTAGCAAATTAGCTCATTTAGCAGTTGGAAACTGTTAGAGTTAATGATTTGGAAACTGTTGGAGTTCATGACGGGGCTTGGATTTCGTTTGAACAGCATTAAACATGGACAAGAAAGTGAAGATTGCTGATTTGGCTTTAATGAGGTTAACACCATTCCCCTGCAATTGCAAATTAACTTCATTGAACTTCGTGAAGATATCTGTGGATTGTGACAGCCAAGATACTGTATCTATGAAACCCTTTGACAGACACCTTCTGTGTGCAGCAACAAGCGTACGAACTCTCTTCATCATTATCCGAATGCACCACATTGCCTAAACTTAGCAGAACACTTCTAAACCCTTTGGTGTCCTTTGATCAATCAATCCATTAATACTCTGCCACATTTTTAATAAATTTTGA
>JGI24022J15233_10006360_pt1 | contig 12778 bp, 9 predicted proteins | sample Ectturendosymbi2_FD_15233 | JGI IMG/M metagenome (IMG submission 15233)
GCTATGCACTGAAGATGATAACAGTTGTTATCGAAACGTTTGCAAGATGTCAGTTGTATCGTTTGCTTTGGCCGTAGTATTTATTATAAAACTCATGCAGCTTTAAATTAAAGCGGAAAGGTCCACGCGGAGAAAAAGCAATGTTGAGCTTTTACCCCGACTCGTAAAGATAAGCGTCGTTTGTTTTGTGTATCATCTCAAGAACCACGGTAGTAAAAAGGGGTTGTAAATGCACTCGCACTTTAAAACACCGCAGAGGTCAGAAAACTCTTCATACCACGGGTTTGGCAGTGATCGTTGCACCTCTAAAGTGTCATTTAGACCAGGTCAAAGAGTTACCTGTCCAGTGGCGATTCTAACGGGGGCCTGGGTGGGCCATGACCCTCCCAGATTTTTGCTTGGCCCCCGTTTGGCCCCCCCAGTTTTTTCTTAATTTCCCGTTTTACTTCGTTTGGTTGACATATGCAGTAGATAACTTTCGGCCAGAAATATTTTCAACGATAGTTTGGAAACCNTCTAGCCTGTATTCAATGTTTCCCAAATTCATGATAAAGCTGTGTTGTTGTTATTGACGGTCGGGTAACTACAGTTGTTTATGACGACACACACCAGTGGTTGCTCGGATCCTGCGTGAAATTTAGTCAGATCGTGGTCGTGGTGTTGAAACATTCATTTCGAAAGTAAGAAACCGTCACAGAAATGGGAAGATTGATCTTTCGTGCATTTCAGTGTGAGAGGGAGCTGGGTTATGTTACTGTTACCAGATTGTTGCTTGTCCCAGTAGCAAAAGGTTTGTGAATGCATTAAGAATTGGTTTCAGTTAATTTATCTGAACTCATCCTGGCTGCCGTGTTGTGTTCTGCTGCCTTGTGTATACGACTTAGAAACATCTTACGTGGTTCGTGACTACAGTTTTTACACTAACAATATGTCTTGCAACCTCATAGAGTTTTGTACGGATGTTATGTAATGGTTCAGAAGCACTTTTTTAGCGTATTTCAGCTCTTTGCACCGGAGGTCAAAAATTTCTATCAGAAACACACTTGAAAGAATTCACAAATTCATGTAGTGAAAATGATTTGAAACGTGAAAAAGCTTTGGCAAATAATTTCCTTCAGAAGGAGTCGAAACTACCTATCGCTCGAAAAATTTTATTCATTTATAGTAACTTAAAACCCTGCGTTTGATTGTTACTGGTAGCTGTAACTACTCCCGTCATCGGCCCTTCATGCGATAGAGGTTTTTCAAAAATGAAATTAGTAAAATACCATTCCCAGAAATTCCATGACCAGTGAAAGAGTGGGTAACATTGATCGACTTTAAATTGATAGGTACTGTTGCAACCTCTCCGATGGCGTTGCGTTGAATGTGTGATTTACCACGAACGGGATGTACGCGAAGAACAACAATATATATATGTGGCGGGAACAAGCAATAATAGAGTGATTTCCTCGGGTGATCGCTATTTTTGCTTGCTGCCACAGTGTGAAGCTTTGCGTACATGCCGGTCGGATTTCCGATCGCAACTGTACTAGCTGAAAAATAGAAACATTATATTTGAATAAGATGTAAGGACTGATGATGCGTAGTTTTACGTGAAATCGATTTCCTATTAAAATTTGTGATTAATTCCTTGCTTATTTCACCTGTGGAGTAAAGTTGCTTGAGTAATCCTGTAAACTGACCACTTTTTGAAATCATGTGTTAGTGCAATAATTCCGCGATTCCAGTATAATCTGCTAAAAGGAGCTCAGGTCACAACGTTTTCTGTGTTCTTGTAAACCAGCGGTTCTCAACTGGGGATGCTCGCACCCCCAGGAGGTGCGAAAAGAGACTTCTTGGGGTCCAAACTTCTCTGTGCGAACCTCTCTGATGATACAAAAAGCAACACATCAAATGGTGCAAGGGGTGCAAAAATAATTTCTTTCCGGACGGGGTGCGGGTTTCAAAACGAATTGAAAACCGCTGCTGTAGACTTTTCATACGCGTTAAATTTTGAGCATCGCGATTCGCAATTTTGAAAAGGGTGCATTTTGACCATGTACTGTAGAACGAACCTTGAAACAGTAAGTACCAGACTTGTGGCGTCGGAGGTAAAATGTCCGACACCGACATCAACACCGACTTGAATTTTTCTGAAATTTCCGACCTTTACAAAATTTCCGACTCCGGCTCCTGATTCCTTGACATAACGTAAATGAAGTTTGGCTGTTAACAATTTGTAGCAACTAGCAATCAATGCAAGGCGTGGTATACAGAAAGAATTCTCGGTTTCTATAAAAGTTTTAAAGTCCATTTCAACAGAAATTCCTGAGGAGTGCGATGTGAAAGTGAATAAATTGGATTTGCGAAGTCGGATAAAATATCCAATTCCGACTACTAGTGTTCTTAGGAGCCCGACACCGACTCCACCTAAAAAACTCCGATTCTTTGCGCCTCCGACACCGATTCTGCAATCATAGTAATTACTGGTATTTTCTTTTTTGTTTTCACAGCTCTTCTACAACTCAAGTTCTTCCACAAGCGAACAGCCACAGTTGATTTGCCAAGGTGAAATTTGAAAATCGTTTCGCTGTTGATTAATCATCGTCTGCTTTGAATTAGAAGCACTGTAGGACGTCGTTGATAAACGCCTTGCAGCAAAACCGTAAGCATCGATTGAACTAGCACTGGAGGTAAACGCAAGTATGCACCTTGTCAAATAGTTGCAATCAACACTTAACTGCAAGTGCTCTTTCTGAAATGTTTTACGTAAAACTCAGCATCAATATTTTGACCTACACTGGCGGTTGTTACGTCATAAATCTCCTTTACCTGCATAACTGGGGTTTGACCAAACTAAAACCAGGGTTGCCAATTTGGCATTTTTTAATTTAATGCCAAATTCCAGAAATTTGGCCTTTTTCAAAGTGGTTTGCCATGAGAAAATGCTGTTTGGCAAGTATGTCATAGTTTGGCACGTTGCTGGCCTTTTTCAGTGGTGCTGGCAGAAAAAACGTTGTTTGGCATTTCATAAAAACTTGTCTCCTTTCAACTTAGCCTGAACTTTCAACTTAGCCTGAAATTTTGTGACAAATTTTTGTGGAATTGTGACAAATATCAGACGCTTGTGCGCCAAGTTCACAGTAATAAAAAACTATGACATGGGGCATATTTGTATTTTCATGACCTGTATTTCATTGGTTCAAAGACTCGTAAGTATTTTATTAGGCATTTTCTATAAAAGGAGATGGTACTTTTGGAGACTAACACTTTATTTATTTATTTGCAATAAATCTGTGTTTTGCTCCGTAGCAACATTTTTTTGTGCTATTATTCATCCGCGTAAATCAAAACTAACAGCCATTGGCCTGTTTCAGGTTCTTGGCATTTTTTGAAGCCATTTGGCATTTTTTGATGTGCAATTGGCATTTTTTGTCATCTTCACGTCAACTAGATCTGGCAACCCTGAATAAAACAGTTGAACGAGCAGCTATGGCTTTATCCACGCAAAGGTTGTTTTGGTAATTAGGCTGCTGCAGTCAACACGGCCGATGCGAAAACATAAGTTGACAAGCGGATATGTTTTGGAAGAGTCGTGAAGCAGCCTATTTTATCCAGTACATTTATCAAGCTTGGTGTTTTTTGGTGCAAATAAATCTCTCCAATAAGGCTGCACGTTGCACTGAGACCTCGCTGTTATGAGCATGTTAGAGCGATGCCTTTTTGCAGAAAAAAAATAACGTGAAAAGCACTGCAGTCGTCAATTGTTCAAAAGACAAAAAACAAATATTCCAGGAGAATGTGCGAGTTACTGTACATGTGGTTAATGCTTTATCAGGTCATCAACGCAGTATGCAATAAGAAATTTCTGGTTCCATTCAGAGACTCTGAATTGTTTTTTGAAATACGTGGATTGTCTTTCAACGAACGTTTCAATATTTCAACTTATGACATTTTTCGTTTTTTCTTGTATTTCTCATACGTTTATTGATTTACAGGAAAGGTCACGACTCATCGCCAACTGCTCAGTTTCTCGAAGACAATTTCCCGTGTTTTCTGGAACAAAAACCGTTTTGTCGTGCAGTCAACCAAAACAATGAGTTCATTGCTTGTTGCGTTCTAAAAGTACCGAGTAACGTAACAGTCGAAAGTACACTACAGTGGTTTTTGTTACTTCTACCTGCCCTCTCCACAACATTTTAATTTGCGTCGCACCGCATCCACAAAATGGTCTGTTTCCTCACAACGGTCTGTTTGTTTCCTCACAACGAAATATGAAAATCCAGGTCGGAGCCTGCCCGTAATTTTTGAGTCACGAACCAGCTGCTGGTCTCAGACTTTCAACCTGCCGAAATTAAGATGCACCGAAGTAAGCGGGTTTGACGAGTACGTGGAATGACTGCATGTCATATTGTGTTTGATAGAATTGTGCTATAAAAAAATTCGAAAGGCTCACAAAATAATTAAAATGTTTATGAAGATGCAATGACAGCGATACGACATCCTCCACCCAAAAGCTTCAAAGTAAAATTGAAGTTTCTACCCTTTAATTCCCGCCTAGGCCACTATAATGGCCTCAAAATTTCATCGGGCCATAACCCCTGAACGAATCGGGCTAGAGTCCCAGTGAAAACATCCCTGGATGCTGGAAACATCACTAAATCCAATGAACTTGACAAAAAGATACCTTCATACTTGAAAGGTTTGAGAAACTTGTAAATTTGTGCATTTGCCGTACTGCGTTTTGGGAGTTTTCAGAGAAAATCCAAAATCTCGTTCCCCGCATCCCGTTTAGCCCTTGCGATCCGGTTTTTGTGCTTTGCCGACGGCCGGAAAACTGCAAAAAGAATATTCTTAAAAAAGTCGGATCGAGTGGTTTTGGGGAAAATTAGGGGTGAAAGAATTGTAGGTGGGGTAAATTGACTTCCAGATCACGTTTTGTCGTCCTGAGATGAAAACACGGGGGTAATCACTTGGTTTGTTCTTTTTTAAAATGTTCTTGGAGCTATTCTGAAGCTTTAGTGACCTTCATTAGCGTACTAGCCTAAGGGGTTGAAGAGTTTTATGGCCAAAAGTAGACCAAAAAATCGGTTCAGTCACCTCGTGGATATTTGGATTTTTTTCAATAATAAAATTTTTCTGTCAATATTTTGGCTTGATATTTGGTGGGGTGTTGTAAGACACTCAAGTACACCTCTTCTGCAACTTTGGTGGGATTCGTGGGTGTTGGCTGCAGAAAAGTGGCTTGAACCGCAAAAAAAACGTAATTCATGGTTTTTGCTCCGTTGGATCCCACCTAAAATAATTGCTTTTTTTGTCACCATTGCAAAAGTAAGGTCTTTACCTATATATTTTATGTAGAAAATTTAGTTCCAACGTGTTTGGTTTGAGCTCTATGGCTGTTTGGATGCACGCAATTGGTTTTCCAAACCTAAACGCGAAAACCGGTTTTCCTCCGAAATGACGTCACAATGACATCACAGGTGCGGGGAATCGACCTCAAATGATGCGGTGCTGTCTCCTCGATTGGATGATGCCTTCATTGACTCCCTAGCTTAATCCGTTAAGAAGTTATGGCCGATAATATCTTCGAGGGCCACTATAGTCTCCCATGCGGGGACAGAAAGGTTAAAGTTGTCAGAAAACGAAAATACTTTTTTATGCACATTTTTTATTTCAATTTTTTTGACACGAAAACAGAATGTTGTGAAGATCAAATGACCGCAATAAACGTAGAAATTTCAATATATCCAAAAATCACCGTGGAGGCGTAATTGACGAAAACAACATTTTCCGTATTATTACTGCTTTTCGTGCAAAACTGTTGCATTTGTTTTACATTTTTTGAAAAAAGAATTATTTCAAACGATGAAGATTCACGCACACAATTTTTACAAACCATGTTCTTCTGAGTCAAGCAAGTTTCTTCATGTCTGTGACAGAGAGAAAGAATCGCCACTGTGTGTTACATCACAATGCATTACCTGTCTTCCACTATCTACGGTCTCTATTCCCATCTCTCTACCTCATCCTTTCCCACTACAGGTCCGCTCCTTTGCTTCCACACTTTACTTTCCGTCATCGCTGCTTCAACATTATTGTATTACGACGCTGAGTCAAGTAAAGTTCTGGATAAGTGCAGAAAGTTATCCTCCCCTCTTTCCCTCCACACTCTGCATTCCTTCATCGCTTCCTCGGCAGCTTCATCATCATCGACCAATTTTTCGCTCAAAGCGATGCGTTCGAGAACCCGACTCATCTCCATGCACTTACTGACTGATGTCATTTCCAACATTTGGTTTTTGATGTCACGCATGAGCGGGATCACGTGATGCTTCACAACCTCCTTCATCGTGGCGTCACGCGTAATCATCTTTTTGTTCGCCCTGTGCATTCCTGCTCCACACCCATCCCCAACGCATGAACTCATCCTCCTCAAATTTCCATCCTTCTTAAACCGACAAGCTGCTGCGAAATAAAGAGGAATAGTTTCTTCGAAGCGATCAGCTTTTTCCAGCATACCATCAGCAAATCTCTCCAACTCATCTCCTGTTGTGCTGATCTCATTTGTGATCAAATATTGTATTTCTTTGTTTGTTTTTTCTGCTTCGTCAAATTTCCTGGTTGCTAAGCAACTTTTGTATTCTTGCAACAAACATGGTACTTGGCTCAAGTTTTCTGATGACGTCGTAATAACTGCAAAATGGCAAGAAAAAGTTAGGTTTGGGAAATACATGAAACAAGTGATTAGTAGGCAACCAATTTTTTGACCTAAAAACGTAAAATGTTGACTTTATAATCTACAAATTTTGATTTTACTTTGACCTATAAATTTTTTGAGTTTGCAACTGCAAAGTAATTCAGCCTTGGGTGTTGAGGTTAACCCAGAAGCATATTCATGCACTCCAAACTTCAAAATTAAAAAAAATTGGTTGTATAACTTTGGCGATGTTACGTTGATAAATACATTAATAACTACAGTAGAGTCCAACCTGAGAGCATCATAAAGTTGAAAGACTATATGCATAATGGATTGAGCATTAACCAAACCAAGTCCTGTAAGACCGCGTTTTTTGCCTTACCACGCCTATCCTACATAATATTTGATCGTCCAGCGCTGGGTAAAACAACGGTATTACGTCAGAAATCGCAACAAACCCATTATTCTTACAGAATTGCAAGTAAACTTGCAAGAACAAATCAATATCTGTTGTTGCAGTTTCAATAAAATATCGATAAAGAGAAATAAATTGTGCTGCAAGAAAAGTTTACCCAACGATAAATTTTGACCTAATGATAAATTTTGTCTTTTTTTATCTAATAGCTTGGCATTCACTCATGTTATGAGCATCAAATTTGATTTGTGGGCGTTTCATAAACTTTAGAAAGGGTGGAAATATATGACTATTGACTATTGGTTGCCCTTGTGATTAGTATTGCAGTAAATGTAGGTGAGAAATTAGGATTTCAAGTTTTTTGGACTTTTTGTGAAACCAAACAAAATCCGCGCTTGCTTGATGCGCGAGCGAATTCCTCTAATTGAAAAGTGATGAAGTGCGTTATACCAGTGAGTACTTAAATCACAGGTTTTCTGTAAACTCCAGAAAACGTTTTGCCACGCAACGATTTTTCCATATTTTCAACAAAATTTGACAACTACGTGGATAATTTTTTTTTACTTTTTATCCCTATTGATGGAAAAGTTGTTGTTTCAGTCAAATACCCTATGCTCAGCACCTTGAGCTTGTCTATTACGTCACAAAAGCCGTTGTTTTCCACTTCAATTTAAAGCTGCGCTTGAAGGTTTGATTAATTGATGCCTTGTTAAATGAAACCTTCCGCGAACGGATTGCGCTTGAGAGTCAGTGAAAACATCGTCGGATTCGAAAGATAGCAATAGATTCAATGATTTAAAACAAAGGTACTGTCACGTTTAAAACTATTGAGAAAAATGCAAATTTCTAATTTGCCGGAAGCGTTGTTTGGCAATTTTCAAAAAAGTTCCTAAATTCCTTTCACGTTTTCCTGTGAGCTTTTTTGAAATGATTTTTTGGCTTGGACTACGTTTAAAGATCCCATAAGAAAAGTGGGCGGGGTCACGTGATTTTCGGATGCCGTCAGCGGGGCTTGCAAAGAAACCAGAAGGGTGGATCATTTTTGTTGCAAACGAAACTAGGCAAAAATCTGAAACCTTAGAGACCTTCACTGAGTTTTAATTTAGTGGTTCGACAGTTATGGCCTAAAAACAACAAACCAAATCAGATATTCCCCTAGGGATTAGTTAATTTGCATATACACAAAATTTTCCATAACTTTTTTCTTCTCAATATTTTCACTTGAACTTTTGTAGGATGTTGTAAGACACCAATGGAAGCCCCTTCAGTAGTTTTCAGATGTTTCGTTGGACAGTTGAAGGGTAAATTTACCCTTCAAATGTCTGCCCTTGGACAAAGGGTAACTTAATTGCCCCAAAGATGCCGCTATTGGAAAAAGTTCTTATTTTTGAATTACTTTCGCAAAGTGACAGTCACAACTGACACTTTTTATGCAGAAAATTTATTTCCAACATGTTTAGTTTTCATTCCACGGACTTTTGGATAAAAAGTTTGAATTTTTTTGGCTGCGTGGAAAACAGTTTTTGTTTTTCCCAGAAAACGTCACGGTGACCTCACAAGTACGCGCAACGTATCTCAAAAGATGCGTTGCTGTCTTCCGAATCCGACGATGTCTTCACTTACTCTCTAGCGCATGTTGGTCGCGAGTTGTGGCCGATCAAATCTTCAAAAGCCACGATCGATTCCTTGCTTGCATTTAATTGCAGCAGCAATTTACCAAAAATATAATTATTTGGAATCCATTTAGCACTTTGTAGTGTTAAATAACTTTTGTGTTTTTTATTTTTTTGGTGTTTTTTTACCACGACATTTCACTTGCAGACCAAATAATAGTCGGGTGTTTGCGAAATATTGCCACAAAATATATTTTTAACAAGTACAGTAGTGATAATACAACTTCACGTAATTTTTCTTTTTTAAGCTAGGCGCAACTCTTTGAAACATAATAATTTCACAACACACACAAGCGTTTATTTGCTTATTCAAGGAAACAATTTTCAAATGTTGTGCAAAGGCTCATTAATGCTGAAAACAAAGCATCATCTTTAATCAACTTAAGATCTGGCCTAAGATAATTGTAAGTGCTTCCACGTACGAATTAAGCAATTTGCTAAGGTTAACCATTTTTCGGTAGACGAAAAAGGGTTCATTTTGGGTATGAAATTGCAATCAAAATTTTTTTCGTCGATGTTTGCTAAAATCTGGTTATGATCTATCGATCTTACCTTCCTGATTTTTAAAGATTTCATGACACAGTTGCCTGATCATAGTACATTACTATTCTAATTTTAATGCGGTGGTAGCATGGGCACAATTTGGTGTGGGATATGGTGGACGTGTCCCTGGCATTTTTCAGACGGTGGGAATAGAATTTGTCGTGTCCCCACGCATTTTTTGTATTTTGCATTTGGAGAAGTATCAAATGCAAAAGTGATGTTTGTCACGTTTTGTGTGATGAGCTTTTCCTCAAATGTGTAACTACAGGTTTGAGCCAGGGAGGCAAAACGTAGCCGAAAGGGGCCATTGGCTACTTATGTTGGCACTGGCCAACATTCAGAAAGTTAAGAAATGATAGTGAATCTGGAAGTCATGAATGTCTGTTCTGGCTAAAAAAACGAAAAAAAAACTGAAAAACGCATAAAACAACAACGTACTGAAAACCAAAAGTGAACTAAATATCAAAATGTCAGCTGAAGGGGACCCGATTTTTGCTTCCAGCTTTCCAAAGGAGGCAGCTCTCCCCCTGCCCCCCCGTCAGTTACCCACTACCTTTCATGTGTAAATGTTGCACATAGCCAAACTGATCTTGAAACACGATTTGGTGTTGTATCACTGCGATTATGGTATTTTTATAAATTTTACTTTCGATAGAACAATTTTTTAGAGACCGCGAAAGATTGTTAACTGCACCTGTACGACATTTTACCCTGCGTGTGGTTTACTGTAGGAAAGGTCATTTTCATGAAACAATGAGAGTTTAATAGCTGCCCGTGTGAGAGACTGCAGTAGGTCTACAGCCATGATTTGTTTCGTGCAGAAATGTAGCTGCTTTGCGGTAACACTGGCGTCACGTATTCTGAAATAGACAGTTTAAAATATGAAGAGACAAGTTCATAATGTTAGAAAAGAAACTTTTCAGGAAAATCTATGGGAAGGTTTTCCCGAAGTCAAAAACAGCAACGTCACTTCTGAATCTACTCGATGACTACGTTGATTTGACACCAAGCTGCCCCCCAGATTTTACAACAAAACTGCGTCCATTGTTGGTAGATCCTAGTGACAAAAAAGGATCGGCTTTCACACAGGAGCAATTGAGTGACAAACAGTTGAAGTGAAATAAATTCCACTCCATGCACTTCCAGTTTTTAATCTAATGAAAATATTGCACTCAATTTACCACCCTGAATATAGAACTAAAGCGTTTCAATTATCTCGCTTAATATGTCTTGATTCTTGCCATTTTGTCGGTATGGTGCTTGCTGCTTGTTGGGAGAATTGCCGTTGCGTAATGCAATGAAATCGCTTACTGCTGCTCCTCCTTCCACCTGAAACAAAGCTTTCATTTATAACCACTGCCAAGCTAGTGTCTCACCTTACAATTATTCTTAACTGTAATGATTATGCCAAATATTTGCAAGCGTATGCTTGTGCTATATTACAACAATCATTTTTGTGAAATACCACAACCAACTGATGTAAGGGCGTTAGTAATTGTAATACGAACATTCTAGCCTTTTCCTACAATTTCAATCTGATTTTTCCTGATATTTAGTGATTTTAGTGTTTATCAAAACTATAAATACATCTTAGAAGTCAGAAAATATATCGATGTTAAAGATGTAATTTAAATTTAAGCAGTTTCCCCAGTTTTATTTTAATAAAAATGAAAACAACTGCACATCACAACTTGCATCGTTGTTTATATTTGTGTTGGTTTCTATTCATTTTGACTTACAGTGTACGTATAATCGTTTGAAAAAACAACTGGCATGCATTACCTCGCAATTCCAAAGCCAGGCGACTTTGATGTTGCTAAGAGAAGACAAAAATGAAGCTTCATCACTGGCAGAGAAGTAATGATTTCTTAACATGATGCTTCTGACCTGCAAGACAGAAAAATAATATTTTAGGATACTTTTGTTTTGAAATCATATTTAATGCTGGACAATCAGCTTAATTCTACAGCTGCAGGTATTTGAACACACCCGTGTGTCATACAAGGAAAAACAAGCAAATGTTTTGTGAACATGGAAAATTTCAACAAGTACTCATGAAGCGATAAACGATGTCAAAAAATTAAGATTTATTCTACAAATTGCGTTGGTATCAAATTTTTGGAAGTTATTCCAAATTTGTATTCAAAACCAAACGGGAGGGAATTTGACAGTATAGGCATTTTTTCATTTCCCTAGAGAAGCTCCTTTCATTATTCCAAGTTTTCTCAAACCTATTTAGACAAAAATGCAAACCTTGAGCACATCATTTTCGTTCGGGACCACGCTATTTTCTTGTCGTACAATCTCATATTTTATTGTGACTACCACGAGCCCTTCTTTTTTCGTCTTCATACCATCGACGTTGCGTTAGCACCGGTTTAAATTTATATAAATTAATCGACAGAGTTCTGATTATCCTGCTTTTCATAAATTTTACACAGCTGGTGGTGGATAGCTCCACCACCCTATAGATCACGCGTCATATGCCTATGGTCTGTGAGATTTAGTTGAGCTGGGTACACACAGCAATTTTCTGAGCAATATTTTAAAAACTTTTGAAAGCAATGAAAGACGGCAAAAGACAACGACATATTTTCATTTTCGCAAAAGTAGCAGATGTCAGCAATGCCAATGGAACTATAACACATAATGACATTTAACCTACAGAAAAACTTTCTAAATTTAGTTTGAAAATACTGGGCTTTTGACAGAACAATTAATTGCATGCTCAGACCATGTAAATAATTCGTAACTATGATGATATAAAATTGTGCCATTTCCACAGAGCCAGTTTAACACCAATTTAAAGTTATAGGTTTGCTGGAGGCTTTCGAGGAATTAGCCGACTGGGCTCTACTTTCAGTATTTGTGATGTCAGTCTTGCACATATTGTTCTCAAACAATTATTCTCAATTACAGCGACGAAATCTAATCAATTAGTAAAGGTTTTTAATAGGAAGTTGATTCCATGTCCCACTAAGCATTCTTTAGTCTTGAAATCTGCAAGCAACCTTCATGGGTTAAAACTTTAATGGCCAACTAAGGCAAAAGCAGAGAAACCAATCAAACCCAAGACTACATCAATAAAGCAAAACACAAGCTGAAGGAAGTAAAAAAATTGAAAATACTTTGTTCTCAAGTAATTGATTTATTTTAAACTGGAAAACTATTTGACGCCACTTACCGAGCAACAAACTAAAAATCACGGAATCACGCCGCGACTTAATCCGACTGTCTTGCAATGCATATTAATAATTAAGTGTGCTCGTATGTGTGTGTTTGTAGATTTCTTATTTCTGCGTGTTGTAATACAATTTACAAATTCGTGAATACGTTACTGCCGCGGTCCAGTTCTCGAGGCAGAGTATTGTTGCAACCTCTCCGGTGGTGTTGCGTTGATTGTGTGATTCACCACGAACGGGATGTGCGTGAAGAACAACACCATACATATATGTGGCGCGAACA
>JGI24022J15233_10006361_pt1 | contig 12778 bp, 6 predicted proteins | sample Ectturendosymbi2_FD_15233 | JGI IMG/M metagenome (IMG submission 15233)
AACCTTGGTCAGTGAGAGAACACGACGCTACATGAGTCCGACTGTTCCTTCCGTTTGTTTTCGAACAGTTGAGATTGATATAAAACACCAGCGAAAAATCTTAACAAGTTTTTTCGGGGGGGCCATGGCCTCTTCGGCCTCATTCTGGCTGTGCCTTTGTCTCATGGTGACCAGCTGCAGTTGCGAACGGCTATTTTCTAAACTTAAGATGGTAGAATGAACAAAGGAGCGCCATTGGACGCAACAAGCTGATCATCTTGATTCTAAAGACCATAGAGCAATGCTCTTCAACCTTTTCGTTATCGTGGAACCCCTGATATACTTTCGCGTTTGTCATGGAAACCCCATTGACCAAAATTTCAAATTTTTTCAACAAAATCAATTTTTTTTGATTTTCTTATCAAACCCCCATAACAAAAATTTCAACAAAATTTTCAAAATTTCAAACCAAAATGTGATTTTCATAGTAATTCGTAATTAGTGTTTTTCGAATTTTTGTTAATGGGGGTTTGATAAGAAAATCAAATATTTCGTTATTGGACACTTCAACAAATGCACAGTTGTTACTAAGGCAATCAAAATTCAATAAAGTCAATTTTTTTTTTGCCTTTTCAAAGTTTATGAAACGTCCACAAACCAAATTCATGCTTATACCATAACGGAATCCCACGTTATTAGGTCAAAAAAGTCAAAATTTATTATTAGATCAATATTTATGGTTGGGTCAAACTTTCCTTGCAGCACATATTTTTTCTCTTTGTCGATGATTTAGTAAAAATACAACAACAGATATTGATATGCTTCTGTAATCTTAGTTGCAATTCTGTAATAAAAATGGGTTTGTTGCAGTGGCGCGCAGAGGGGAAAAACGGGACGACGGCTCCGGGCATCCAAAGCAGGGGGGCATCCAAAAAATGAAATTACAAAAATTAAATGCTGTAACTAGATGGAGCATGAACTTCTATGTGAAATATACACTACCAGTATCATAAAAAATTCGCAATGGCAAAATCTAGAAAATGCAATCTTAAATAGTAGGTTGCTGGTTTTGACTATCGACTTCGACATTTATTCAGAGATTAAACTGTCTAGCTGTCTAGATCAGTGGTTTTTGAAGGTGCAAGCCTCCCCAAGGGGCGTCAATAAATTTTCAGACGGGCGCAAGCTCTTACGCGCTCCACAACGTGGAAAGTTTGATCAATAATTTTACCAAGATATACGTTTGTTTTTACAACTTATTTAATGTCAAGGAATTTTGAAACAAAAGACAATTACTTAAGGGCAGCGTTTTGGAGAAAGGGTTAAGAACCACTGTTTCAGATATAACAATGATAAAATTTGTTGACGAGTCTGGAAGCTGTAATTGCTGTCTCTGTACTGTACTTGAAAACTGTACCCTAATGTACGCCTTGATAACAAGATACCTACAGTATATATATTTTTTGGTAAAAAAAGATATGTAGCCCATAATGTCCACCGGTTGCTATTTAGGACCAGGTTTTTCGTATTTACAAATTACGTATGCCTAATGGTAGTCACATGGATACCCACAGAATTTATTATTTAACAGTTGTTCACTTGTTCAAGGGTATTTTTAAATAAGGGCCCCGCGGTGTTAATATGCAACAGGCCCCGCGCTACCTCAATCCGGCACTGGTCCCATCCATATTGTTAATCTTTGAGAAAGTACGTCGCATCTCTTGCGCAACCTACCTTTTGTAACAATTACAGCTTAACAATTTTGAGCGTGTGTATGCCAAGTGCCCATGCATGCAGATACATTGGTTCCCAGCTTTTCGCACGTGCAGATCCCCAATTGAAGTGACTTTCCTCGCGGGCTCCCAACTGCCATATTGTTTGGTTTAAAGTTTGACAAACAACAACATCTTGAAAATTTGACGTGTTGAGGAAATTTTGCTTCAGAAGGCGGTATTAGCGAACTGAAATCATGCTTATCATGTAATTGTTACCTTGCCCGATCCCTATTTTCTTAGAGGGCGTTATGCGACCCGGCCCCGTCATTGGTTAAAAACACTGATTCAGAACATGTCATACGTGTTTTACAAGCACCCTTCTCTGTTTACATTCTTATGCGTCGATAAATTTGTTTCGGACTTCTGCAAGTTAACATGTCAAGGATGAAGATATCAAGCCAAACTTGAGTTGTAGTTTTAAGTCGGAAGCGTAAGCTCACTTTTGCTTAATTTTCAAGGAATAAGCTGTTTTATCGAATAGACACACAATATGCACGGGAGAAAGTATTTTATAAAACTCTACCTTTCAGTCAGGGTCTTTCAAAAATGATGACTTCCGAAAATCACAACGTGGTCCCCATCTCACAAAAGGTTCATCACGTAATATTTGCCCAGATTCTGGTGTGCACATATCTTTATGAATGTATCAGTTCACTAAAACCTCCAGAATATTCTGTGTTGACGAAATATGTCGTCTCTGACCAATGCGTGCACCTGCAATTGGAGAATTTGTGAATTGATTGGTACAGCCCTGGCGTCTCATTGAAAGTTCAAGATGCATAACATCTCGCAAATAATCACGTTATTCAGCTTCAGAACGTCGTATGAGTTCATGTTTTTAAATTAAGTTTTTATCATAAATGCTCGGAAACCTGAAACTTCGCGCGTTTTTGCCACAGCCGACGAGCGGGAGACGGAACATCTCTCAATTCCGAGACGTTCGATGACCCGAAGCCTTACCACGATGATGAAAAAGAGGTTGAAACTGAAAGTAAACAGGGTAGGCTTGACCGTTTGGCACGCGATGTCTTGTGAATATCATTTACTTCCGATAGTCTATACATTAGCAATAAGCTGTTCATTCTTGTCTAACAGTTTTTAATTTTCACGTTCGGATAAGAGTTGTACTCAGGAACTACAACTGTGAAAGCGTGTAGTGGCACAAATCTTTCCTCCCATTTCATTATCAAAAAGCGAAAAATTAAAGACCAAAGTTTGGTAGTAATCTAAAGCATAATCTGATTAGAAAGAAACAGCTGATGACAATTGGTTTAAACTACACAAAACTCAGTTGAAATGCGGTTAATAGGAACAGGAGCGTGCAGAGGTTTGATGATGAACGGGGCCATTGTTTGCCTGTATGTCCTCCTTCCAAATTCTATTACAGTCATTTGAAATATGTAAAAACTAGTGTTGACAAAAAAACAAGTTTAGAAAATTTAAATCCATGCAGCATGTGTCAGTAGCCTTACAATCAATGCCGGATTAATAATGGTAGCAAATCTAGCAGTTGGTACGAGCCCCGCGGTTTTGGGGTCCCGCGGTGCTTTGTGTTATGCTTGTTGTTTATTACAGGCAAGGGTAAATATTAGATTTTAGGTACCCGAGGCAAACTCTTAAAGAAGGGTATCCTATATTTCACACATGCTATACAGAAACTTTCTTCGCTGAAAGCAAGTTAAATTTTTCAATTTGTCTGGGAATTTGCTTCTGCGTGGAAGCCCATTTTATCCTGCACGTTGTTTGAAGTCATTTGATTTTAAATTGTTCTTTGCCTACACATTGAAGTTGTTGAGGAGACCTTTTGGCACATTTTCACATTGTTGTTACTTTATTTTGATAAACATATGACTTGATTCAGAGATTATGCCTCTACAGCGATTAGTAAGATTTTTAATAAACCAGTGCAAAAAACAAGTTCGAAACTGTAAAAAGGGGGGGCTTCACGGCATCTCTGAAAGAGGGGGTCCGCGGCGACCGTCTTGTCGCCTCCCCTAATATCCACCCAGATTATATATTTAGAATTTTTTCAGTTCAAGAAGTCACTATTTTGCTATATTTGCTGTAAGTAATTAAGCGGTTTTCAATTTAATGCTTTTGCATTAGACTACTGTGATTTGAAAATTAAAGTATTTTACAGTTATTTGCAACATTATGGGACCACTCTAGCAACAAGGCCAACTTGAAGCAATTTCCAGATAATAATTGATTGCATTGTTATGAATGGCATCTTTAATCAATCATTCCCTATCTTAAATCACCGCTACGCAGGTAAATGCTAAAATCCCAGATCTTAAGGAGAAAAAAACAGAAACCCACCAGGTTTGGCATCACTGGCCAAATCATTTTGAAAGTACTGAAAAGGTAACGCAACTTATAGAACAGGTGAATGTGATATAATAATATTTTTTAAACTTCATTTTTAGTCTCATCTTTCTTTATCTTGTTTTATCGAGGCACCTTAGTCTTCAGCCTAACTGATGAACAAGCAACTGACATCGTATGAGCCGTAAATATTAGCTAGGTGCAATGAGTTCAAGTGATAGAGACACTGATGACCAAGCCCAAAGGAAAAGATTGAGTGGTACACACAGCAATTTTAAGGCAGAGTAGTTGCAAGATCCAGATCTCAAAGGTTAGCTACAGAAGGACACTGGGAATGAAGATTTAATTATTGTAAATGCTGCCAGCAGATCACCGTCAGAAATGCAAACAAATCCAAGTTCCTGCGATATTATAATTCCAAAAGACACAAAAGTTCATTAGCAAAGTTACAGTCTATATTCACTGCTGGCACGTTTTGTGATTTACAGATGGCCAGATGTGGAAGATAGTAGAAAGATTCACCTAATTTTGTGCCTACCTAGGATTTTCTGTTCAAATCTGGTTTGTGTTTGGTGAGTCTATTTGGGGTTTTGCAAACATTTAGCCCTGGATGTGGCATCTGTTCACAAGCCATTGGGTGGTGCACTTGGAATTTTATTTTGCAAATATTGGAAATGATGTAGGCCTACGCATTTATTCCTCATGGTGACCAACTGCAGTGGATAACGGTTATTTTCTAAACTTAAGACGGTAGAACGAACAAAGGAGCACCATTAGACAAAACAAGCTGAACAGCCTGACTCTAAAGAGTATAGAGCATGAATTTCTATGTGAAATAGACAATACCAGTATCATAAACAAAATTCTTATAGCAAAATCTAGAATATGCGATCTGATGCAGTAGGTTTGCTGCTTTTGACAATCGACTTCGACACTTATACTGAGACAACGCTATCTAGATACAGCAATGGTGAAATTTGTTGATGAGTCTGGAAACACTAATTACTGTCTCTGCACTGTGCATGTGAGCTGTACAGTGATGTATTCCTTCTTGGGAAAAAGATACGTGTATATGTTTTCGGTAAAAAAGGTATATAGCCCATAATGTCCACCAGTTGATATTTAGGACCAGGTTTTGCCTACTTTCAAATTCAGTATGCCTGATCAGTGTTTTACTAAAGCGTTTTGAGGGACTGAAAAGATCTCTCAATTTTTTCCAACGGTCTATCGTAATACAGCAGAATCTCTTTGCATAAACCGTCGCCAACATACATTAACACCTCGCTTCAAGACCATCTTGGTATTCCGACGAAGTAGTTGCGGTCTCTCGAAATGCCTTAACAATCACCCGAGGTCAAACTCTTTAAAAACCCTGTGCCTAATGGTAGTCACATGGATGCCCACAGAATTTATGTCTAATAGTGGTTCACTTGTTCAATTGTATTTTTAACTTACTGTAGGGCCCCGCGCTGTTAATGCGCTTCAGGCCCCGCAGCACCTTAATCCGGCACTGCTTACAATACGAAGAAGCATCATGTTACAGCAATTTAGTAAAATGTAATTTTTGTAATTTCATTCTTCGGATGCCGCCTGCCTTGGATGCCCGGGATGGTCGCCCCGTTCTTCCTTCCTCCGCACACCCGTGGCTGAGAATAGTGTAAGTAGTTGTCGAAATAGCTACCTATGGAATCCAATTAGGACCAAAACTAACGCTGGAATGAAGCAAACCCTGTCTAGAGAAATGACAGAAAAGCGTTTGTATACGTTTCCTGCATTCGCAAATACTATCATTCTTTCTCTATATTTATTTTGTTGGGTAAAACAAATGCTGTCACGGTCCGTGCACTATTTTTACCGGATAAACAAACTTGCTCTAAAGCTGAAGTTTCTCAGTTGATTAAGTTTGGGGCGTCACTTGAATTGCAACTGACGCGGCACCAGATCTTTGTCCGCTTGGTCAAATCCAGATTTTATTGGAAATGCAAGCATTTGTTAAAAGACTTACATGCATTGTTAAATGGATGCGTACACATTACGTCTGCTTACTTGGTTGTGTTGCAACCTCTCCGTCAACGTTGCGCTGAATGTGCGATTCACCGGGAACGGGATGTGCGCGAAGAACAACACCCACATATATGTGGCGCGAAGCTTTGTGTGAAGCTGTGCACACTTGCCTTTCGGGCTTTCTGATCGCAAAATAATGGTGCTGTGACCAGAATGTGAAGGTCGTGCCAGGTGCAGCCTTCACGAAAAAAACGTGCGAGCGGTGTGGTTCATTGTAAAAAGGAGGGGATGTTGTTGCAACCTCTCCGTCAGTGTTGCGTTGAACGTGCGATTCACCACGAACGGGATGCGCGCAACGAACAACACCCATATATAGGCGGCGCGAACAAGCAATAAAGAATGATCTCGTCGGGTGATTTCCATTATTGCTTGCTGCCACAGCGTGAAGCTTTGCGCACTTGCCGCTCGGGCTTTCCGATCGCAACGGCTGCAGCCAGCCTTGTTTGAACTTTTTCTGCAGCATTTCCACATTGTTAATTTTAAAGTTCACTTGATGCCTCTTGAAACCATCTTGCATCTCTAAGAAATTACGCACTTTTAAAATCTTTGCAACGGAGCCCGACCGCGCCAAAACAGCCAGTGTGAATAGGATGCGACAAATACAGTTACGTGTTTCACAATCCGTTTTTATGAGGGTTTTTCAACTATAATTTTGTTTCTCTGCATCGTCCAAAAAGAGTCTTGGCTTACTTTGATTAATCAATATATTTTGCTGAAAGTGAAAAGGAATCTTCTTCTAGTCAAGCAAAATCATTTTAGTCACCAATAGCTGTTTATTTACAAATTCTAGAAAAAATCAGCCAATCAGATTTTATGATATTCAAATGATATATCTTCCGATTTTTCACAGGTAGATAGTTCGGTTCTGCTTGTGAGGGTAACGCGTGGTTTACTTTTGCAGGTCGGCCACCGCACTCGCCGAGTCAGCAAACCTATAACGGGTACGTATATGTAAGAGCACACTGAACATCAGCAGAAAACATGTTTGCAGAAAACATGAGACAACTTTAAAGTTATGCACCTCGGTGGATCGGCGGTTTTTCCCTCGCAAGAAATAATATGAACTTATTTGAGGAACGGTTTTACACCTTTACCGTTTTCGCAAATGGTAAACTCACTCTCGAAGACTTTTGCTGCAACTGGTGACACGCGAAGGTGGAAATCGTTAAAAAATAATTTGGTTTTTTTGCTTTGTGTAATGTAAAACAAAGTATTTACTGCACAGTATGTGCCTGAAAAAAGTAATTTTGCTTCCATGGAAGATGTACCGGTATATAGCTATTTCTAAAATCGTCATTGCTGCTAATGTCTTAAATATCCAATCTTTGTGAATCGGTAGCACGGGGGTCACCAATGTGGTGCCCCCGAGCACCATGTCGCCCGCAAGGATCAAGTAGGTCGCCCGAGGCCTCTTCTAAAAATAAGATTATAGCATGATCAATGTTTTCACATTAAGGAATGTCCATACTAAAATAATTGCAGGTAAATTTAGCAAAAATTTTATTTCAGAAGTGTGTATCAAACTAGTAGCCCTTCGCAGTAATCGATACACAAGAAGTATCTCACGGTTTCAAAAAGGTTGGTGACCCCTGCAGTAGACGTTCTGAGATTACATCTGAGATAAGTGAGACATGTTTAATAATAGCGCAATTAAAAACTGAAAAATAAGTTTTGGAATCAGCTGCACCAGCACAAACTTCGTAAACATTCTTCAAATGTATTTTTCATTTCAATTTGAGCTTGTTGGAATGGTTCCGTAAGAAGCTGAAAATATCAAAAGCACTGCTATAGAGAAAATTCTTTCAGCAAAGATCTTGTGCAGTTTTGCTGTAATTATTACAATCAAAAGCACATTATGCACTGCATCTTTCATGGAATTTAATGTTAACTAAAAGACAACAAGCAGTCATTATTTTTAGCGGTGGTGAATGAAGTGTCACCTTGAAAGCTTGTGTTTTAGTTATTTTGGACGTAAAAACTTGCAAAAACAACTGCACCCTTTATCTGGATTATCTCAATACGTTTTTCCCAACCCTTTGCAGGAGCCAGACTTATCTTCCCACTGATGGCCAGAGCGAAACAGCAAAGTTCCAAATCTTGGATGACGATTATGACATCTCTCCCATGGCTGACGTGCCACCAATGGAATTCCGGGGCAGCCTCAAAACCGACGCCGATTTGTACGGACGTGGATCGTCGTGCATGTGCAAATATCTGCGCTATCTGTTGGTGGCACTGGTAGCATTTGCGCTGGGTGTTCTTCTTGGTTACGGAGTTGCAGTGGAAAGATCGAGCGCGAACGAGATCCTGGTTCCCAATGTCATCGCGTCGACTCGAGCCTTTTCCAATACGCATAATACTACCACTGTTGCAGTACCAGGCTTTGCTACTAAGGCTGAGGCTGCGAAAAACTTAATCTCACAAACTGTCGCTGGCAACAACGGGGAGCAAGTTTTGTAAGCGGAAGATATTTTTCTGTTGAGTCAGGGAAGGATGTAGTACCTATGCTTTTCTAAACGTATTTTCTGCTTGTTTCAAGCAAGTGCAAGCGAACTTACTCACTGACTGACTGTCAAATAACATAACAATTGAGAACCCGATGCAGCGTGGTGTACTGTAAATAGCAAGTTTTATCATTTTTGCTGAAAAGCTATTTCTTTCTTGGATTAGGAACACCTCGAAAGTTATGGGCTTGGCAGCGGTTAGAAACATTTGTGAATGGTGTAATTGATCCGCGTTTATGTCGACAGCAACACTTGTCACCAGGGCTGTGGAGTCGGAAGGATTTTTAACCTAAGGGGTCGGAGAAAATTTTAACCACTCCGACTACGGGCTGACCGTTTGCTCCCCGATTGTGATTGTTTGTGCCGCAAACGTGCGTAAGTGTCACACTTACCAATTTTCCAAACCGGGTCCTGTTAAACGAAGATCAGAAAATAATAGAGTAGCAAGCTCTCTTTCGTTTCGCAATGAAAATAAAGGGTCTGGAATCAGAGACTTCGCAGAGTGAACTTACTGACCAACTGAACTTACTGACCAACAGCTTCAGCTAATGAAGCTGATCATCATTTTTCTTCAACAAGCGAGGACCACGACCTTAACGAAGTATCTGGATAAGCTGGAAAATGACGAAAAGGTCTCTTGATGTGCAGTAAATGAGCATTTGAACGTAAATTTGGAAAAGTTTAAAATAGCATTTCCACCAGGCTGTTGAAGAGATTGAAGAAAAGTACAACAATCCGCCAAACTGCCATTGCAAGAACGTATCTCACTTTATTCGTTCGAGATGCAGCTCGTACAGTCACAGCTCCTCCTCCGACCCAGGTCAGTGTGAAAAGACTTTGTTTCTGTTCTGACAAACGAGCAGCACAAATGAATGACAAATGAGTTTCGGTACTTTTGTCGAACAATTCCAATCGCGGTCGCTTTGAAGTTGAACTGTAGTGTTTTTCGAAACAGTAATTCATGCCGAGTTCTGCCGTTCTACCGCATATTTTTGCATTAAATATCTGTGTTGACTGATTCTTAAACCTTGGAAGTTTGTCGTACCTAATTGAAGGCAAGGTAGTATGAAGTGATAACGAAGAGTAAAGTGAATGTTCCCAAGTGGTTAAGCTAAAAATCTAACTAATTTGTTTTACTTTTTTTCTTGGTAGTTCGTGGCTTTTGACCTGTATAAAACTTACTTGTAACATGTTCAGTTGGCCATCTAAGGAAAAAGATAGCGACACATGTGCGTTCACCAAAGCTGAAACTTAGCAGCGTTCGAGCGCAAAAAAATTGTGTCAATGAAGCCATTTGAGATGGTATCATGAAACCCACAGTGCGTTTTGCGACCGCGTTGCGCAAGTTGTGCACATGCACACCGGTAGGATACATAACATTTTTAAATTTTACTTGTTTATTGATATCGTTTACAAGGTAACTGCTTTAATCAATTATCGGCGTTCTCTAATAATTTGAATTGTGGCTATTTTAGATAAGTATTTTCTTTTCGGTAAAAATAATTACAGTGCGACTAACCCCTGCTTGATCGTATTTTGCAAAAGTGAGAGATGAACGAGTATATACATCGTTTCAAAACAAGTTACCGCATTCTTGGAAAGTGCAAGCAGGGTTTATAAACTCATCTGAAAAGAATTATCACTTCAAGTAACTAATACAGCTGAAAGTCAGAGTCGATCCGGAGTTGGAGTCGGATGTTGGGACGTCCGATTACACTTATCCGAAAAGAATCTGAAGCACCACTTGTTCTTTTCAAATATTAAATGTGTTTGTAAATAATATAAGGAAAACTTAGAAAAACTGATTTTGATTGTATTTTTAAAAAACTGGTGTTGTCCAATGAGCTGTGTTTCAAAATGATTATTACCTAAATTCAATTATAAAATTGCTGAAACATTTAGAGTTTTTCAATTCTTTAAGTTTAGCTTTCATAAGTAATGTGATCAAGGCACGTACTAGACCAATTTTTCGCATAATTGAAAATGTGAAAATAACGCTTACATCAACGCCACAATTTGTCCATTGTACCCTGCCAAGGAAAAATATGTGACTAACCAACGTATACTTTCCGTTCGCTTGTTTGTGCAATGTTTTGGGGTTAGCCAAAATTATTGTAGCAACATACACTTTTCTACTGTTTTCTGTTGCCAGATATTTTGCTTAAAACTGTTCAGAAAATTTGTGTCCGTATAGTTGAGCTCTTTTTCTGTACAATCTGTTTGTTTCGATGACACTGGATATTCACTTCAAAAACTTGCGTTTATTTTAATCGTTTCATTTCCATTGTTGCAATGTTTTTAACATTGTTGTTTCGTGGTGTGCTAAGTGTGATTTCAATTAAATGTGGGAAGATGTTACTTTGTTTGCTGGAACAGAAATTCACAAGCACTAAGATAAAAAGTGTTTCTTAATGAAAAAAACAAACAAATGAAATAGTTGATCATAAGAACAACCCGTAATCAGAGGAAGACATTTGAAGGAAGATTCCCTCTAAAATGTTTAGTCCTCTCAACTTATGGTCTGAACGTGATCTACAATAATGTTTTAGCACTAGTTGAAAGTTGGTAGTGCTGGCCGTACAAACCTCTGTTGCACGGCAGCTCATCTGACAGTAACCACATGCACGTAGTTACATGAAGACGTTTCAGTCGACCATTCAGTTGACTTTCAAAACGGCAGTGTATATTAAGAAGCAACCAAGATTAAAACTTGCAGTTGAAGTTTGTACGATATAACCAAGACTTCGCAAAGCATGAAACAATCTGAAACGAACTAGCATTGCTGTGGTCGAGACAGTAAATTCCGAGACAGAGACTTGTCCAGAAAATGTCTAAACAAGACCAAGACCGGATGTTGAGATAAACACTTGTGACCCATTTGCAATTACGAACTAAAACTAAACTTTATCCTCAGAAGACAGGTAGTAGCAGCTATTGAAACATCCACAACTATCGAACCGTATTTTGCAGCAAGTATTGAAACCTGGTCTGCCAAACACGAAACGCTTTCATAAATGAAACAGAAAACAACTTCAAATCTAACCATCTTTGCCTTGCCTGAACGAGGTGCTATGGATGAAGCTTGGCTAAACATTACTGAAAACAATGACCATTCTTACTAAAGAGTTTTGATGATGGCGTCTCCGCAGTTCACTTGGATTTTTGTTGGCAATAGATCCCACGTCCCAAGCTTATAAAATGCTGTGGGCCCCGCCAGGATCTTTTTAAATTTTGACCTTGCTGACTTCAAAGACATTTTCAGAGACCGCAACTGTTTTATCTGAATACTGAGATGATTATAAGTAAGGTTTTCGTGTCTTTTAGTGGTAGTAGCAAAGGGAATTTATACTGCATTTTGAGAGACCGTTCGAATAATTTAAGAACCGTTTTGGTCTCTCAAAACACTTTGAAAAACACTGGGCCCCGCGCTGGCACTAAACACAAGCAGCTTCGACCAGTGGCGATTCTAGAATTAAAAAAGTGGGGGAAGGGCACTGCGGGGCCAAGGAAAAAGTGTGGGGGCCAACATAAATGTAGATCTTGAATGGTACGTTTTCGTTGTTTTGAAGATTAAGTTGCTATGATTTGCCCTATCGAACCCAACATAAGCTTGTGAATATCGCTGAATATGAACTATCGTTATTATTCACTCGAAACACCGCAACGCCACTGTAGATGCAATCACACACGTGCAATGCTGTGTCCAATATTCTGTGTAACCATGCAGCTTCCACAGCACTACACATGTAAAACGAAACACCATTTCCCGTACACAATTGCGCCGACCCCACATGAATGAAAACAGCTCCACGAAAGTGAATACAATTCACATGAAAGCGAAACGGTTCCAACCACGAATTCCATCTTGACACAGAGAGAAGTAGGCTGTTGATAGCTATCTAGTTTGGTCAAAATATTCTTACTACAAAACACGTAAAAAATCAGCCATCTACCAACGGATTGGTGACTACGACTAAGCCGTTTTTGTGGTAGCGTATGGACATTTTGTGATTGTGGTGTAACCACAACAATGGTATGCAACTACTATTACGAGTGTAATGCCCATCTGCAGCGTGGATAGGGTGAGGACTATTCAATGCAGTATGCAGTTAACAGCAGCGAGGTTTCGGC